>Ga0126342_10000055_pt1:0-57500 | contig 62068 bp, 46 predicted proteins | sample Cyp1metagenome_FD_92528 | JGI IMG/M metagenome (GOLD analysis project Ga0126342, IMG submission 92528) | Coral microbial communities from Lord Howe Island, Old Settlement Bay, Australia - Cyphastrea 1 metagenome | ecosystem: Host-associated > Invertebrates > Cnidaria > Coral ...
CATTAATTATAGAACGGGGCCCGGGAAACATTAATTATAGAACGAAAATGGGAAATGTGAGAAAAATGGGGGAAAACATAATTATAGAACAGCAGCGCTCCGACAAGAATTATAGAACGACGACAAAAGTTAGGAGTAAATTCAGATACGTGTTTTTTTCACACCTTCCGAGGAAAACAGAATTATAGAACAACAGGGTACGGTAAATAACCGTACCTTCGTACTCCTCAACTTCCGTTCTATAATTCCGGCACTGACAGTATATATATATATTCATACTCTATATGATATATGTTTTGAAGTCTATAAGAACACCAATTATTCGTTAATAGTGGGGTCTGGCAGATAGGCAATTCTGATATGTCATCATGGTCCATGAGAGAAACTGGTGCTCCTTGCAAGAATTAAGCAGGGGTTGATCCTTCATGCCTGTAGATTTTTTGTGGGGCTCTGATTACCTGGATTTGTCGAAGATTATTGTTATTTTCCCAGTGGGAAATCCACTATTTGGGGAATCTATGAGACTATGCCCTCCTGGGGGCAGGGTTCCTGAATCAAATCCAACATTAGACCGAATTTGATCTCCGATCAAATGACCTTAGTGGGATAGAGTACTGGATGGTGGATCTTAATGGTGCATTGTCTCAGAAACTGCTTCAAGGAAGATTCGCGGAAAGATCTGCTGTTGATGGGTAAAAAGATTTAACAAACATGGTTTATTGGTTTGCTGTAGCTGCTTTGACCCTAGGGTCGCTCGGAAAAACGCAGGACCCACCACCACAAGAACCACCTTAAAAGTTTCCAGCGTCAGCATGGGATTACGATACGTCGATGTCGTTGTCTTGCAATTGTTGCCAGCATCTGTGCAGCATATATTGGAAGTCTTGAGTTGAAGATGTTCCTTCAAAGTGGTGCCGCATCGTTAGCCAAACTGGTTACTAAAGGTTCTGCGGCATCTATCTGCATTTTTAAACTGTCTGAGCCGCCCCATGGAGTCCCACATACAGCAGAAACAAACAAATGAGAGGACCGGCTCAGCTAAGGACGGCACGCAGAACATGGTCAGCATGGTTCAAACACACAGCCAAATTTGAAAGAAGGGTGTAGATGGAAGACAGCCGGCTTGCGCAGCTGCCACTTAGAGACCTTGACGACCTTTGAGGAGATCAGGGGTGAAATGCCCGCGTGGAAGGAACCATTTCGCGCATATTTTTCCTTTCCTGAAGCACGAGATTTAAAGCAGCTTTAAAGGTTCCATGGGGTGAAACCATGTAAGTTTGATCGCCTCAAGCTCCAACAATGTGGATAGTGGGCGCAAAATATGCGATGGCGAGGAAATCCTTCAGGCAGTTTAAAACCTAACGCGCTCATCGCCTGCGGAAGGTTTAATGAACTTGTTGGACATCTATCCCGAAACGGGCTGGTCGCTCTTCAAACAGTTCCTGGTCTCACAATAAGGGTAAGTCTGGACATGCTTTGACGGCCTTTATTTGGGTACCGCTTGGCGCGGTAGCAAAATTTGATTTGAACATGGTAAAGAGAGTTGCAGGGCATGTACGAATGTGACAATTTGACGTTGCTAACATGGGGATGCACCGTCAAAAAGGTATCATCAACACCATCAACACTTTGAAATTTGGTGAGTTATTCACATGTACAACGCGGTGATACTTGCAAACCTTACCCACAAAAGCACATGTTTAAGTGTCACAAAGAAACGTATCTATATAGTTATGTATATATATATATGCCAACACCGTGGGTGTGGGCTATATAGCACATTAGGCACTCACAACCCACCATGGTTTACTGCATGGGCCGAGGTTGGACGACAACGGTGACGCCAGCATTTCCGAGGCGGCCGGCTGATCGGAAAATAATCTGGGAACATGACACTTGAGTTTGAGGATCAACACCAAATTAGGAAGAAATACCCCGTGGCCATCAATGTGTTTGTGTGAGTCATAGTCGCCTCAGTGGCCGTTAACATCCATGATGGTCAGCTAGGGATGGTAGGGGAAACACCATACAAATTAATGTACTGTTCATACCTTCTTATACATCATTCAGCCAAGTGTATTTTGTGTCCCCCATTGATTTTGGTCAAGTTGAACTTTCTTGTGACAAAGGTAAATTTACCATACGGGATATGGGATTAGGCGGGCACTGTATCATCTATAACTGGAATAATGATGACCATTTTGGACCTCCTCGCTAATAATCCACCTTTTTGCGATTTCCAATGGCAACCAAAATGGCAATACTTTCTGATTGATTTACGTATACTAGGTAATTTCCGGTAAATGGCATTAAATTGCATTGTTTTGCCCTGTTACCTAAATTTCTCAAAGGCTGGGCAGCAAACCGAAGTTGACATGACCCAACAACATGACATTTTGAAAGTCATTTGGCCAGGAAATTGAAAGGAGCATCCGCATGAAGCCTTTCTGGGGGTAAACTAAAACCAATACAGTAGTTCTTTTAGTTGTTCGGTTTTTTGTTTCGGACACAAAGTCTGACTTAACAAGTTCGTGTTGATTCAACGCATCTAACTGGGTTTTCAGAATGCAGATACAACATGTGGTTTACCGACCAACATGTTATCAAATGGTGATAAGTGATACGCGTTTCCGCTTACAATCGCTGCAGAATAAAATGCAAACGGTTTTGCTGGCGATTAGTAAGAACAATAAGAACATGAAGTTTCTACGGCGCGCAATGAGTTGGTGATTTACAGTGCATGATATGTTCCCAGGGAATTACCCTAGCTATAGTCTACCTGGATTAAAATTTAAGAAATTATCCAAATTGTCAGCCTGGATCAAGGTTTCAGGTGGTTGTTTCAGGTTTGGGCCTCCCCCTTGAAACCTCACGAGTTGTAGCAAACAAATGGATTTTGAACATGTTTGAACCATATCCAGGTTCTCGTTCTTGCGATTTCTTCCTCTCTAAGTGGGACTTCAATGCTAGGTGAGACTTCAACGGTGTTTAGGATCACCATTTCACCTCACTTCATTGCAATTCAACCCGAACTGCGCATAGTTCTGGTTGGTGCTCCATTTGCGTTCCCAAAGCATGATGCCCATCCCCAAAATCTTCAGGTGTTGCTTATAATTCCAGTTTCCAAACGACCCTGGGGTAAACTAACATGGTTGGATGTGGAAAATCCATAAAATGCAGATTTTTCCTGGTTTTTCTGCTTTCTATTTTAGTTTACCCTTGGGTACCTCCCCTCCCCGTCCCCAAGGTCAATCTCGATCCATCACAGATCACCGTTCTGCCAGGAGGAGTTTGTGAGCGGCGTCTTCCGCTTGAAAGGCGCTGCCAAGTCCTGGGACATGGCGCCTCGGCCGGAGTTCGAAAGATTTGGGACTTGACCTGGCTGGTCCTAAGCAGCAATGGTGACCTTAACCGGTGAAATTGATATGGGGATGTGTAAAAAAAAGCTTCGGTGGTATCCCCAACAGCGGCAACGTTTTATTTTTACAGAAGCGTGCTGCGAAGCCAAGCGCTGGAAACACCTCGCCTGGGTCTCCGTGTATTAAAAGGCCGCAAATCCTGTTGAACCTGACCTGGCTCTGCCAAACTGACCTGGCTCTGCACCAAAGCCTCCCAGAACCTTCTCCGGAACCTTCTCCAGAACCCTGTTGAACCTAACCTGGCTCTGCACCAAAGCCTCCCACACCTTCTCCGAAACCTTCTCCCGGAACCTTCTTCGGAACTTTGTTGAAGCTGACCTGGCTCTGCACCAAAGCCTCCCAGACCTTCTCCGGAACCTTCTCTGGAACGCTGTTGAACCTAACCTGGCTCTGCACCAAAGTTTCCCAGACCTTCTCCGGAACCTTCTCCGGAACCCTCTAGAACCTGACCTGGCTCTGCACCAAAGCCTTCCAGACCTTCACCGGAACCTTCTCCGGAACCCTGTTGAACCTGACCTGGCCTTGCACCGAAGCCTCCCAGACCTTCTCCGGAACCTGACTTGGCCCTCAAAGCCTTCCCGACCTTCTCCGGAACCTTTTCCAGAACCTTGTTGACCTGGCCCTGCACCAAAGCCTCCCAGACCTTCCCCGGAACCTTCTCCGGAACCTTCTCCGGAACTCTGTTGAACGTGACCTGGCTCTGCACCAAAGCCTCCCAACCTTCGGAACCTTCTCCGGAATATCGTTGAACTTGACTCGGCGCCTGCACCAGTGCACACCGGAGCTATTCTGGGCTGAAGACCCCATTAGCTTACGCTGTTGGGGAAAAACATTTTTTTACCTTCACGAAATTAATCCAGGTGGACCGTTGGTTATCCAATTATTTTCCAATTAATTTTGATTTGGGTGTTTTTTTCGAGAACTCTATTTTTCGAGGGTTAATTTGAGTTAGGGGTGCCCAAAATAATTTAGTCTGAATGCTTGAGAATGAGAGTGGGGCCACCTCGAATTAATTTGGCAATGTTTCGTGAAACAGCTCATGCCAGCTCAATCAAACTTGGAGTATTAATGACACTGAATCTACCTGTGTGGCATTTTCAAGGAAGAAAATGCGTTTGGAAAAGAGTCTTATTGATTGTTTCGCAAATGATTTTGATTTTTTTTAACCATTGCGAACAAAGAAACATGCAATTTATTTCTCATATCACCAACCATTGTTTTCCTTCCTCCCAGCTTGCGTGGACACGCGTAAAATTATGTAATTTGGAGGTGGATGTACTAGTACAGGATTCAATAATTGTAATCACACTAAATCTATCTGGGTGGCATTTACAAGTAAGAAGATGCGTTTGGAACAGAATTTTTGTTCATTGTGTTTAATGTGAACTGAAAACCCAGTGAACAAAGTCACGAACAAATACACACCCGATCTATTTCTTTTTGCGCCAACAAAGTTTTTCCTTTTTCCCAGTTCGCGTGGCCACGCGTAAAATTAATTTGGGGGTGGGTGTACTAGTACAGGACCCAATGATTGTAGTAATGACGCTAAATCTAACCGGGTGGCATTTAAAAGTAAGAAGATGCGTCTGGAACAGAATCTTATTGATTGTGCGCAATGAGAATTGAACACCCATTTAAAAACATCACAAATAAATAAACACGCAATCCATTTCTTTTTGCGCCAGTTTTTTCTTTTTCCCAGCTCGCGTGGCCACGCGTAAAATTAATTTGTGGGTGGGTGTGCTGGCTTGGGGCCTCATGGTTTGAATCCAATGAGACTGCCTTAATTTCTTGCATACCGTGCCTCCTTCGGCTGCCGCTTTTGCCGGACGTGTTGAATCATGCGTATGGGCTTGGCTGGCCTCATTGGAGGCCATATGTTCCTGAAACTTTGGATACCTTCACCCCTACCTCGCATAATTTAGCTAAACACACCCCAATTAATTAGAAAAAATCATTTGGGGTCTGCCTAACCCAAGACGAAATGGTAGTTCCCCCGCTCTTGAATAATTTTGCCTGAAATTAATTTAGGTGGTGGGAAGAGAACGATTTATTACATCTAGGTGGGGGGGAAGTGCCGCGGAACAAACTAACAGAGGTAGCTTGAAGAAGTAAGGACCCTTTGGTTAATACTTTTATTAATGTAGGTGGGTGACCACTCTGGGGACCCGGATGGTACTGGTACCATTTTCTTGTGATATGATGGGAATTTAGGGGATGCAATAGAAAGAATATTAAGCCACAGCCATAAGATGGGTGTGTGTGAAAACCGTGGAAAACCCAACTAATCATGTGATGAAAGAAATGTTTTTGTAAACAATTTGAATCACATGTTTACTCGCAAAACCCAGGACAGACAACCTTCTGGTAATTCAAAGTGGTTGGGGAAACCCAATTTTTCATGGGGAAATCATTTGCAGATGGATGTGTTGCGATACGTTGATGTTGACGGATTAATAAACTAACTGGTTAGCAACGTATTTTGTTTATTTTTGTTTGGTTTCCCTGTTTGATGCCAAATCTTCACCGTTTTATGTGATCTTTGTCTGAGGACAATCCCTAACTCCATGGGTTGATCATTTTTGTCGAAAAATGTTATTTGATGTTATATCATGTACACAATTTTCAGACACATACTTGAACCATCTTGAACCGGTCCTTCCAAGGAGATTATTATGCAGGACGATCTGCCGAGCTGGAGCTGTTTGTGGATGGATTCCGGTACTTTCAATATATAGTGGACAGGCAAATGGTGATTTACCCATCAAAAATGAATATTTAAGAAGCAAATGGTGATTCATATGTGGTTTGTGATAGCTAACGTGGTTTCAAACTAATGACAACCAGTATAGTATAGTATAGTTGCGGGATTTTATGTTGGATCTATTAGATATATATATATATAATGTTATATATAGTTACTGGTGTGAACATAAACCCACTTAGAATGTCTGAGGACACCACTTTGGCCCGTCAACCTGGATGACTGTGGCGTGCGTGTGGGAACGTGTCATGTTGGTAACTTAGGGCCCAACAAGCGTGTACGCGGATCCCATATTTGGGGCAATCAAAATCCATTAAGCATCTATTGTAGGGTACTTTGGGTACCAAGGTTTTGACCCATAACCATATAGCAAAGAACATGTCTGCACGGCAAAAAGATAATGGGGGTAGTTGGTGCTTTGGGATAGGGTGAAACATCCAACCAGAAATCAATTTCAAAAACCTGACATTGGCTCATATCAGTACACAATTCTTTGATAATCAACCAACAGATATGTGACAACCTTTGCCAGTAATTTCCTTTGCCACCCATATGCCATGGTCATGTTGTTTGAGAAACTCATATTCACGCTCAAAACTCGGACTTGTTTGTTGCTTGGCTTTGTTACCTCAATGGTTCTGTGAACAACTCAACCACCGCCGTCCAGGAGCAACGAGGCTTGCGAAAGATCTTGGATACCTACATTGCAACGGTCGCAGGCTCCCCGGGACGGGACAAAAAGACGTGAGCGCTGTGCAACTGAATCAACACAAAAGATGTCATTCTATACTGTAACATGTAAATAATATTATATAATATCATATATATAGTTGTTATGTATGTATATATATTTATATATATGCTGTATACAACTAGATATGCACAGAGGCTGTGTTTTAGGCCTTACGTTGCAACGATAATTCTTGGATGGCTAGTTTGAGGCCAGTCAAATTCAAAATGGAAAACCCTTATGGAGATTCAATGATACATATATAGTATAGGTATGCATTATATATATATATATGTACATATGCACTTGTATATCCTAGCCAAAACCAACTTACCCATTTTGTGACCCCACATTGTAAGATGAGTCATTCCTGCTGCCAATTTTGTGTGGCAGGATCCGACAAAAGGAGGGCTAGCCACAGCTAGCGGTTAGGGCGGGCAGCAAATCAGGTGGTTGGGCCTTGAATGACAGCCACAAAGGGGGAGATTTCATGTCACCCTCTAGTTATTTGGAAAATGGCCCATTATAGATGGTTTACCATGGTTTACCTATGAAAAATGGTGATTTTCCATGGCTATGTTGAATAACCAGATGGTATCTCTTCATCTAGCATTTTTTTCTCACACTGTACCTGGGGTCTTGGGAGCAAGCTTAAAAAAAGATTTGTAGAGCTATCCCAAAACTGGGTACACCTATGTACACCCAATACATTTTGTGCCTTGGTTGGATAGCCACAAATGGGGAGAAATGTTTGAGAACGCAAGCTCTAGCCGGAATCGGCACATTTGCCTAGGATTAGACCCTAACCAGGATGAGCAACACATGTTTGGGGGTCGAATCGACAAAAGTATGCCTTCAATATCAGTATCTTACTGTATAATATATATTTATATATGAATATATACATGGGAAACAAAATAGTGGATGCACGGTCAAAAGACGGTACAGGAATACTGAACATGTAGTAATCCAGTAATCCAGTAAGCCAGTGATCCAGTAATCCAGTAATCCTAATTATCATTATCATTATCATCATCATCACCACCACCACCACCATCATCATCATCATCATCACAATTACCATCACCACTGAATCACCCTGTCAAATTTCAGGGATCCACATCCCAGAAGACCATAGACCAAGTTACGACATGTTACGACTGATCTTCCTGCGTGGCCCAACCTGGAATCCGCCGCATCGAAAACGCATCGATCCCTAAAACCTCAGCTTGACGTGGGAATAACACCGTCCCAGAAATGCCCAGCAAATATGGAACGCCCGATTCCCTTCCAAATTACTCATTGTCATATATATATATACAAGACATATATATATATATATATACAATATATATATATATACAATATATATATATATACAATATATATATATACAATATATATATGTGTGTGTGTCTTTGTCCATCGAGTGATGACTGACTTTGCTCTCGTGAAGTGTAGACTTCTGAGATGACGATGACGCACCTGGACCCAAAACTGGACCATTCTGGTGACTTCTATGAGATATATCTACCACGGGGCTTCCAAATTGCACACAGTTCATGTTGTTTCTTGTTTTGCATATGGGTACGGCTGAAGATTGAGTACAATTTGGATGCGAAAACGAATGGTGCATTCCTAGCAATAGACCAACCAAAGTGTTTCTGAGGAGACATGACTGTTAGAACTGAATCTGGAGTCTCATAGACTGTTTTGTGGTTTCCACTGTTTAGTGAGATTACTATGTAGTCCTTCCTTGGTGATGTGAAAACTTTCATAATAACATCATATCTCCATATTCTTCAGTTTCTGGAGAAACCACGTCGTGAATGGTGGATTGATCGCTGATTTTCTTGCCAGTGACAAAGGACTTCGTCCTATGCTTTGAACAGAACATGTTTGGCAAGAAAGATGCCTCTGTCACGACATACACAGCATTTCTGTGTCCCACGTTTATTTTTCGGCTATCCAAGGCTAGCTATACAACAAATTCAATAATGATATAATGATGTCCCAGCTATAAGGGGATCATTTTTGCAACTGACTTACTGACTTAGACTGAGACCACCAAATCGTGTCAAGAGTATCTAGAAGGCAAATTGCACTTTTGATCGGTTCACAAACAGCCCTGAACCTCTATATCATGTGAAGAAAAGATCGTGTCCAAAAAAAAAAAGAAAAACTGGCAGCCAAAGCTGACACTCCCACCTTTGCATAAAAAAACAACATGTTCAGCTACATCCCCAATGTCAATCCCTCGGATCATGTCGTTCCGCCGCGGAACATCGCGGAAGATCTGGATTGGTCTCCGGTGGCGCCCTTCCAAAGGATCGTGGAGCCATGCCACCAATCTGCCCGGGGCGGGCGATGTTTCACTGTTCGAACGCATTGATGAAGCAATGATGTACAGTGCCCAAAATAACTGGTTTATGTGGTAAACCATGGTAAAGCCAATTCCATAAACCATGCGCAATAAAGGTTCATTATTGGGTATAGCCCTAGAAATGGGATGATTTATCATAGACCCTAAATGCTTGGTAAATGGGATGGTTCATTGTTGGGTTTACTACATGAATATGGGTTGACAATGGTTGACAAATGTGCAAGGGTTTATCAAAGTCGTTGTAGTACCGAATCCATGGAGTTGTACTACTTTTTGTGCATCCCCCCAATATCTTATCTCTATGTGTATATATATATACATATGCATATACGCAAGTATATACTACATATATCATATACATGTCAGGTCATGACTAAGTTTATAAACCATTATATAAATCAAACTTTGCTTTATAGCTGGTCAGTATCAACCTTCATGTGGGTGGTCTTACCCCAATTTGCTATGGATAAATGGGATGACAACCTCACCCATTGTGGGAAGATCTATCTATTCTAAACCAGGAGAATGGAGTGAAATTATACATGTGATTTAAAAAAAAAAGTCAAGAAAATGTGCATTGCCCATTTTGACAACAGCATTTTTCTATTTAATTGTTTGTGTTTAGATATATCCTAGTTATAATTGTTGATATTTGTTTCTTTTCCACCATTTCCACCATAGCCCTCTGTATTCGGACAGTAAAGCAATGTTCCTTAGTGAGAAAATGTCCTGAAGTTCAGCCGGGAAGTAAATGTTCCTGCTTTGACGAACAGGTCAGTGTAGGAGCGGTTAGTATTTATAGTGGCGATTTACCACATGATTCTTCTTGGGGTAAGCCAAGCAGGAAGGTCGAGGTCATGATCTAACCCGGCATGGCCACAGTCGGAATTTTGAAGCGGGAATGGATGTGCCATCATCATGTTCCCAACCACACATTGATGTCGCTGAAGGAGTTGAAAAACATTCGGATTTGGGTATGGTTGGAGTCTGTCACAACAAACCTCGGGAATAAAGCCCGCCCTGGCGAAACGCTCCGTAGGACGAGCGGTTAAGAGTGTAACACACTGCGTCTGTTCCGCGGAACGCGGCACGGCGCCAATGTATCTATCGAAGTTTGGAGTGTCCCGCGATGCTCGGAAAAAAAATGGCACGCAGTTGGTAGGTGAACTGCTGCTTGACGGAATGCAAGAATTGAGCCCAAACATCAGGTACCCAAAATGCCAATGGTTTCAGGGGGTTCTCGTCATTTTCCTCTTTAGCAAGTTTGGATTGTGCCCCCCATGTGACTGCGCGCAAGATTCCGATGATCCTAGATCCGATAGAAATGACCCACAATGCATTCCTGGCATTCCTGGCATTCCTTGAAGGCAGGATCCCTTTTCTATGATTCCTTAAGGTATCCACAGAATTCTTCATGATTCTTCTGTGGATTGTCCACGAAGGATTTTTGGGCATCAGAAGTCTTACGTCGCCCTGTGCATGCGTGTTGGTGATTCTACCAATTTTAGTGGGCACTTTGAGGATCGAAGATCGTCAAGTTATATCCTGTGTGTGCATAAATATGATAAAATGCTCTTTCGACATTGGTGTTGATGCCACACCTTTTGCCCATACAACCTTTGGGGCTGGTATATTTACACATATTTCCCAACGAAAGCAGAGAATTCTAACTGGTCCTGTAGGCCAATTCTTTGTACCCACTGAGTTTTTTTCACATAACGATGAAAGCCGTGGCCCACTTATCTCGATGACGGTACCTTTTTATAGAACTGGTGTTGTTGTTTTTGGCTGCAAGAAATCCTCAGAGGGTAAATCAACCAGCTCCAGGACGTTTGGATCGACCCATCGTGCGGTCCGGTCGCGAAGGCCCTCGGCCATAGCTTCAGTGGGGCCTTTGATCGATTTAGAAACCCCAAAGTTGGCCCCTAAGATCAATCCCAATAGATGGTTTCTATAAGCCCTTGTGATGAATGGTAGTGGTGAAGCCCCTACGGTCACAAGCCAGGGCGTCAACTTTTGGGCGGTTGAATTTCCACGAGGTTTGGTGAATTTTGCAAACTTAGAATAACTGGGGGACCCACTTGTATGCCTTTAAACCATCGCATTTTAGCCGCATTCATGGAGATGTCGGGTGGCTAGACCCTGGTTTATTTCTGCACCTGGGTGAATGGTAGGCGAATTTATTGACCATGTGACATGTATATAGATGAATGTAGTAACAAACGTAGGCTACATGGGGCCGGGTTTAACAACATTATGATACATTAATATACATAGGGATTCGGCCTCCATACTTGGGCAAACAAGGGTGAAGAATTGGCTAGATATTCCAATGGGTCAAGCATCAGTACTGTGGTTTTACTTGCAAAATAGTGGTATGCATACTGAAATAATGATTCAACTTCAACATCAAAATGTGGCACGGTGGTGCATGGGTTCATACGGGTTCCATGTTGAGGGTGTTTGATCTTGATCTGTTTCCCACTCGTTTTTTTCTTGAATGTCACCAGTTATCCACAACGAGTTCTAAATTGGTTATAGAAATATCTAGCTCATGATTTCTCGTGGTCTCAATTCTCTTTTTCAATTTGTGGATGTTTTGATCAAAGCCTGTTTTTTACCCATGTTTTATCCATGTTTTATGGGGGGATGAACATCATATATGTCATACATCCATAGATAAACCAGCCATTTTTGGGGCACCGGGCACCAACCGGTTGGATGCGGCCCACATCCACCGCACAGATCCAGAGATGGAGAGTCGATCCGCCAAGAAGAAGAAGTTCGACGAGGAGGCCGCAATACGAAGCTGAAAACAGATACCCTCTGGTAAACATGCAAAAAGCTATTGAAAATTGCCATGTATAGTGGATTTTCCCATTAAAAATGGTGATTTTCCATTGTTATGTTAGTTTACCGGAGGGTATGTCATGTCTGTATTCTGTGTAGTATACACATGGTATAGTAGAAAAGTGGATAGTATTTTTTGTGTATAGTATATGGGTCTATGTACTATGTATTTGTTTAATCTCTATATATCTATATTTGCAGTGTACAGATCTATGTCGATATATCACGAATATCATATATCGATATTAATCGATGTAACAGCATCATCAGTGAGAAGCGCTCGCAAGTCAGTGGTAACCAATGGGTCTCATGGCTGGCCTCACCATAGATGGTGAGCACGTTTCTGGTTGGTGAAATATTTGAAATATTTGAATTTGCTACTGTGCTTCGCAGTATTCCTGGGATGGGCAGCAGGCTCAGGGTGGCTCACAAAATTCGCCCACCACTTAGCCCTGGCTAGTGGTTCGAAAACCAACCATATATATCCATATGTGTATATATATATATTCCATATATATATATATATACATATATATATATTCTGGGTACATAAAGCATCACGACGTCAGCACAAATGAAAGTTTATATTATACTCGGATATAATCGGAACTATCCCAAAATGGCCCAACTTTCCAGTTCTGTGAATTAATCAATTTATCCCACTTGTGTATTATGACAAATATGTCTTTTGTATATTATATACATACAGTATATACGACAAATGGGATAGTTCCCAGTTGCATTAGACATATTAATCACTATATATATATATATACACATCCCAAAATGTCTCCCCATCAACATCCCATCCCATTGAACCCGATTGAATCATACCAAACCATGGTTCGACCGAAGTTGCAAAGCAGAACTTGATACAGCAGCAACAAAGGCATAGAGTATAGTGTTCAATGTATCACTATTTTAGTGGGATTTTGTTGTTCTATCTTTTTGGTGGTTACTTATATATAGTTTTATGTACACCACCCTAAATTTATTGTTATGCATGGGAACATCTAGGTGTTTCATTGAGCAGTCTCATTTTGAATCCAGTTGATTGATGTCCTTAGGTCGGGTCCAAGGAAATGCTTAGTTCAAGCAAATGTTTGCCTTGAATAACGTATTCAAGTGCGGTTGGTGGTTTCAAACGGCATTTTCCTTTAACCATACTTGGGTCTATGATCCCCAATGACTTTTCGAATGTTTTCGAGGGGGTTGAAAACACCAGTATAGTAATTGAATTGTAGCGGGGGTTCCCGGGTTCCCATAGATGCTCCGTCCAATTCTGGGACAGATTCGGACATATACGGGAACCGTGTGGGAAATCCACGGGAAATATATGGAACTATGAGAAATTTCATTATAGGTCTATAGGTACGAGGGGCCGTCGACTTGGCAGGTCTTTGGAACCAAGTACTTCTGAGTTTCAGTTTTGCATCTGAACAATGGATGGCAAGTGTCATTATCGTTGAGGGTAAAAGCAGCGGGAAAAAAAAAAACTCCATTTGCAAGTGGGAAAAAATCATCATCAATCACAGCCTTGAGCCACCTGAGTTTCACAGTTGTTTCTGTTTTCTTGTTCTGCAAGGATAGTCAGATTGACATTCTGTGCCATTTGCTGTTCGAATCGGTGCGCGGGTCTCCAAACTGCCCCAAAGGCCCCAAGAACGGATATCAGATTTGCCATGTCTTGGGTCAAAAAGGAAACGTGTTGGTCCAAGGAAGATCGGGTTGTTGAAGTCGGGTGCTGCCAGGATACCCACGACCACTGCTATCTCATTTTCTCTTGCTGTCACAAAAGTTCTCCAACGTTTGTAGAAGTTTTGTGCCAAATTATTCTTGTACAGCCGGAAAACAGAACACAATTTTCCCAACTGGGGTTGTGCCTGCGCAGACATCTGTGGTGACAGCTAGAAGGAAAAAGTATCACGAGGAATCCAAGTTACCACCAATTGTCAGATGTTAGTAGACCTACAGAAATGAGGGATGTCCCAGGACTGCCGTTTTCTATGGGAAAAATGAACATGGTGTCTGGGAGATTGCGGGTTTCCACATTTTGAGACAACCCCATGCGTGGACCAAAAGAGATCCTACTGAACAGTACGTGGGAATAGTTATTATATATATATATATGTATATATATATATATTATTGTATATATATATATAATAATATATAATGATTATTTAATTATATATATATTGTATATTATATATATGGGTTTGTCTGAAAATGGCGAATCCCAAATCCATTGGTTACCCATCATATTTCCATCATATGTCCCATCAAATGGCCATGCGGGGGGGTATAGTCACTATGGAGTTGGAAGCCTCCAGTTCTATCCGCCGCATGATGGTTGGACATGTAGCCTCGGATTGAGTACAAGAAATCAATTCTGTGTAATGTAATTATATATATATAATCATTAAATAAACCATTTCCGTCAAAGTCCAATATTTGTTAAGGACAGCATTATGTATCTGGTTTTAGGATGCAAAGAAAAAGTCAGATGTTTTAGGTTTTAGTTTCAACAACTCATCTGGCTTTGATTTGACACCAAGATATTCTGCGCTGTCAAGGTACACCCCGGTGGCCCAAAATGATATGTCAGTTCCATCTGTGCATCGAGCATCAAATGGTGCCTGCAAAAAGGCCTCATATTCTCTGTGATGGGCGAGAGTGGGTTTCTGGACCAATGTATTGGGTTTACCGATGTTTAACACCAAAATTGAGATTTTAACCAACGAAAATTTGATTGGTATGTACCGATTTGAGTTTTTGCAGGATATGGGTAAAGCGCAAGGTGAATCTCAGTGAGTTGTTCATCTTCACGTGGTTTGTTTCTGCACCTTACCTGCCACACATAGAGAAATAGGGTCTATGCGTTGCCATGTGTATGTAGGACAGCAGATTAATTTAGCAGGATTCTGGTTCACATATATATATATATAGTCACATAATATACATATACATCGTATATGTATACTCATACTACATTATATGTACGTATATATGTATACATTGGGTATCTTATATCTCGTTCCTTATCCTCAAGCACATCGTGTTTTCAGGCTTCCATCCCACAGTGTTATCCTAATGTTCCCCGATTTTGGGCGGAAATCACAGATTTTGAGCTACATCAACCGGCTGTGTCTGTGTTACTCCAGAATTTGATTCATAAATAAGTACTGTATTTTGTGAAAATCAATTTCGAGGTATCTCCCATGTTCAGACAGACCCCCTATCCTTCGACATGATTTCAGGCCGGTTTTCCGTTGGTATTGAAACCAATGGCTTTGGTGACTGGCTTAACACTCCATGGCCGTGGCGTAGCTCTCAAGCTTGACGCCATCTGGTCTCCAGGAGACGGCCGATGGGACCATCGATGGGGAGTAGCAACGACATATCGGTGCAAACAGCAGTGAACCGGGTTTGGTTGACTAATTCTGGTTAAACAAAGAAAACAATCTACAGATTTAATCGTCCCATACTATCAATTAACCAATCCCCAGGATTGTTTCAATTGGTAGATGAAACACTGTACATTATGGAAAACTAGAGCATGGCGATGTTCAATCCATGTATATACATGTTGAACCAGATCTTTCATCAGTAGCTGGTAATGCGGATTGGCCATTCACATCAGGCCAAGAAGCGTTCCACTGACTTTCGCATTTTTGGATGCAACCAGGATCAATCTGATTACATCCAACAAATTCAGTGCTTTAAGGGTTTCAATGTGGACAAAACCCCTCACATGATCAAAATGACTCTCGAAATATAAGAACGAGGATCTCCCATTGCCAGGATAGATTACTGGACTGTTACGTTTTGGACATGATTGGATCAAAGTTGTCAACATAGATACATTCCGACCAGCTGAGCATTTAAAATACTGTATATGTATGTATATATATATAATTATATATATACATACACATATCAAATCTTCTTGTTGCAGGGTATCTAAGATGACCCGGATCAGATCGCCACTTCATCCAACTTCCGTCAGCCATGCCATGGAGAGGGCTGAAAGGCACCAAGGAGCGGGTGCTGGCGGGTCGGTCAATGAAAACTGGTGTAAGGCAAAATCTACAGGTAACCCAATGGTTTATACTAAAACAATCTAAAACAAATATAGGGGGTTCGTTTAAATGTTTCCTTAAACCAATCCAATGAGTGTGAATCGACTTACCCCGTAACTTAACCTTGGTGGATGCAAACGCGTGAATGTGTGTGTGTGTGTGCTTTCCCGCTATTCATTCTTGGTGTCGCTATTGTTAGGATCTCATGGGCCAAACTTGCTCAGGTCAGCGGCGTAAACATCCTAGTTATGTGATGGTTTGAAATAAAAAAATGTGGTAATTGAGCCCAATAATAAACTTAATAAACCATGCCCAAAATGTTTATGTGCTGTGCCATACGGTTGTTGGACTGCCAACATGACCAGATGGTTGATACACATGTAAGCTTGGCTCATGTAACTCAGTTGGGATGAACAAGACAAAGTGGGAGTCCCAGTTACAAAGTGGTGGCTTCGCATATGGATCGCTTACCAGGCAAATATTTGGAAACGTCGCGAAGCTGAACGCCAAGACACTTATACCCTGGTGACAGGTGCACATGGTGCCGGGATGGGTGCCAATATGTGCCAATGTTCGATATCATCTGATGTGATAGATCATTGCAACTACCTAAAGAATCCACAGGTGTATAAATCAAGAGTGATTTAGTCCACTCATATATAACTGGGGTACTGTAGACATCACATGTACAATTGGAGAACCTTTCCCTTTGGTAGTTATCATATACCAACTGCAATGTGCATCCAAGTACCAATATTGGTTGCCATGTGTTGGGACAACACAATACACAAGTGGCTGGTTTTAACCCATCAAACTCAAGAGATATCCATCAGCAACGTCCATAAACTCAACACTTAACTTAAGTTAGTTCCTATAACCAACTTGTGTCACTGGAGGTCTTTCAAAACAAATCAGGTCAATGTCTATGTCACCTTCAATTGTCTTGTGGTGGCGTTGAACATGGGGGTTTCTCTCTGAGTCCGGCCATGATCTCGGCTTGGCGGTGGCGTCTCGGGAGTGAACATATCAATTCCCAAGAGCTCAGGTCCATTTCGACGAGCATGCACTGGCGGCATGAGCACAAAGATTTGTGTGTGGGCTATCCCTCTGCTGGATATGGACATGGACATCCTGAAAAGGCTATTGCAACACAAAGGTCACTTTGGTGTTCGCTTCATCCACCTCACGGACAGTGTCTGACGCGAGGGTCCAGCTCTCGCAAGTTACGGCGCACTTTGGCACGCTTCAATGCTCTTCTTCTGGCATGGGTTATCGCCATCGCCAATTCCAGAGGATTATCATTGTTTTTTTCCTGAAAATACCATAAATTGGGGTGCATTCTGCTAATCAAACATGGCAGGGCGATATCCCCTACGAATGTGCAAATGGGAAAAGTATTAGTATAATGTATACATGGAGGAGTTTCCATTGCAAATCATTGCAATGTGCTTTCATAAATCAAGGTGTTGTTCTATAAATGGAAACATTATATTTTATAAATTGAGGATTTCTTCTATACATGGAATTCCCATTATAGTACCAGATTGCCAGAGAGATATCCTGTATTTTTTTGTCAAAGCCGGTGCTAGGCCGGATGATTCCTAAAGGAAGAGACCACCAGAGTGCCGTGGTTTTTGATGACGATTGATTGGTGGTTTCACAAAAAAAACATGTGTTTCCTACCTTTATAATCCCCATACCTGGGGTTTGAGATATCATTATCATTATTTTATGCCCATCATTAGAAATTGGACCCCTATCATTATCCTATGCACCTAGGATGATCGTCCTAAATGGCTGATATTAATTGGCAATGGGACTGGGTCAAAGTCAACCAACTACTACCGAGAACGACGAAAGTTTTCTCGCCAGGCGTTGCCGCATTCCTGAGACCTCCTGACTGGTACAGTAAGTGTATGCCAACTTACTTGGATGTGCATCCCACTTTGAGGTGGGTAAGAACCATAACCATCCATAACCCAGTTATAGAAATGGGATGTTGTTTAGTCTAAGCCTCAGATTTATTGGAAGTTCCCAGAGTGGCTGAATTCCCACTAACATCAACTACAGTAACCAATATTGGTAAGAACAGGGGGGTGTAAACCAAATACTAGCTCTGATGCAGATCCAAATACAACCTTTGGGCCCAGCCTTGCGCGGAAGGTTCCTATGATGGCACTACAAAGTTTTGGTGCCTGGCTACGGGCCGAGAACGTACCTGGCCTTCCGATGAACCCAGAACAATAGCCAGTTTTCCTTCTGTGGGATGTTTGGAATACGGTAGTCTCCCACCTCAGCCGCTATTGCAATTTGAAGAGTATCCCCATTTTCAGACATCACACACACATAATATCATATTGTTGTTGGTACCGTAATCATCCCTATAAAATGGTTGGCTTGATCCCCCAATTGGGAGAAAAAAATTGCCCTTGCGTTGAAGTTCTATCTCAGTTGGGTATCATTACCATGATAGTTTTCCATTAAACCTGCCATAGTATATCACTACTTACCATTTTCAAACACATTTTCGGCATCGACAGTGATGGCCCTTTACCAGTTGTGAGTCAGTAAGTCACCCTATTTATGATTACCTCCACTAATCACCATTAAGACCAATGGGTGTCTAGGGCAAAAATACATGGCATGGGGTCAATGTTTTGCCCTCCCATGACACCAGTGTACCCTCTGGTAAACTAACATAGCAATGGAAAATCACTATTTTTAATGGGAAAATCCATTATAAATGGCCATTTTCAATAGCAAACTGTTAGTTCACCAGAGGGTAGTCTTGCTACCGAGGTAGCAGCCACCGTGCCTTTTCGCCCTTGACGCCAGCCCAACGAGAAGATCCCGAGGAGGATGCCAGTGATGCGGTGATGTATGCCGACCTGTCCAAGGATGGCAGGCGCATAGTGAAGCGAAAACGATTTTTTGGAAAAGGGTCACGCGAGAAATTGGGGATTTTACATGGGCTTATTATGGCTTATTATGGCTTATTATGGCTTACTATGGCTTATTATGGTTATGTTTCAAATTGGGGTTGCAGTTTAAGCACAAGTTGTGAAGACTGGATAAAACTGGATGATTCTTGGTGACCGCTTAAACCCCAATGTTTGGGGCTCCTCGAGTTGGAGAAATATTCAAATAGTACTCGTACGGTATAGTACATCAGTACTGTTGCGGGTTTTGGACAGTCAATTAGTAGATCGTTGGGTCATGTTGGGTCCCACCGACACTGAACTGTGAAACTGCTATCCTGCCTGCCACAGTGATCAACTGACCCAGGTACCTGGTGACTGCCGCATATGACGGAGTCGCCACCGTGTGGTGTGTTGCGTGGCTTAGGGGCAGGGGTGGCTACCCCATCAGGGTCTAAATGTCTAAGGGCTTGGGTTGGGGGAGAAAGGTGAAGATTCCCATGGTCCTCAGCGATTTTTGCCTCGCTGTTCCTCGTCGTGTGGACTTCTGGACCACAAACTCTTCTTCGTCGGTCAAAGGGTTCTCAGGAGGCTTCAGATTGACTGTTTGGTTCAGGGTGCTTGCAGGACAGTATACTTTAATTCCTTGCAAGCAGAATTGCAAACCACAATGGAGACTTCTCTCAGATTCCCCTGGGGCTTGATCTCAAGGATTGGACTATTTTTTGCAGGTGATTGTCAAGAAAACATTGCTTCCAAGCCCATTTCAGGTTCAACCCCATCTATCTTGTTGCTTAGAGTCCTGCTGCTTCCCAGTGTTTGTTGCTTAAAATATGTTAAAATCATCTTGAGTCTGTGTTCAAGTACTTTTTTAATCCTTATTTTGCTTTGTGAAAATCATCTTAAATCATCTTAAATCATCTTAAATCTATATTTCTAGTGGTGATATCCATGGTTTTATTGGTTGAATTGTTATGTTTATTGGTGAAATCAAGGTTAACTTCTGGTTGGTTACATCCCTATCTTTATTGGTTCAACCAAGGTGAAATCCCCATGTTGGTGAAATCCCGCCCCTGGCCGCGGCCTGAGATGCGCAAGAACGTGGCCATGGCGACCCTGCTGGGCCGAGAGGGTGGCCTTTATACCGCGCAGTTCGCACCGGATGGTCAGCATGTCTTGTCCCCCGGCCGTGACCTAAGGGGTGTGACGCTACCTTTTTCTTGGGACTTTGGAGCTTGGAGCAATGATTTTTTTTGATGTTGCTATAGTTTGGGGTGTGAACTTTGTTTTGAAGCAATCCTTTTCATGCCATTTGAGTTCTTTGATGTTTTTGTTTGTTGAAATATTTGTGTTTTGAGACCTACTGGTACCTTTGAGGGTTTTTTGATGGCGCAACGCCGGTCGGATTAGAGTGGAGTCTAATAAACGATACAGCTTTGCCATTTCAATGAAACGATCAAGCAATGGATTCGGGGAAACCAAATTTTCAGACAACCCGACCCATATCCAATATGTATCTAGATGTATCTAGATATATATATATATATACGTAGTTACTGTATATAATATAATACATATATACATATATATATATATACAGTTGTATGTGATTCAATGTCTAAGAGTCTAATATAGTATACATATTCTTATGGTGATTTTAAATCTGTCCGGATCGCCGAGGACAGCCTCGGCCAAGGGGCTGGCGTGTCTTTGGCATTGGCCCAAGCAAGAGGTGCCGATGATTGGTTTGACATTGAGGGTTTTTTAAGCATCAAACCATGGGGTTTGGGTTGATTTTTGTAGCAAATTTAACTGCTAGATGATAATAATAGGAAATTGTACTAAACAAACTCACACACCGATATATTGAATAGCGGTTTTAAGATGGTTTTAACAAAGGAAAAATGGATTTGACCCAGAAATATTGGTGAACAATACTAAATCGAGTTTGATTTAGGTTAGTCATTCCCAACAGTTGGTTCATGGTTTTATGTTTTCCACGCTAGTGGCTGAGTGTCTATTCCTGTTGATATTGGTTTGATTGATTTAAGGGAAAATTTGCAGGATACATCCAGATTTGGTGGTAAAGACCATGCCTTTGCCCTTAAACCCATCCATTGATTTATAGATCCCGTTTTTTTTGGTTCCTCATTTACTCCTGCATGGGAAGAGAGGTGAAAGAAGCCTCTATCAATGGCCAAGTGCCACGCTCCAATGATGCAGTTTTATGATGTTTTATGCAGTTTTGGCATGTATAGCAAAACTTAGACCCTCGAGTCATCAATTATTCATAGGTATGTTATTGCCAATTTTAGCCCCAGTGTTTTGGTACATGTGCTCCTCTTTACAGATTAAAAGCGAGGGTTTCGTTTGAATTGTTGGTGCATTGACATTCATATCGGTTTTCTCGAAGTCACATGCCAAGTGGGGCATGTATATATATATATACATACATACATTTGGTTGGTGGTTTGGAACACTGTTTATTTTCCATTAATATATGGGATAATCCTTCCCAACTGACTACTATTTTTCAGAGGGGTAGGTCAACCACTAACCAGATATATCTCCAGGTCGTTCCAGGTCAATCCACACTCAAGCATTTTCAAGGTGGATTCTGAATATGATCCAAGAAATTTGGCTATGGATCAATACCTATTAATACCATTTTTAGTGGGATGAACACCCATTTACCAGCTATTTTGATGTTCACCAGGGGTACAAGGTTTTGACACACTGCCATATCCAAGAAATATATTCGCGTTTCGAGCAACTACAATGATCATCAATGATCGAACTCCTATCTCAGCTGTCAGAGTCAAACAACAAGCTTGCTGGGTCTGTCTGGAGATGTAAAATCGTATGCCCCAACATTTGATGTTTGTCATTATTTCCCTCCATGAAAATGACCATAAACGTGGTATAATATGGTATAATCATGTACCCATGTATACCTGAATTTTCAGATACAACCAACTGTCAGGTGATCATCAACTCAGATGATTAAATCCCAGGTTCAAGTGTGCTACCATGTGGTGCCGCCCCCCAGTCATGTATGTTGCTTTGAAGTTCCAGTAACTAATATATGATATTAATGTTAACTATAGATACATCTATACTATACGCCCTAATGTAGTGAACAAAACTAGCTTAGCTAACTATGGCACGGGGAACTATAGCTATATTATATGTAGCAAAAACACGGGTGAAAGATTAGTGAACAAAACCAACTGAGCTAATTAAATCCCATTAAGCCACCATTCAAACATCAGTAAATCCGCCTTGAATCCCCATGTAATCACCATTTTGCTGGTAAGTGATGCCTCCAGGTGCGATGGCTGCTGAACGGCCATGAGGAATCCTACATGCGCTGCGCCAGCTTTTCTCCGGACAGCACGCGCATCGTCACGACCAGTGCGGATTGCGACTTGTCTGGGGAAAGCTGGGGAGATTTGGGGAGATCTGGAGAAATACCCTGTAGCATTTTCTTCAGAAAGTAGCTGAGATTTATGCATTTTCATCCCACTGCGTTCCAGAAAAAACCGGTATTCATCCCCAAATCTGGAGAAATTGTTTGGTGACGTCAGTGGCTATCCCGAAGCAGAACTTGTCGGGTTGGTGACATATATTCATTTGTCCGGACAAATGATGACTAGCGAAACCATCCCGCAAATATATCTAAATCTCAATATCAAATAATTTGTGTTCAGCTTTTGGGAATTAAATACATTGCCCGTGATATGTACATGTTATATATTGATATATATTGTTAATCTCATATATTGATATTATATATTAATATCTATGTATCGATCAATTCTTCGTGGCGTTGCAATACCAAAACCTGGTTCGATTATTTCATCCCAGGGCCCCAGGCCATCGTTGATACACCGACTCGCGAGGTAGTGTGCGCATATGGCAGCTCAGTAACGTGGTGCAATGCTGGAGTGGATACTTGGGCCATGGACGAAACTTGTTCATAAACATGTTGTTTTTCCCCTAACATCTTGTAACTTGGTTTCCATCTAAGCATATATGCTGTAGATATATCGTGATATATCCATGATAAACCAACCATTTTGAGAGGTGAGTTTCAATGAGTGTTTTCATGTTTGTTTCACATGTTTTCACTGGCCCATCGACACTGTCGACCCATGCATTTTGGTGCCTGAATTCGTGACCATGCAGAACTGGTTCTGACAGTTCACTCCCCGATGACCACATCCGCAGTTTATACCATCTGGTTATTTAACATAGCTATTGAAAATGGCCCATTGATAGTGGATTTTCCCATTAAAAATGGTGATTTTCCATAGTTTTTTGTATGTTTACCAGAGGGTACATGTGTTTTTATGGGCCAACATCCACGGCAGCAACGGGTGAAATCCACACACTGTTCCGAAATCAAGCGTGGAGTCGTTGCACAACATGTATTTGGATAACCGTTGCGCCAACAAGCATTAATACATGGGTTTAGCAGATGAATTTCCTGATGAAACACATGGACATGACATGAAATGACAATCATGTTATATATATATATATATGTGATATATATATATGTATGATATATATATATATGATATATACATATGATATGTATATATATATACATATAATATATATATATATATATATATACATTTTATATATATATGATATATATATATGATATATATGTATATATGATATATATATATATATATGTATATGTATTTATCTATGATATTTGGATATGTTTGGGCTTTCATGGCTCAATTCATTGTGAGCATTTACTGTACTTCATCCAACGTCCACCAAGGCGACAAAAGTACCGAGGCAGGAACGGTCAAGCTGGCGTGGAATTTGGGATATCGTTCTTCTTGAATGGGGTATTCCCATGGATTCCCTAATTTTGTGCAATTCCCATGAAAAGCATGATAAACCACTGGATGATACGTAGTATTATGACAGTTCCATTACCCGTGTGTCAATTTCGCCTGGAATTTGGGATAGTGACCTATAGAGTCATCACTTGGCGGAGCGCGATACTGAATCACAGGCTAGGGGAACTATTAGACTTAAATGGGCCAACATTTGTTGCGTTTGGGATTTGAAATAAATTATTGAATCAATAATTTATACAGGTATCACATGGTATTACCATTTTTTACATCTTGAACTTGACATATTAGACTTGTTTAAACACGTCAACTGTGGAACATGGTTGCGGTCAGCCCAATCGGCATAGTCTTGGCTTGATAGGAACTCTGCGGATCATTTCCGGTCAACTTCCGAAATTATTTTCATGGATTTGCATCGTAGTTAGTATATACAGGAATTGCTTCATGTGTTTTTTTTTAATATAATCAACATATACATATATATATAATATACGCAGATATGGAGATATGTATGCACATATTATATGTACCGTACATATATAATATATTATATTCTATATATATATATACATTATTGTATATGAAGATACATATTATATTTTATGATATATATCTAATATATATATATTGTAATATATACACATAAGAAACTTGTCCTTCCTCCGTTACGAGGCGCCCACGCTGGTGAGAATCTTGCAGGGTCATTGGGGATGGGTCCCTTGGCACCGGTAGCACCGTGGAATTTTGTGGAGCACAATTAATACCCTCTGGTAATTTAACAGTTCGCAAACTGGAAAATGACCATATTATAGTGGATTTTTCCATTGGAAATGGTGATTTTTCCATAGTTTTTTGTATGTTTACCAGAGGGTAGTTATGGATAATTATGAATATTCCACATTTGCAGCGGGATAGAATTTTCTGGATCCACCCCCACTAACTCTGACTGTTTCGGTATGGAATATAAGATGATGTAATGAGATAAACGAGTTTTACAAGCCATTATACAGCTATATAGTTTTATACTTAGCTAAGTTGGTTTACAACTTCTTTCATACTCATTCATTAGGTTTATGGTAGATATATCTATAGTTAGTTTGGCTTATAAACGAACTTAATTATAACTGAGGGGGGCACCCACTTACATGCCCTACTTCGCCAAGGTCAATACCGCTTTCTTTTCACTGGATGGAAACCTGGTGCTATCTGCGGCAGCCGACAAAACGGCCAAGATTTGGTGCGCGCACACAGGAGCCGCTGGTCACCCTTCACCGATCATGGAAGATTCCAATTCCTAGCGGGAGAGGAAATTCTCTGGACATTTACAGTAATTATACTCAGTATATCTGAGTATATGGAATGTCCCTAACCATTGAACTACTTATTTGGGGAAGATCTTCAATAGGTTTTTTCAATATTTGTTCAATAATATTCTGCAGCAAACCATGGGTTTTAGGGACCAAATATGGGTGTAGACAGATGGGTTTCTTGCAAAATGAAGCGAAAGAATTCCGAGACATGGATGGAAACCATGGTTTTTTGCGTGGCCATGGCCATGCTCAACAGTGGCTGCGTACCATAGCAGGCTAGTTTTAGGCACGTGCAAATCACGGGTAATACACATAAGCGACAAGCCTACACTCTGGTAGTCAAAATGACAATGGAAAGTCCACCATTTAGTTGCTGAGATTTCCCAGCGATGGTGAGAACCATCCTATGGCCCCAGCAGTGCCAGGAGATTGTTTGAAGACCTTTGAGGGTCACTACGTCCCTGGGCGAAGGGGACAGTTGATGAGCTTTGCTCCGATACCCGATACATTCTATAAACATACTATTACTATGTATATATATATATATAAATAGTAATTCTCATACATATATATATATGCATTACGTTTTATGCAATTATGCACATACGCTATACGATGGTATACATATGTCATATGGTCCAATGGGATCAGGATCATTGATTGGTCTTGGGATGGGGTGGCTCAATCGCAGACAACACTAGACAACACTAGACAACCTTTGCCCGGACTTCCCAGGCTTATGTTCGTTCTGCAGTGTTTTCTCTGCAGCAGGAGCCACTTGGAGTGAAAAAAACAGGGCAGCTGATGAAAGGAAATTCCACCTAATTGAAACAGGACGGCTGGAAGGCCATTTGGATCCATTTGGTATACAACTAATTTCGTTCCGGACATTTCTTGAGTTTCCGGCTTCATGCAGCAAATCCTCCATGGAAACGTTGCGAATCCGACAAGGAACATGTCGACACGTGTCGACACTATAGGCCAGAACTTGACGAACAGGCGCAGATTTGGCATATAGTCTAGGGATGTCTAGGGAATATGTTCAAAGCCTAGAACCAAAACCTTGGGGCTGCTGCTGTATTTGGATTGGTTAGAGGCTTGGATTGTACAACAAGTTTTTGGATGTCGGTCATTCAGGCCCAGCCTGCTGCAAGCGTTTGCATTTCTGTGGGTTGCATTGAGGTATGTCCTGACTGCGTCTTCCGATTGGACTGCAAAGTTGTGGAAATTCGGCAGCGGCGAATGCATCCAGACGTGCCGAACTGATGTGGAAATCTGGAGCTCACTAAAGCTGAATCATGTTTTGGAGGGACTTGGGTAAACCACAAGCAGTAACCCAGCAACATCCCTTTTAAGTGCTCAAACTCGCGTGGTTGCCGCTTTCCATCCCGTTTTTTGCTGCTCAAGATTGCTCAAGACTCCAGCTCAAAATCCAATTTTCCCACTTGGGGAGTGCTGTTCCAGTGCATAGTTACAGGGGTTATATATCCCAGCGTATCACCTATACTTAAATAGCCCTAACGACACTTGTAGGATTATTCCAATATATAGGAAGTGGTTCGTAGCCCTGATCAATAAATTAATAAATCCCCGAAGGTGGTTATCCACTTATTAATCCACAAGACACGATAAACACGATATGTCCAGCCATGATTCCGGGGATGATCCTCTACCGCCGCTACGCGCCTGTGGTTGTTCCGGCAGGTATCGGGGCCATGCGCAGTGGGTCAACATGGCCAACTTCGCAGCAAACGAAGAGAAGATCGTGACCTGCTCTAGAGACGCTCGGTAGAGGTGTTGGAGGCTGGAGATTTTTGGGGACCGCAGATGGATTGGTCCTTTTCAGTACTGTACATCGCATAGGGCCTATGGGTTCCAAGTTTTTGACCCATGGACGCTTCCAAGATGGGATTGAATCAGGGAAAATGGTGGACACGTGGCAAGACCATGCACCATTTTGTTTTTGGGATGGCCAATTGCTTTTCGTACTCCCGCATAGTATCACACACAGCAGTCACGTTGGATGAATAGGGTATGGTGTATGGTATGGGGTTCACATGATTTAACCAACAGAAACCGCAGAGGAGTTTCATTGTAGTCTGGTAATGTGGAGAATGTAGCAGTCTCCAGTCATTGAGGAATTCAATTCTCCTGGAACGACCACAATTGGAGTGTTCAGCCTGAGTGCCTAGTGGGAGATCTTTTTCGGCTGGCCATTTTTCCTTGTGTCCACATTGTCCACTGGGGAATGGTCGTGTAGCCTCGGTGAATTGGAGTGTTTTTTCCTCCCCCCAATGAAGGGAAAACACATGGGTGTGTCTGAAAATAGTGTACCCCTAAACCCAATGGTTAATGATCATTATCCCTATTAAATGGCTATAATTGGGAATATACCCTATTTTCAGACAAACCCACATGAAAACACTGTTTCCCCCTTTGACCAATGTTGGGATTAACTGAGGGTTTCTCGACCTTGTCCCAAGGCTGTGCGGACGTCGGGGACACAAGTAGATACGTATCCATTTGGTATTCAAGCAGCGATTTCAATCGCTGAGACTGATCGATTCATCCCAGTTGTTACCTTTTGACACGACAGGTAGCAGTAAATGTTACCTACCCTGAATTTAATAGCCGTTTTGTTTGAATGGTTAAACCTCAAGGAATTGGGACTGACCACGGAGTTTGCCACAAACTTGAGGCTAGGAAGTGATACCGCCTGTGCCGGGTCTCTGGCTTGGCAGAATGCAATCGAAAGCCTTGCCACAGTCTTCGCCTTGGTTCAGGTCCCTTATTTGGCCTTGTCCAATGCATTGGCGCACATCTGCAATCACGGGAAAACTTTGCAGTTTGTTTGAGCGTTTGATAACGGAGCAGCCAGACAATCTGCTGTCTCGAATGAAGAACACTTTTTGCCGCACTTTGCGCTCAAAAGAAGAGATTATGCGCAAGTGTCGAAAGAGATTATGCTCAGATAATCCAGGAGTCTGGACACGGTCGTGGATAATCCAGGAGCTCCAGGAGTTCCTTTCATTCCTTCTCTCTGAATGGATCGGCAGTTGTTCAGTGGATCCTGCACTGATTTCCCCCATTTCCTGGGAGTATCCCATGGGTTGGGATTCTAGCCATGAGGATTCAGGACTACGGCTGCTGGGACGATCCAGCTGATGTGATGGTAATGGATGTAAATAATGATCAAAATGATAAACCAGGCCGCGCGGCACGGAACATGCATATTGATTGACTCACACCCTTTCCATAGCTGGTGGTCTCCCACCTATAGGCAGCAAACATGGTTAAAAAATACCTCTCCCAAATCATCATGTTTGGGGGCACACATGGGCATACATATGACCCATAAATGTAACATGCTGGATGAAAGCCCTTAGTTGTTTGGAAGCACTTTTGTTGTCTCATGCCAGTGTGCCCAGCGGAAGAGCTGAAATAAACATATATGATTGAATTGATTAAAATGACTTGTCTTTTAAGGTATGATCTTTACAGCGCAACGCATATGCACGAAGGATTTCTTGGCAAACCATCCACGATTGCTCATGTGCTGTGTAGGGTACCATGTGGAATGTTACATCGAATCCATATATTCAAGTATCTACGCGTACCAAAACGCAATGTGGCCAGGGGATCTACTTAGCGTTCAGAGTGGCTCAGAAATTGACATTGCTACATACATTACTGAAAAGACAGGCCAGCCTGCTATAGGGAAAATTCCCAAAGTCACATGACTCTCTCTCAATTGATGTGAGTTGTTCTGTGTGTTGAAGAACAACAAATATACTTGCTCGATGTTGAACAGCAGGACCCTTTGCCGGAGGAAACAACAGGTGCATCCCATGGTATATTCCATTATATAGTTAATTCCCAGTTTAATCCACATTATGTATCTTTATGTGTCTTACTGTATATAATTATATCACCATTAAGCCTCATTAATTTATATTAATTTGATAAGTCTCAACAAACCCCTTGACCCATTAAACCCCATTAAATCTTGCCAAGGACTGCACAGCACGGCTTTGGATGACACAAAGTGGCGACTGCCTCAGAGTCTTCGAGGGTCACAAAGACTTCGTGATGTGCAGCCTGGTCATAGGCGAAGCATCGGAATGTGGCGGGTGTTCCGTTGGTAAACCAACTGGTCAAGGCTTAGGTGTGTTGAAGTTGAATGGTACTTCTAGATACTTAGTCAAAAACGAAACATCAAAAAACTAACCGCTTTAGTTTTTTGATCTTCAGCCCAATTAATGGGAATATGAAACTGTCCCAGCTAAAATCATGTGTTTTTTCTTTGGCAGGGTCCGGGTATCCAAGAAACTAAGAATATCCATGTTCAGGAGCTGATGCCAACCAGTTCATCCCAAACTCAAATCAGTATATAGTCAAAAATGAAACTCAAGGCGCTTTTCCAATTGGAATTTGCCATTCCTTGGTTCCATTTGTAATGCGAGGGCGTACAAGGATCTCGCGAGAACAAGCCCACGACAACCCATTCACCATGATATTGACTTGAAAGGCCCCATTTTGTGGGCCAACATGTGATGTAATCAATGTATATCAATGTACAATACCAGTTCAAAGGAAGTCTGCCCGCAGTGTTGCCTGCTGGTCTTGATGGAGATGGTGTTTCCGAAAAAAAGAAGCGAAGGAATCAGAGGAATTCTGCTGATGCCCGTGCCTCGTGTTTGAACAATACCCAGGCCAGTCTCCTTACTTGACTCCTACATATACATGTCTATTGGTCAAATAAATGTCCTAAATCGGTTAGTTTGTCTCTATTTTGGTTATAAAACACTCCAAAATTGCATAGTTTAGAAATGTCCCATTGAAATGGCAATCTCTTAGTAAGGTATCAGTATGTATATATATATATATATCCGATCCCTTGTTTTTGTTTGACAACCCCATATGAAATTACCATTGAAACCACGGAGTGCAGGTTCCGCCCCTCGAGACCGTTGGCAGGTGGGAACAGAAGCATGGGACGGGCTGATGGAAAAAAATCCGATGTCATCCCATCAAAAACTGGTTGGTTGCTTGGTACCTGCTCCTATGGACGTTCCATGTAACAATTCCTAAGGAAGAACTGATGGTCTAGCCACAAGAAACAAAGGCTCTTTTGCTTGTCAAGTCACCGGTGATTCCATGGTGACTTTGTAAGTTGATTTTGGGGAATAAACTCACACATATTTGGAGGCATAGCCGTGCATAGCCCACTTGATTTCGGTTATTGTGGGTTCGTGATGGTTCTTGATGGTTATTGGAGGTAGGTCCGGTTGTTGGGTCTCCAAGATTTGCCGGTTTGCCATGAGACATCGCATGTGGGAAATGGCACTGTGTTATGACGAATGGCGTCTGGTGGACCTGGCATGATGCATTTTACATTTAAGGGGTAGTCCCCAAAAATGTATCTTACGTTTTGGCATGGTCCCCGGTCCCCCCCTGAAAAGTAGCCTTAAAGGGGTGCTAATGATATAGTATGTACATGAATTGTAATGAATTGTATTTTTTTTGCTCCAATTTATGGGGAGCAATCAAGGCATCGACCAATGGAACCAAACTTTCCTGGAGCAATTGTATGAATCATCCCGTCATGGAATGGCTGGGTCATTATATACCCCAATATGATCCAATATGATTGTTGGGTTTTGGATGGTTTTGGAGTTCAGGCAATACTAGCCATCGATACAAATAACCTCTTGGCCGACCTAAAATATGTTTACTTTCTGCTTTCATGTCCAATTCCACGGTTGTTGGGACATCTTCTACGCCACACAATGAGTAATGATAAGTCTAATCTTGGGCAAGATTGCGACCACTAACACGCAGAAATATCAGAAATACTTTACATCTACGCAAACATTCTGACTCGAGAAAGTTGCAGTCTGCACGCCATTTCGTTGTAAGGGGTTGTTGAGTAGCCACGCTGAACGTCCTCCAGGTGTCGTTTTTGTGGGGAGGGTCTTCAAAATACCTTCAAAAGTCTAAGCTTACATTTTCAAGGCCCCCGTCAAAAATACCTTAGAAAATGTAGCTTACATTTTGGGTATGTCCCCTCCCCGTAAAACGGTGGTGATAATATATATATATATATACACTGGTACATATATATATATATATACATACACATAACACACTATGTATATATAATATACGTCTATGTAATATCCAACTAGAAATTGATTTTTTTGTGGGGTATCTACACCGATCCATGTTCTTACTAAAGGAAGACAGACAGCCGGTCGCTGCAGGTACGCTGCAGCCGACGATTGACTGATGCATCTGACGCTGAAAAACACATACCCGGTCGCAGTCGAATGGGTACTGCGGCCATGTAAGCAATGATCACGGTCTTTGTCTCATCCTGTTTTTGGTCTACTTACCATGTTTAATGTTGCATGCAGTGTTTTTTTCAGATCACTTTAACCCAGTAGTCTGGTAAACATGCCTCTCGGAAGAAGCGACACCCAACAAACCAGTTTTGCATTGTGGGCGCGGGAGGGGCGCAATTTGATTTTCAAAAATGCAGCCGGTGGCTGTGGCTGCAAGTGACTGCAAGTGGCTGCTTGGGCAAGTGGCTGCTTGTAGCTGCAAGTGGCTGCTTGGGGAAGTGGCTGCAAGTGGCTGCAAGTCGCTGCAAGTGGCTGCAAGTGGCCGCTGCAAGTGGCTGCTTGGGCAGGCAGGCAGTGGCAGCCACTTGCCCAAGCAGCCACTTGCTGCCAAACTGCCAATCTGCAAGTGGTTGTATGACAAGTGGCTGCAGCAAGTGGCAGCAAGTGGTTGCATGAGCAAGTGGCTGCAAGTGATTGCTTTTTTCAAAAATCAAAATGATGCACGTTTGCTCGCTCTCTGCAGTTTGGGATTTGTCTGGCACCACGAGCCGAGCCGCTCTGTTGGACCGTTCAGACTGCCGAAGGCTGGCACAGAATGCACACACTTAAGCATCAATGCTTCTATGATCTTCTATGTAGAATTTGAATAATTCAGTCAAATTGCTGGTGGCCGTGTGCCCATCATATTGTGTTTCAGTGGATTGAAGGGAAAAAACCGTAAACCCGTTGGCTTTACCTCCAAATCCATCGCCTGGCCGCCACTCCGGTGCCCGAACTTTGCAGCTTCAAAGGCAGAAAGGCGCGAAACTCAACCCTTCGAATCATGAAGCTCTAAGACGCAGGGATATCGGGTATACAAGCGGATCAATTTAGGAATGTGATGTGTTTATACATGCACAATAACCAAGGAGAATATATCAGTGGTTGCAGCTAAGCAAGGATGTAGCCAACTAGAAATACGGAACTGACTCAATGGCTGCAGTGAGAGAACCAACTGACTTGGTGAGTTCTCCGCCAAATCAGAAACGACACTCAGGAAGGGTCCATGATTTTGGCCACACTGGAAATCCAAAACCGCCAGAACAATCCAAAACATACCGCACCATACCTCTCAAACCACCCACACCAAGATTTTTCCGAATTCCAGACTTCTGTTCCCCTCAACACACTTCCCAGTATATGTGTGTTTTTCTGCTTAAATCGGGAAAGCCGACACCATCCAAACTGGTGAGATATGCCAAAACCCAATGGCCAAAGATTCGAACATTCGGAACACCACGGAAGTTTTCATCATATGTTTCATCAGTTTTCCACCAGTTTTCCACCATGTTTTTCCAAGTTTTCCATCATTTTTCCCCAAGTTTGGTAGGTCTCCCCACTTTAGAAACGCCACCGCACGCCCACGCGGTATGCGCCGTGCCCTTGGCACCTTGGCCGCCTGTGTCGCCTTATGGAGACCCTGGAGCCTAGGCCGGGGCCGGGCAGGGGTCCCGCAGCACCTTTCGTGGGGAGCGTGGTATGGCATTCCCAATATAGGTTACACAATATATGTATATAGTTATGTGTTTATTTATCTATTATCGATTTGTTTATTTCTACTGGCATATATATATATTACTTATTCCCATTGTAGTTTACATTCAGAAACATATCCATTAATGATGTATATGTATACTTCCGGTTTATTTATGCAATATTATATATCTGTATATTTTAATGGTATCACCTTGCATATGTCCATTAAAGCATATCCCTAAGGTGATTTGTTGATATGGGAAATCCACTACGACTTGGGAATCGATTAAGGGAATAGTTTATTGGAGGGTCCTTAAGCAAATCCAAGATAACCAACAATGATGGGTTGTAGATTTAATGTATCACAATTATAGACTAGACCTATTATACATATCATTTACATTTACATATACAGAGACGGATGCAGATGCATATACATATATATACACATGTACATGTACATTTACATATGCGTATGCACATACACATTTACATACACATACACATACACATTTACATACACATACACATACATACCCAGACATACATACATGCATACGTACATACGTACATACGTACATACGTACATACGTACATACGTACATACGTACATACCAGTATATGTTTGGCCACTGAAAAATGAAGGTATGATTGTTACCAACTTAAAGACACAAGTATTGTATCGATTGATCCGTTCCCCGTAACCACAGATTCAGATACTGGTTACCCAAACGAAACCATGGTGGAATGTATCGGATCACTTCCGTTGGGGGAAGCATTTCTGGGGTGTATTTCATATGGGAAGGGCTGGGAATCCGGGAAGGGAGTACATGTTTGACCATAAAAGTAAAGAATCTAGCTGGCAAGTGACTCTGCCAGTTGGTGGAGTGAGATGTCTGGGCGCGTCTCATTTTTGAGTCATATCAACTATTCAATTGAATGAAATGTCCATTGTTGAAACTTAAACCTGTTAGATCTCCATGTGTTGTTTATCTTCGAGCAAATTTGGCAGGCATTCACTGTGTTCAATTTCGGCAGCTCATTCCAGAACTAACTTTAATGACCAGAGGGATCTTCAGTTGGTTATACAAAATGTTTGTTTGTTACTGTATATCATTTTTTTTCTGATCGAGTCCCCTCAGTGCAGGTGTTGCAAAAATAATAACAATTTCCGCGCCTTTGTTGGTTCAAACAAGTTAGCACATGCCAAAATCTACCTGTTACTCTGATTTTCCTTGGTTTGATTGCTAAAAAAGCAGGATTATTTGTTTGGATGGATCATGTCCAAATATGTCAAAGTATGCCAAAATCTAATGGATTATCATGATTATCATGATTTTCCAATATGTTCTCATTAACATGCTACAGAATGGGAAATGGAAACACCTATATGAATTAGTCTAAAAATAGGTGACCAACAAATCCAATGATTGATCGTAATTGTCCGTATTAACATTGCCATTCGGGAACTATATTTGTTCAGGCAAACCATATCCCATTAAAACAGAATATGTATATTTTGGCTCGGGCTCACAGATGCGTTACTCGACGCAGCGGCCTGCACATAAATTCTGTGCTGCCGGTTCTACCATGCAGCAGCCGCTGACCAAAGATGAGGATCCACAAACAAACAAAAGGGAAATCACAAAAACAAAGGTTCGGCAAATGGATAAAGGAAACCTAAAGTCAGCCGGCATAGTCTGGCCCGATGTGTTCTCCATATTCTGCACACAGCATGGAGGCACAACGGTCAGAGAAGCTACTCGGAACAGTGACAGATGGGTCACTTGCGCACTGTCCTATAGCAACGAAGAGTCCCTCCGCCAACCCTCCGTTCAAGGATGGCGGGTACTCCTTCAAAACTGAGGTGGGCCAGCCTCCAGCTTGGTCCCTTCCGATCGAGATACCCTTTGGTAGCTCTCGGGTAATCTGCCACTTGCGCAGCTTTTGTCTCATGTCAGGCGCATTGACAAGCAAAAAAGACGTTGGTTTGGGGGATTTAGCGCCCCAAAGACCCTGTGCCAAAGAAACAAGTTCAATGCCTGGCAGAGACAAAAGCAACGCCAAAATCGGTGTCCGCCAAATGGAAACAGATTCCTCAGAGGCCGGCGCTGCCGGGTGCTCAAGCGCTGCCACACCACCAACGCAGTAGAGCATGACGACCGCCTCCAAGATGAATCCCATGAGGTCATTGCCCACACGAATCTGCCTCAGTTCCTTCAAGCGGAGTGATGGAAGTCCCCACGGAGTCTCCGGAACCCGCAAAACTCTCGGTGCAAAGGCATGCTCGGCGACAGAGCGTTCCCTGGCCTGCGACCAGGTCTCGCACGGAGGACCGCCGATGATAGCAACCACCCATCGAGCTTGAATTGCGGCTAACCAGAAGTCTCTGGTATCCTGTCGGGATATGTCGCCCCACGTAGAGTCAATGACCACGTCGAGTGATATGACAAAGAGTTGGACATCTGGATGGTCTGCTGCTAAGCGATCAAAGTAAAATTGAAAGTCTCCGCAGCGTCTTCTGCCTGAGAACCCGTGCAACACGTAGCGGACTGCTCCAAAGCCTCGAGGAACTCGTGCATGTCCCTGACGTGAATGCTCCTTCTGCGCCTCCTGAATGCAGAAATCCTCCAAGACATTCAGGTCGCGATGCCAGTGTTCAGTCACGACTTCAGTTTCTTCGCAAAGGAAAGGCCACGGCCCTTCAAAGCTGAATTTTCGCAGAATGCCAAAGAAGTCCTCAGCACTGATACCCAGGACGGCCGTGTCTTCGGAAGTGGCCTCCCGCACCAAAGCTCGCAGCGTCTGGCGGAAGTCTTCCCAAGTAGTGGGAATTTCTGAGGCAACTGCTCTCAATGCATCCTCACCCTCTGCAACTGAGGTGGCATCAAGCATCCGCATGTAGATCTCTTCAAAGAGGACCAAATTATAGTCCAGAGCCACTCCATGTCGCCCTTGAGGCAAATGAGGTCCATGGCCAGGTAGAGGAGGAAGAAGTCCATCCAGGATTCGCTCTTGGTGGTCATTCTCAGTGGATCCAATGCCCGCCACGGGAGCAACATAGTGATTGCGTCTCTGAAGGCTGCGTCGGCAGTAGTCTGCTCGAATGAGATGAGCTTTCAACCTGCCATAGCTGTGAAATTCGCGAAGGCAACATCCACACTGTGTCGTGTCAAATAGTCGGCGGACTGGGTGGATGTGTCCATGAACTCGGAACATATGCGCCCCACACCCACCTCGAGATGCAAACTTTCGTCGACATTGCATACAGCCATAAGCTGGCCCGGTCAATGTGCGCACTTCTGACGGTGGTCCTTGCATAAGGCATTGGGCTTGATGAAGCTGTTGCAAAATGGCTCTGTGGAATTGAGTCACAGACAAAAGGTTGTCTCGTTGTGCTGCTGCATGATCGCCAGCTCGACGTACTAATTTCTTCCAGTAGCGCCGGTGGTCTTTCATGAGACTGACCCACGCACCAAAGTGATGATGCGGATCCGGAAGCTTGGCTGAGGAGCGAAGTTGATACCACATCCACTCAATGTCGCTCCTCACCAGCTGCGTCCATTCCGTGTCTGCATTGAGAAGCCCCCAGGGTACTGAGTCAGAACAGGAGTAGAGAGCACCTAAATGTCGCAGCCGTTGCTGTCGAAAAAGGTCAGAGGGATCTGACAGGCCAGTCAATTGCAAAACTTCTTCATCGCTATACAGTTTGATATATGCCTGAGGAAGTAAACGTCGATAAAGCTTCATTAAGGAGGTGTGCACGTAGTGTCGGGTGTGCTTTTCCATGAGCGTCCAGGAATCACATCCGTACACAAACTTACTCAAGATGAGTGTGCGAAAGAGTTCGGCTCGCCGCTGAAGAGTCAGCTGTTTGTTCTGGTAAAGGACTTTCCTGTGATGTTGAAAGGCTCCCTGGGCGATGCTGAATCGGCGGCGTGCTTCTTGTCGCATGTCCCCCCGATGGTGCAGGAGGCTACCCAAATGCACATAGGAGGCGACAACCTGCACTCGTTGCACTCCTCCTTCAAGTAGTACCGGAAGACTGGAATCTGATTGAGGGCCAAAGAATTTCTTCCTCGCAGCTGCCGCACCATGACCTTGAAAAATCAAGAGTGCAGCTGTCTTCCCCGGCTGGAGATTGGGCGTCATGGCATAGGATTGGCAGCGTTGAATGAGCAAGCCGCACAAATTGGCTGCCTTTCTCTCAAGCGTCCAAGGGTCAGCTGCTGCAAAGCAAAAGCAGGAGTCGTCCATCCAAGTTGGCCCGAGATAATCATCGCGGCCAGGCAACTCAAAATCTTCTGGATCTGCAGCAATTCCATCACATCTGAAACCTCCATGCTGAGGAATGGAGTCCAAAATGTCAAGTGGCTTGAGTTCCGCCTCCAACTCATGTAGAAGACGGGCCCATAGAAAGCTGAAGATAAAATCCGCCCAACAATCTCCGGGCCTGGTGCCAAGTCGTGTGCGGCAGTGATCATGTTGACCTGGAAGATGAAAATGAGTGTCTGAATGGATAGCTTGGACTACCATCTGAAGGTGCTTGGGCATACCAGCTCGTTCAATGGCGGAGGCCTTGTCCAGGTGTTGATACAACTCCCTCATGGTGTCCGGTCCCAATTGGAGTCTTTGACACATCCTAGCGATGGTCTCATCACTTGTGATGCCTCCCATTGCCATCTCTCGGACAATGCGATAAAACGCTTCACACAGGTCGAGGAACACCATGCCCACATTGAGCCCTTGCCGCTTGCGAGACCTGAGATATGCTCTCGCCTGATGAACGCCTAACGTCACAGGAATTTTGCGCTTGCCTCCAAGTTGTTGTTTTTGGAGGAACTGCTCGAAGATATCTGCAGTATGAGCTCGCAAGCACCGATGCATCGACTTGCCGATGTGGGACGATATCAGGATGCTGCGAAAAGATCCACAAAGATCTTTAGCGCCCTTTTGCTTCCATAGGGGGTACAAACGACCACCCTTGTGCAGTAAGCATTCATGCCCATGCAAGAACGTCTTAAGCAGGATGGCGTATGTCTTTTTGGCAATGGCAGCTGGTGCAAGGTGGCAGAGTCTGGCATCAACTTGATCAGGCCCAGTGGCCTTGGCAACTTGTACTCTGCGATAGGCTGCTTCAAGCTCAGTGAGACTTGGAAGATCACTGAGTTGCAGGTTGATCTCTGAGGCAGAAAAACGCTTCAAGTTGTCAAGCCATTCAGTGCGCTGTTGATGCTCATCAAGTCGATCTCCACCCTCCATAGTCTGGAAAAAGGATATCCAAGTGTCGAGGGCTTCGGCTGGGCTCTGACATACTTGTCCATGATGGTTCCTCACATATGGCAGGGTCTTGGCCTTGACCTTCTTGAGATTGGTTGGACCGATAAGATTTTTGACCTCGTGCAAAATATTCGCTGCTGGTGTGGTAGCAGTCATGCCACTCAAAACATCTTTGAGCTGCCCATATTTGGCTTGCCGAAGTCTCCCGCGCAATCGGTTGGCAATGCAATGAAATTTGCAGTATGCTCGGACACGGCTGCACAGCAGCCATGTATCATATTGCCAGAAGAAGCCACCATTGACTGTGACAGCAGGTCGAGATCGAAGGGCAGAGAAGCAAACCAGTAGCATTTCGTGTTTCTGGCGCCTGGAAATGTCCTTGAGCGCTTTCTTGGTGGCTAACTTGGTTTCCCGCAACTGCCACAGTGCTGCTGTGAAGATGGGTTTCTTCGGAGCTCGTTGTGGTTGTGGACAATGCGTTGCAACTCCATGGAGAAGGTGATGATTGAACTCATCAACATGGGATTCAATGTCCTGTATCCATGGAGCCGTTGGAGACTCTGCAATCGCTAGCTGAACATGTTGACTGCGCAGTCCATGGATGTCATATGTTGGTGAAGGCTTCATCCCTGGAACGTTGTAGGAGGTGTCACATTGCTCATACCACTGTAATTGGATCGCTGTCGCACTATGGTCCCAACAACCATTGCCCAGGTCCAGATCTTGCAACACGCAGCTATATGTGCACTCATGTCTGTGGCATTGCTGTATGGCAACATGGTCCAGGCAATGAAGATGTGCTCCATTCGGGCTCACCCAAGTGTCGTGCGGCCCCCTATGGCAATCACTTGTCGCAGGGAGGCAAAGATCATGTTTTGTCAAGAAATCTTGCAGCAAAGGCGTGTTCTCGTTCGATAGAAAACCATCTTGAAAGACCACACAATCATCACGTGGCCCTGGGTCCGCATTGGCATCCATCAAAACGAGCAAACGTTCATGATCATGTCGGAGTCGTGCATGATTGGAAAATGTGTGCCACCACTGCTCACGCTCTGCGCTCGAATGGCCGCAGTGTGGGGCATGTCCAACAAGAATCTTGAGCTTCATGTAGGGTGTTTCAATCTGGACTGCAAGCATTCTGGGATCACAATGAAGAACTTGAAAATCCGTGGGTTTCAAGTAGTGTGCCCGCCTTCCAATCCATACGTAAGGGATCTTGAGGTTTGCCCATAGTTCCGTGCCAAAGTGGCCTTTTGCAGAACCTGAACCCAGCCGTAAGACCCCATCAACTTGTCCAAATGTCTCTGGAGCGCGTGTTTCTTGCAGGCCCAGGAAATTCAAGTTATGGGAGATGAACTGTTGCCGCAAATAATCCGTCTTCCCAGCATGACCCCATGGTCCATTGTAAAGTGAGGTGACATTGGCAGTGCCGGCACTCACGTGAAAGTTGCCTGTGCTTGTAGAGGAGCTGACCCACCTTGTCCATCTCTGAGGAAGCGACACAGGTGGCAACTGCGGAATGGGTGCATGAAGCCCGTTTGCACATAGAGAAGGTAGCCCATCTGTCTGACTAAACAAGGTCCACAGGTGCGGGATGATGGGAAGCCATTGCCTGAGAGCCAGACATTGTCGTGGGTGATAAAAACTCTTCTCTCGCTCAGTGCGCGCAAACCAATCTGCCATCTCATTAAATGGTTCACCTGTGTGGCTGTGGATGTGCTCTACTGCCAAAGCTCCAGGTGGAAGGGCTGCTTCAAGAGCTTGGAATAGGCCACGAAATGTGTTGAAGGAAAGAGTCCTTTCCGAGCATCCCATAAGCCCGAGGGCTTGCCTGGCAGAAGTGAGTGAGTCACTACGAAATAAAGTGTCCACTTTGGAATTCTGGGCGAGCCGCCACATGGCAGCCCAAGCTAAGGCTTCCCTCTCGGCGAGGTACGATCCTATGCCATCAGCCCCAATGAAATGCTCACTTTGATGATCGTAGATCACAGGCTGTGTGGTCCAGCCCAGCACTTCGACCTTGTGCTCGTCGGTCGTCAAGGTCTCACCCACTACAACGAAAGCCCAGGAATCTCCATAGCCTTGCTCGTCATTCCAGAGTGGCGGTCTGTGCCTGTCCTTCGCTTTGGAAGAGCCATCTGTGTACACAATAATGCGGTCATAGTCATCCAGACATGTGGATGTACTCATCTTAAGAGCTGCTCTGGTCACATCTGGGAAGTCATGACCTGCTGGATCTCGGCACAGGATGTTCTCGGCAGATGTGAACAGCTTCATGAAATCATGGAGCGCAAAGCCTAATCCAATGACACAATCATCACCAGCTACCTCAGTCGGTGGAACGAAGTAAGGCCCTCGTGCTCCAGTCAGCTGTGTGGTGTCTGGCCAGGCTGGTTGAGACCGGCTGCAGATGGTGTGTGGTGCCTGTAGCACTTGCACATTCAGAAACTGAACACGAGAAAGCCCCGGCGCGAGAGCTTCTACTGATTGAATGGATGCTCGCCAATATCCATAGTCATACAAGAGGCTCATCAGCTCAACTTCCGTCATCTCTTTCGCTTGTGAATGAAGGAATGGTCCTTCTGGATCAGTTGTGTCAGTGTGGCAAAACATATAGTGTCTAATGCCTGTTTCTGCACACCACCCTCTCGGAAAACAGAGAGCTGCATCATGGGCACCAAATCGATAAACATCACATTGATGCCCCCAATGGCACAACTCAGTGACAACATCATTTTCGCACCATGGAGACTGGCACTCAATGTAGGTGGGCAAAGGACCAATCTCTGCTCCTTTGATGAGGCGGATGGCTGCATGTGTGGATTCCGCCGCCTGATGGTCAATCTCTTCCTCGTCAATGGGCAATAGAGTGGCCAATGTGAGCTGGACTGGTTGACGCACTGCTCGAATCTGCATCAAAGATACATGATTGGCCGGAGCGTCTTCTGAAACTGTAGAAGAATGGGAGATGACTTCATCAAGGGGCCTCGCAATGACAGTGAGCGCGTTGCCAGTACGAAGATGTGCAATGTCCTCCTGTGTGATGATGTCATTGCCCCACCAGATCTCATGCTGGATCTGCTGCAAAAGTCCGAGCTGATCCTCCCATCCCGCCGCCCGTATGATGCTGCTCTGTGTAACAGGATGCTCGAGGGTGTCGACAAATTGGAAGGATGGAGAGGTGGCTCTTGTTGTGTCTGAAGCCGTAAGATGAAGGCTTCGTCTGTTTGGCCTTGGTCGTTGAAACAGCAGCACATGTGGAGCTGGATGCTCTTCCCAAAAAGTTGTCTGTGGATGAGGCTGGATCATATGAAGATGGAAGACTTCATCTGGATCTGCTCTGTCATCCCAAGCTTCAATGAGTCGAGTCATCCATTGAGACAAATCACTGGGGAGTTGAACCACACGCGCGTCTGGGCAGCGTGGCCAGCGCTCTGTGTCCGCATACCAGGCCATGACTTGTAGATGACCTTCTGCTTCAATGGTCTGATGTTCCCAAATCCCTCGTAACTCGGTGAGGCATTGGTTGACATCCCCAAGTCGGATCTCGATGAAACCCTCCGGATGTTCTGGAGGCTGTTGATCTGGCTGCTGGTCAGAGGTATAGATCCTGTCTGATGCTACTCCACCTTCAGGTAGTTTACATTGAAGTGGTCGTGTTTGTCGATCCCATGGCCGGTGAGTATGAGCCACCTGCTCACCTGTTGGGCGCACCTGGGGCTGTTGGAGCATCATAACGATGTCCTCATTGTTTTGGCGAGAAGATCCAATGTTCATAGTGTCAACTGACAATTGCAGATGTGTGCCCGAGAGGATATGCACCGAGAAGCCAGGCTGTAGATAAAATCCCGCCCAAGCCAATCTGCAAATAACCTGAGGCTGTCCACATAGATAAGTCATTTCAGTCTGAGTGAGAAACGACTCAATTGTCATAGGTTGTTCAAAGATGGCTGCAAAGCGTACTGGTAGTCCCTGAGGATTGCCAGGACCTTGTCGGCTGAAAAGACAGCCTGCTTGTGTAGGTAAGATATCTTGCAAGAGGATCAGATGCCCTCCATGTTGCTGATCTGAAGTCCCTGGCTGTACCGGAACAATGGTTGCAATGTGCATGGCGTCAGCTCTGTCAGACCATACATGCCGGAGGTGGCTGATCCACGTGCTTACATCTGGAGGTAGAGCGGCCAGCCTGGGAACTTCGCATCGATGGAATCCTCTATTGCTGAGAAACCATGTGTCAAATAGCATCACTTCAGAGCGATCAGGAAAACGCTGCCGAAGATGTGGCCGATCCCAGAGGGCTCGCAATTGCTCTTGAAGAGCATGGGGCAAAAGGTCGCGAGGTGGCCGTCTCTCACGGATGGATCTCATCTGAATGGGGCAGTGCGGCGCTGAAGCTCCAGAAAAATGACCTCCATCAGTGATAATAATGCTCGCCTGTACTTGGAATAAGGCGGCATGTTCATCGGATGCAGGTTGACATTCTTGACCAAAAAGATAGTCCATGTCATCGTCCGGGCTCCATGGTAGATGAAATCTGACATAGTCCCCATGCGAAAGCTGCAAGAGATGATTGGCTTCAATATCAATCACATGGTGGTTGTGCCAAAGAGCGCATCTCCTGTAGCGTGGGGAGCAGTGTCCTTCGTACCCCAAAAGTCTGATGATTGAAATGGCATTGCTCCTATGTGGAAGCCAAAAGCCCCTGCGTACAATTCGCAGTGCATCACCACGGTGGTCTGGACGATATTCAATGTCAACAAAGATCAGTCGTAACAGCGTCGAGCTGGGTACGTCCTGTTCTTGTTGAAGAAGAAAACATTCAAATTCTTCCTGTGCCAGATCTTGTGGAGTGGCCTCTACATGATAAACCTGGGTGACTTGCTCTGTTGTGATTGAGAAGGCCTGTGCAATCTTTTGAGCTCGAAGAGGCGCATCTGCCCAGGGCACATCAACCTGTACTGCTTGGCCATCTACAGTATAGACCATCGCTAAACGCCAGTTCTCCCCCTCATCCACATTGGGCTGGTCTGAAGGAGCGGCAGACCTACTTCTGCTGGTAGAGGATGAACTGGCCGTTTGATACGTTGCGAACATTTGGGCACTGGAGCGTGCCATGAAATGGACTGCATCGTCATCTTCTGGAAAATGCATCTGCGGCACAGGATCTGTACGAAATCTCGAGAAGAAGATGTCTTCCCATTCCTGGTCCGTGAGCCTGGGAGGAATGCGAACAACAATGCCAAGGCCATCAAGCAGACGCATCGGTCTGGTCTGATCAAACTCAAAGTGACCAGCTTTGATAGTGCAGAGCCCATAGCCTTGTTGCTGGACTTCTTCACAGGCCTGGAGAGCCCCTGCATGCCAGAGAAAATCCCGCGCAGATGTAAGATGTCCAAGAGAGTGTGCAGATTCAACTCTTCTGGTTGTAGGAATATCATCATACATCGCAGAAACCACGCAAGCAATCTGACGTGGAACAGGATGTTGTGTGAGCAGCACGGTTGCTGCAACGCCTCTTGTCACAGGAAGAGGCAACTCAGGCCGTACCAGATGAATGTCCATGGGTGCATTCTCATCTACAAAATCTTCCCAGACAAAACGAAAATCTCTCTCCCATTCAACATAATCTCGGTCAATACGCAAGGGCCGAGAGATGTGTTGGTGAGGATGATGCTGGTGACTAATGTAGAAGGACTGCAAATACAAAACTGGACCTTCTTCTGCCATCTCAATTGCTCCTTCGGCTTGTAGTAGATCCCATAATTGGGTGACCCAGGCCGGGAAAAACCGCAATGGTGGTCTACGAGGATCTCGTTGCCGGTCTGGTGGACGGTCGCCATCAGAGCCATCCGACGGGTCAAGCATTTGTGGATCTTCTTGTCGATTCGGTTTCATCTGAATAGGATCACCTTTGGGAACTGCTACAACGGGAACATGTAGCGAAGGCATGATGTGTTCTGGTAGAAGCACAGCACTGAACGAGGGCGCTGATCCTTCGATCTGTCGGCTTCATGATGGCAGAGAATTCTCCTCCTCTCAGAAGCCCCGCTGCCCATGGCATCTGTCCATGTCCAAGGCAGGATTCCGGAACAGCGTTGGAGTACATTTTCAAGTCGTTCTCACTGCCGATGAGGATTTCTGTGAAAGGATGAAACCCCAATCTTCTCACAGGTCGGCGTGGACGAGATTCAAATGTGCACACTTCTCCAAGATGAAGACCATGAACGCCGTCGTAAACCCCAAGCTCAAAAGCTAACGATCGTGCTTGCTCAATGGCTCTGCACTCATTGACAAAGTTCTCTTCCTGGAGGATACTGTGTGTCCATTTCATGATGACAGGCACTTGAGAAGGTTGCACACTGTCAAAACTCAGCCACGGCTTCAGGTTGGCATACTCTGGAGTCATACTCAACCAGCCTTGCCAAAATGCGATGAACCATCGCCAGGCACTTGTGGCATGTCGTGATCTTCTGGTCGAAGGGCTGTACGAGGCCTCTTGGCCACGTGTGCATCTTCTTCCACAAGAGTCTCTGCTTCCTTGTGCAGATTCTGGAGAGATGCTGCCAGACCCTGCATAGTCTCCGTGAGCTTGCTGGCGGTCGAGGTCCCTGCATTGGTCTCGTTCTCGCCCTCCACAAGCCCGACATTGCTGTGACCAGCCTGCGAAGGAAAACCAGATCTCGCGAATGATGCACCTGGAGAATTGCAAAAATGCTCAAAAGTCTCTCCTTGGATAGTTTGATGATACCCCGTTGATGGAGATGCCAAGCTCTGCGTGCAGCAGCCCTCTTGCGTCTGAGGTGTCTGCGAACTGTGGCAGTCGCCGTATTGGAAGTTCACGAGGATCAAAAAGCCCTTGGCAGAAACGTCCACCTGGAAGACCAAAAAGAGCACAAAAACCAATGCCAGAAAAGAGCCCCCAACCATAAACCGCTCTAGCCGAACTCGTCGATGGTGGTCACCGGGAGTTCCGGGAGAGCACAGGCTAGCGAGGGTCTCCAATGCACCCGGGGTTTTGTTTAGACTGGTGCCGGGACACCAGTAAGTCAGCGCACGTTGCGAAGGCAGCTGCAACGCCGCCCGTGGGAAACCGCGCAAGATCCCACTAAGGAAAAGGTCCCTAGCTAAGTCCGAAGGGGGGAAGTACTTCCTTCGGCCTAGCACAGAGCCGATACCTTGAATATGTATATATATATATATGCATGCATATATATATATATACATATATATATACACATATTATATATATATATATATTATACATGCATATATCCAAGTAATACCCAATTCTCGGGACTTTGGAACCTCCAGCCGTTTGGATGGTGGGAAGAATGTTTTCCTGGAAATAAATATTGCTATGGATTAGTTTTTTGGCTACTTGGAGATCTACTCCATTGATTTTCGGTTGCAGTGGCAACAGCCTGCAGCCAATTTTCAGTGCCAGGTGCAATGGCATCAGTGGGACATGCAGCACTGCAGTGGGACGGCTGAACTTTTGATGAATAACAACAACCGCAGTATGGCATGACTCGAAGTGCACTTGAGTTATGTCATATCCAGTTCCCCAGTACCGATTTTATCCCTATTCTATATACATGTACCCATAGTTACACAATCATTTTTTTGTTTTAACCCAAGATGTACCAGATGTACCCATAATATTCTTCATGTTTGTTCAAATCCTCCATTTTTTTGTATTTTTTGCTTTCACCTCCACTTGACCCGGCAGTCGATCCTTCGTTGCAGCTTCGACGGCGCCAAAATTGTCGTAGCACAAAGGCCCGTGAGAGCCGGCCCCTGCCGTGTCAATCAGGACTTCAATGGGAAATCCCGGAACCAAATGGGCACTAAATGGAGGTATGAAGGGTCTATGAATCAACAACCGAACTGGGGGCGTGGTTGAGTACCCATGGATTGAAGGGACTGCTATTGGATTTGCTGAAAATGATTGAGAGATTCCAAGAGTAGAAGAATTGCGACTAGATGTGCATCCCCATTTTTGTTGTGTTTTGCAAGCAATATAAAGACTTTGGCGATATTCATGTGAGTCACGGTCAAAATGGTTGAAGACCACTTTAGTATTGCAGGATATTTTGTCAAAGATGTGCACGAAACACTGTAATTCGATAGCCCCCCCCTGAAAGCGATAATGACACAAAACACTGGAAAGCGATATGGCCCCCAAAAAAGAACACATTTAAAAAACGATAACAGCAACTACTGAGATGTAAAGTATGTTGATGGGAGCTCATGTATTTTCCACAATTACTCGTTGGGGTAGTTTTTTTGGACCCAGACATTTGGATTTGTTTATAGGATGAATTTGGGAAAACAATTGAGACGTTGCTTAAATTTATTATATGTTTTACTATTTTTTGTAAGCAGTAGTATTCATGTTTTTTTGTATTTTTGACCCCTGCTCATATAAAGCAAAAACAATATGGTGATGGGCAAAAAGATCCAGACATTCATGATTTTCATGTGAACTAGAGGGCGCCAGGCGCCGGGGTTCTGATTTACAGTAGAACCATAAATAAAATGGTGAACCATTCCCTGGGGCATCGAATTTGCGTGTACCAGTTTCGAATCTAGAAACCTCCGAAAACAAATATAATATGGAAAGCCAACCAACAGAATTGGAATCCGAATTTCCGATCGCAAACAACAGCCATGTAGGTTTCCATCTTCACATATCTTCACCAGTGTTCAGAGCTTGAGGTACCCTCTGGTAGTCAGACGTGGCTGGAAAATCCCCCAGCTAGTTCGAGAACTGCCCAGCTAGCCATGTGTGATGACACCGGATGGCAAAATTGGTTTTGCTATGTCTCCGGCACCGATGGAGCCTGGGAAATCAAGATACAAAAACATGATCCATTCGATTTGACAAATGCCTTTCTCAGCAACTGCCAACTTTAGGCATTGCCAGCTGCATTGGGAATTCCTGGGTACAGATCCTCCAGACATTCGCAAGGCAAAGTTAATATCAATCCCGGATTGACAAACTCCGTTGATCAATTTCATTTTGGGGGGGAGTTACCTCCCCAAAAAAGCGAGACAATTGTCATATAAATCATAGAAATTATCATAAGACTCCCCTTCAACGTGGCACACCTTGCCCTGAAATTCCGACACCTTGAGCTCCGCAGCTCCGCAGGTGGTGATAGGCCACCGCGCAGTGCCTTGGGATCAAGTGCCGGGGGCCGAAGTGCTCTCTCCTGAGGTGAGACCCAAGGGGAGACCAAGGGTGGATGGGTTTAATGTCATTGCAGTTTGTAGCCATACAATGCCATACACAAAAATTGAGATGTTCGGTCTTTTGGGGGTTAGATGGGCTTTGAACTTTCCTTTAAACTATGAAAATCAAAAACTTCCTAGACTGGACCCAAACAAATTACAGCGTCTCCAGCATACAACGCCAATGAAAAAATCCAATACATGTTCCTTTCGCCATGTTTCTTCTGGATTCTCATCCATGCATCTCAGTGAATTCAAACGACACCACCACCTCATCACAGAGTATACGCTGTGTACATAAAGAATCACCCCAGCATGGAAGAAAAAGCTGCTGTGGGAATTCCTGTAGTTTGCTCAGACACAGGTATTCCCATTGATTTTGAACAACAAATCAATTCAATCCCCACCTTTGGTTACACATATTTGTTAGTTCAATACCCTTTGGTTTGTTGAGTACCCACCATGTTTGTTAAGTGCACATGTTGTTCCTATTTTATAAGGCGCCCCCTAGCTGTGAGTTGTTTGTAACCTCCATTATATGAAATATACATATTACTTCGTTCGATATAGCATAAACCATCATAAACCCAACATTTGCTGGAATTCCGTTTTAGTTAACTATATTGTCTGGGGGACCCACCTTGTATTTACTCAGTTCACTTTGGTATGTCAACACCTTTCAACCTTGGACCATCTTGGACCATCTTGGAGCATTTTAACATCTCTTGTCCAAAAAACGTTTTCTGGGGAATTCCTGTCCCAATGAATCAACGCCACTGGGCCGTCCCAATATGCGCGTGGCAACGCAGGTGCTGCGCGCGGCAGCAACTTGCACAGGTGCGAGCTCGGGATAGAATGAAATCTAATGAACATTGTAACATGGTTGCAGAGAATTGTGAAAATTGCCGGATCCGGTTTTTGGATATGAACATGGTAGGTGAAAATCATCGGGTCCGATTCTTGGATCCAATTTAGCATCTGGTTAGTCTACTGGACTAAGTCGGATGACCCTCCAAGTATGGGTGTGGCTACTGGGTCGACCGGGCGGGCAGTGGTTGATTTTTGGTTCGCAGTGAATGTGGGGCATATAGACTCACCAGCCCAAAGCTATATTTGTTTGCAGGGGACCGAGATTTGCGATGATGCAACAGACAGTAAGTGGAATCAATTTTGAGGTGCTAACTAGCCATTTAGCTACACTAGAGGGCCCATCTTGGGGCTGTTCATTTGGCTTGGGGCTCTTCATTTGGCCCAGCTTCGACACGCCCATTTACTTTGTAAATGTTGGGAATATCTCTAGGTTTCCGGTGGTGATATGGGCAACCAATCGTTCCACAAAATCTGCCTATTTTCACTTTGAGACCATGGGTAGACAGCCTTGCTTAATCACATTCGGGGATCGGTCCATAGCTGGGGCCACCCAACTTTAAGCTATAACCCATGATAGTTGTACGAGAATTGTGTGGGAAGGGAGCATGGGAAGTGGGGTCAAATCACTCTGAGGTCACCCCCATCCTGTCCAGAATCCTGATCCACGTCTTGGAGAGTCTGATCTTGGGGAAGCCCTTTTAAAAATCATACAAACAAACGATTTGAATTCTAGCTTTGGGGATGAACATGAACACAGGAATGAGGAAGCCCCCTTGAACAAGGATTCGAATTCTCGACTCAACAGCTAATATGCATGTGGAAAGAAATTTGAAGACATAGCAAAGGGTTTTACTCCTGCAGCGCGCGCTTCAATATTTCAATCTCAATAATAGGGCCCAATAGGGACCAAAGGGGAGCTGAATCTCACATCTTGTTCATAAAGCTTAACTGTGCTGGTCCTATTTGCTACCCTTTGGTATTCAACCGTGGCGCTGGAAAATCCTCTATTTAGGTGATTTTCCCGTTTCAATGTCCCTTTATATATAGATCTTTATTATACTGTAGGGCAATTTCCCAGCTAGCCATGTTGATGACACAGGAGGGGTATTCCATTGAATATCCCATTGTTGGCACTTATTCACCATCACTAATACCGTAACCATTGCTAGCCATTACAAATCATTCTTAACCAAAAAAAACATTCCTAGCCAGTATCAGCAACTATTATATAACAATCCTGAACCATTACTAATCATTCTTACCCTATATTCACCGCTATTAGGTCTATGACTTTGGTCGGGCTGTCCAGGAGAAGACTTCCAACTCATGCTCCCTGAGGAGTCAGATATGCCTGGTGACCCACCCGACCCCGGAGGTGGAATGGTGAAGATATGGCAGCCATGTCTTAGCAGAGATAGGCTTCAAACGACATATGTTTAGAGAAGATTTACTATATTATATTTTATATGTATATACCTTGTTTCCCAGCCCCAGCTAGTTAAAGCAATTGAAAGGTTTCTTCCCAGAATTCGTTGAAAGGAAGATAGAAAATTGCCTGGTGGAATAATAAACCCATGAGTTTCCCATATTTGTTCAAACCCAAGAGCCAGCCACGGATCTTAATCACTAGGCATGGTCCAGACTATGAATGCGTGGATTGCTGACCAAATATGCACTCAGAGATTGGCTTAGTAAGCTGGTTTACATCCTCTCTATCTATAGTTTACAATCCCATCCAATTAGCCATCACTAGCTTATATACTAATCAAGCTAGGAATATATATATACATATATATATATGGTTGGTGGTTTGGAACATGGCTTTTATTTTTCCATATTTGGGAATGTCATCATCCCAACTGACGAACTCCATCATTTTTCAGAGGGGTAGGTATACCACCCACCAGATATAGGATGTCCAATCCCATCCAATCCTCAATTTGAAGCAACGTGCGCCCGAGGCAAGAGCTGACAGATCTCGTGGATGAGAGCTTTCAGCGTGCCATCCAAGCAAGGCCCACTTATACTGAAACCCACTTATAATATGTTACAATGTTATGGTGTTGATGTAATCTACATGGCTAGGTTTATGGATGGGTGTATCATGGATATTCTATAACATTAGATAGATGATACAATTACTGTATATGTGATATTACATATATATATACACAAATAAAATAATACCGGCAAACCGGGGATGCCAGAGGTTTATCATCGACCAACTCTTTAGGGCTTGTTTAGGGTTTGTTTAGGGTTTATTTTGTTGTTTTTGACAATGTTTTTTTAGTAAGATGCTACATTCAATGCTTACTTGGTGTTTCATGTCAGATTTGGGTTCTGGGGTTTAGGATTTAAATTTAGGGTTTTGTGTTTTTAGAAACAAGTCTCGTCAGCCAAGTTGCCATTTCACCGACATACCAACATGCAAAAAACACTGGCCTTGCGCAGTTAAAATCCACGTCGCCGGGCAGCATCACCGTCCTGGCCACGATATCATACATGTATATATATATATATAGATAGATATAAATTAAATATAATATATATATACATATTTTTGTGTATTTGTCGATAGAATTATAAACCAACTTACACCTGGGCCCCTAACATCTCCAGGATGGTGGAGGATGGCAACCCTTTCAGCGGCTTTTGGAACGGTTGGGTCTCCCTGAGTGAGCGCCAGATGACGCTGGGAGCCCTGCGAAAACGCCTCAAGGGACTGCTGGTGCCTCGGTCGTGACAGCAGAACTTCCCACCTGGCACATAAAAAACCATGATTTTATGGTGATTTTATGGGGATTTCATGGGTTTTAATGTGATTTAATGGGTTTTAATATGATGGTAATTATATATTAATAGGTGATTTCATTGATTTTAATGGTGATCTTATGGTGACTTAATGGGATTTAGTTGGATCTATTCACGATGTTTATTGGATTTAACGCGATCTATTGATTTGTTTGTTTATGGGACTTAATATGTGTAGATGAATGAGTGTTTGATTATGAAAAGCATAACCATCTGGTAATGTGAATGTGTTACAATCATTGAACTGAATGGGCATGTTCAATGGCTGTTGAATGTTAAATTACCGGAGGGTGAGGGTAACATTGAAAAGAACAACAATTTGGTATGTGTGTATCCCTTAACTGAAACAAACGACATTTGTATGAAATTGATGGCTGATCATCAGTGTCCCCTCCGTGAAACGCCCAGGAAGCTCCAAGCTTAAGGAAGCCGCGCGACGATGAATGGGCCCTGGGAGTGCCATGGCGCCATCTGCGATGAATCTCGACCCCATTTTTACATGAGTTATGAATCCTAACATATCATCAACACATGGTATAAACTGATGGTATATATGTATATGGATATACAATACTATATGGTATATATATATACCATCATGGAATCAACACTAACAAACATGATGGTATAAAATGTTTATCTGGTTTTGGAGCACACCCAACTTCTCTGCCCTGGAAGCAATTGTTATCATCCTATGGTTGTCGCATGACCGGGCTTTTGGTTTCGCAGCATGACGCACATGGCTTTGTCGGATAGTCGGATAATCTTCAGAATGGATGGTGCCACAATTCAGGATCCTCCCTACGAGAGAAAGCTGGGATTTAAGGCCGGTATGACTTTCTGGTTTCTCCTACAAACTAAGTTGGTTCTAAGATGTTATAACCCCAGCTACAAGTGGATGACTAGCCTTCTTACATCTTCTTAACCCATCTACCAACTTTGCAACCTGAATACAATGTGATATGTTAACTAAGGCCCTATTACATAATCGCATCTCCCCGACATTAAATACTACAGATCTCGCGAATAAATACGTACTGAATACAAAACTTGTTTCTAGGGCTGTTAATTTTCTCATGGCAATGGCCATGGCCGGTTCAGGATGGTCAAACCTGGTGCAAAACAATGTGACACCCACCATGTTTCATGTTTTGTCTTAAAAGCACCATTTTTCGTGGGTTTTCCAAAGTTAGACCATCCCGTTTTTCACAGATCCATGCCACCAGCTATGATGGACAGAGGTGCTTCTCGTGGGCCCTCAAGACGGTGTTCAAGACGGTGCTGGTGCGGTGGCAGCAGTGCATTGGATGATCTGATGATTGGATGTCTGGTGATGTCTGGATCATAGTCATCATGAAATCAATGATGAATATAAAATAATATAAACATATACTCACCCTGATATATAGATTTGTTTGGTAAGTCCGGGCTGAGTATATATGCAATGTGTTTGGATTTTAGATGGTCTTATCTTCCCGTATTAATACTTGTATCCCGACGACGACACAGCTAGCCTTGTGTGTGTCACTTTGTTCTATTAAAGTTCATTTGAAGGCGGTTTTCGGGCAAGTATGAGGTATGAGGATACGACTTAAACAATGTGACACAACTCACACAACCAAGTTAAAAGGTTATTTACCTGACGTTGAAGCAGACTGTAACGAATCATCATGGAAGGAAGTGGAAGAATGCCACAAGTAAAGCAGTTATGACTAGGCAGCATGGGTACGAAATGGTATGAAACCAGGAAGATTACTGAGAGAGTACTGGGACATAATGGGACATAGTGGGATGTGGTGGATTGTAACCAACAAGCTGGTCGTGTCCCGTGTATCCAAACCTTAGTGATCTCCAAAATCCCAAGTCCGTGGTCGATTTCGGGAAGGATGCACCACTGTGATTTTTGTACATGTCCCCTACAATACCAGGTCTCCCTTGCTTCAAAAAATGGCGAGCTGCCAATATTGGGGGATGATGATCAATCAATCCACGAATATACCTATTATAATTATTCGAATGGATGTAAGGACTCCCATTCTGCAATGGATGACTATACCCCATGTACCATGTTGTGACCATGGCACATGTGTTGTTTGAAACACTTCCAATTCCAACTGATGCGATGGGTTGTTTTGGGTCAGAAGATGTCAAAGGTAAAACAAAAGCTGAAGTTGTGCTGCTGCAGCGCAGAAACGATGAACAAAGTGAACCAAGCCTCTCAGTGGACTCTGCAAAGGATATCAGAAGAATTTGGTGCCGCGAGCTGATCATGCCTGCAGCTGGCCCCACCTATCCTCTCACGGATCCATTGCGAGCGGCGACATAAAGCACCAGAATATTTGAATACCCTCTGGTTATGACTAACATAGCCATGGAAGCCATGGCCCATAGAAATAGATGGTTTACCTATTAATAGCATGGTGATTTTCCATGGCTATGTTAAATAACCAGAGGGTATATTTGAATCATCTCCCCGCAATATTAAACACCCCCAATGGCCATCATCGGATACTGTGACCATTTCGGAGATGGTTCATGTGACCATTTCGGAGATGGTTCATGGCAAAAATTGGGATTATTAGCTGCCATTGTTTAGACATCCGCAAGCATTGGGTCAGGTGAGGTCATACACCAAGAGAAGCTGCTGGATTCTGATTCAGGTCCCTCCATTCCCAGCTAAAAGTGTGTCGATGTCATACCTGTGTAACCTATGTTCATGCCCAAGACCAATGTCGGATTGAAACAGGTTGCAAACCATAGTGTCATTTTTTTTCCTGGTACCACTGACAATTATTATGCATCTTTCAACACGAGTATTTGTTTGACACTGGTGGTTGTCCTCTTCCATGACCATGTTTGATTACCAGAGAGTGGTGGAATGGCCGATCAACCCCAAGAATCTGCCACTTCGAACGTCCACCTTCATGTCAGGCCGAGAACTCGTGGGTTACTTTGAACTTCTCCTTCAACGACCTGAAGGTTTGTCCAGGTCCAGCCTATAAAATAAAATGTGAATGAGGTATCTGGGGGGAAGTGGCAAGGATATGGAACCGATTCTGCACCCGTTCCGTGGAGTCAATTGACAAGGATCAGCGAGGTTGGTGGTCTCAATCAGCGCTACAGCATCTATTTTCAACCATCGTGGATTTGATGGTTCGCACCGATTATTTTTTTTGAATGGGTTTGAAGCCACAAAACAGTCTAGTCCTGAACCTGCTTTAAACCCATTTGGCAGGATACTAATTCCCACCATGCAAAGGGTCGGACACAGCCGTGTATAGTGGCCTTTAAACGGATAGGTCACTTCCGAAACTAAGTTGATTGCCAGGTTTGCAGGTTGTTTATGATGGATAATGATGGATATATATCATGGATATAATGGACACATGTCAATGAGCCAACATTTCAGCTATGAGTTTGCTATGAGTCTTTGGAAAAACTGTTCCCTCCGGTGCGAATATTCCACTGCAGGCGAGGTGAGATGGTTCCCTATTTGAAGAACCTCTGCGTCTCGAAGGCATCTTCTTCGGACTGAGTTGTTGGAACTTTAGTTCCTGAAATCATAGCGATAAGGTCTGGATTTGCGTCTCATTTTTTGATCCACATCCATTAGGTACCTGAACTTGAGATTTCCACTAGCAAATTTGAGTTACACTCTCGACACCCAGCATGGCAGTGGATGGGATTTTGGGAGCCAGATGCCACGCTTGATCATTTTTGTCACTGACAGCTTTTCCGATTTCTTCAACCATGTTTGCTTTCAAGCCCTGAGATTGACTTAATGAAGATTGCATCAACTATGTGGGGTTGTCTCCATCATATGTAAGGTGAAACTGTAAAACCCCCAATTGTTCAATGAAAATTGGCAATGACTTAGTACATCCTCCAGATTGATACAAACCCTCTCCTTGCACCCAGCAAGGATCTCCCCATCACTTCAAAATTGAACTTTGGTTGGTAAAATAAGCTGCCTTTTTTCTTTAAAGAATCATTACTTATTCTTGGTTCCCCATCAAGATTGATATAGACAAACATGTTGTTAAAATACAAATTTGTGTGGGTAGTTTTATTTCATCAGTTTGCAATTTTGATGGTTAAACTCTTCCCCCAATTTTTGGGTGAACCCCAACTTCTTCCACCTGAAACCCAGCGCCTCCAGGCCTATCGTGGCCGAGGCTTGGGGCGGAAGCTGCTTGAAGTGGTCGAGGAGTTCTCGAGGACGGCAAGGCGGATTTTCGTTTTTTTTTAATATAATGGGATAATTAATAACATGGAAATATCAATATATAAAACCATATATATATATATAACCATGTGGGTTACCTTCTGCTATAATTTAACGTGGCTATGGAAGCCATGGACCATTTATATAGTTCAATGATGAATTACCCACTTTTTTGAATTTGTTATTTTCCATACTTATGTTGAATTGGCAAAGGGTAGTTTAGATGTTTGACAGAAAGGAGAATATACCGAAAAATGTGCTCTTTGGCATCAAGACTTGGGGAAAAAAAAACATACATAACATAGCTATAGCGAATCAAGAGAATGGGCTACAACTCCTATAATATTTTATATACTCTAATATTCAAGATGCTTTCACCAGACTTGAAAGTAGCATTCAACAAGCGAATTTGGAATGTTCAGTGACCAACTTGACTATGCGCCAATCTTTCAGAACCCATGGGCCATTCTTGGTTTGTGAGTCAAAATGTATATTTTTGAGGGCCCTCAACTTTGACCCACACAGGAGTGGCAATACAATAAGAATCCATAGGTGCGGTGCCGGCTTGATCTCGTCATGTTAGCAGCACTGGGGCGTCGTCCATATGAGAGAAAGCGACATAGACAGAACGATCAATAAAGATTTCATGACTTGAAACAAAACTTGCTTAGCACGTGCTTTGAACAAGAACTTTTAGTTTACGATAGCTAGGAAGGTCACAATGATTAATAGGTAAAGCATGGTAAATCATTGTCATCTATGAAGGGAAGCTCCAAAGCGATGGCAAAAGTGTCAAGGTTGCTTTTTCCTGCAGGAACGTTCTGGCAGCGAAAGTTGAAACAAAGGAACTGAATTTGTTTGTATTACACAACTCAGTATATTTTGCAAATGGCATACCAAGAGTAAACGAGAAAAGCAAGAACTTGGTCGATTTTAGTGCTAGGACGGTATTTCCTTAGAGGGATTATTCTATTCATCCCATTTTGGTCAATATCCAGAAGTTGATGTGGTGAATTCACATCAGTGAATTCACATCGTTAGATCCTTCCAGGAATCATGGCTTCAGGGTGATGCTTCGATGATGTTCCATAGAACATCCATGGACCATATACCTTCTATGATTTGCTACAAATAAGAAGCTGCTTAGTGTAGATGATGATCTTCTTGTTGGTTCAATCCCAACCTTGCCAACATCATGCTACAGGAGCAGCTGGAAAGGGGAAAGTTTATACCTGCACACAGACAATGACCCTGCGGCCTTCGGCTTGTACAACAGCAGTGGTTATGTGGTGCGAAAGCAAGAGGAGGCTGTTGGGGCAGAAACCTGGGAATACCCCAAGGCACTAGCATGGGCTGCCCAAACCAAAGATATCCAAAGGGCAACAAAATTCTCAGTAATTAGAAAGTCTTGGGATGTCTTGGGTTATGTGCTGGGGTTTGACATTTCAGGATTGTCATTTGGACTGAAGGTCCCAGTTCTGAAGATTGTGAGACTCTGCAATCGTTGACTTCGAGATGAAAACATCCGATTGAACTATGGCTTTGAGAATGGCTCAAATGTGATTTGCCAAAAATCAACAATGTTATGCTTCAAATTTTCCATTGACACAACATCATTGAAAAAAATGTAGTAAAGTACTAAACCTACCATTTGAGCTGCTTTTTTTTTTGCACTGCAGGGTCCTCCGTGTAGGCTCTGCAGTCCGCGTAGGCTTATTTGTCGACTTCGCGTAACAGATCATCTCAAGAGCCCAACATCAGATCCCATGGGTGAATATATAATAATACAGCATAATACATATATATATACACATATGATATATATATATATATATATTATATCAACCATATATTGCATAACTTCCCATAATTTGTGTTTTAT
>Ga0126342_10000056_pt1 | contig 61941 bp, 52 predicted proteins | sample Cyp1metagenome_FD_92528 | JGI IMG/M metagenome (GOLD analysis project Ga0126342, IMG submission 92528) | Coral microbial communities from Lord Howe Island, Old Settlement Bay, Australia - Cyphastrea 1 metagenome | ecosystem: Host-associated > Invertebrates > Cnidaria > Coral ...
AATCGGGGGTAGGCCCACCGGTTTATTAATCTGTGGGGACCACCTGTTTTTAAATTGCATTTTTTTTTTGGGAGGAGGAGGTTGATTAATAACGGGCTGTTGATTAATCCTGACTTAACATTAGTTATGTTAGTTTACCAGAGGGTAGCCATGTTATGCCATAACTTGTGGGATGTTTTTTCCTTAAATGCCGAGCTAAGAATTGACTTTTGAGCGAGTATTTGAGATTATGCATGGAGATGCATGGAGATTCAACTCAAAGAATCCTCGCAGCAACGCCACCTTAAAATGATGATCCTAGGTGACCTTAATCGGTTTGAAATTACCAGCATTTCCGGTTTGAAAGGGGTTTGGTGAAATTGTGAAATCCTATCCTTATATCCTTATCCCATCCCTGCCCTCCGTGACTAAAGATCTTACTTCCCAAAGGCTTCGTCAGCAAAGTACTGGTATCATAAAGAACCCCCTGAAGAACCTATTTGTGCATGGCGGTAAAATCATGTTACGTGACCAGCAAATTCTGCAGGTCGATAGGGGCCCTCAAAAAAGAGGGGGTCATTCTCTTGCTTCATGTTTCTTCTCTAAGGAAGAGCTTCAGGCCCTGACAGTGCAGCCCAACCAGTTGCTTGAACAAATGGCTTCGGGGTGCCGTTTTATCTGTTTTTCCCTGCCTGGAAAGGCAACATCCAGCTTGATTTGAAGTTTTTTAATGCGCACTGCTTTATTATAATCTCATAAAACCGCATTGTTACACCAGATGATGTGATTTTTGCAATGATTACCCCAAACAAAAAGAAGATGGGCATCGCTTGAAATTAACGTTCGTGGGGTCAAAATGTTTTGGCCATTCCAGGGCCACTACAAGCGCTCATGATCAGACAATTAGAGTGTTTGTAGGTTCGAAAATGGGTTCTGTTTGAAGCCACTGGGCACACAAGTGCAGATTCTTGTGGCATAAGCTGTCTTGGCCAGGTTTCACTACGGTGTTGCAGTCAGTGCATGTGCCAAGTTGGGAAAATGGCAACAAGCTGAACATGTGCTTTAGCCGCGTTCAGACCTGCATTTTGGCAGTTTACTTTGTTGAAATCCACGCCCCAACTTCAGGCCGTTTTAAAATTCAAACTGGTTGCTATACACTTAGCATGCAGTAAGTGCAAGTTCTATGATGCTTCGATCATTTAAGCGTCATCATTCTTCATCCCTGCTGAAGATAGTCCCATTTTGACTCAGAAATGCTCAGAAGTCGCTGGGTTGAAGCTGGAAACCAGCAACCTCCCAGGACCATCCAGGACCAAGGTCTTGAGCTTCTGAGGTGCTAGCGGTGATGGGAAGCATCTTGGATGACAGCTGGCCAGTTTTTTGACGTCAGCATGTCAGCTTCCCATGGATAGGAACTTCATATTGCGGCCTGGGTACAATCTGACTGGTGGTTACAGTATGTTACAGTTACAGGCGGTATTCATATGGTTTCATCATGTCCATCGCTAGTAATCATGTCTTTGGAACTTTGGGTATCTTTTTGATGGGATGGAACCACCGATCAGCAACCCGTTGCACCCCAAACATCCATTTTTGGCCCCATTGTTGCCATGCGAGGTGCGACTGTTCCACCCAACACGGTGCACCTGAATGGCTGCCTGGACGCTTGCAGCAAAGCTGATGCTTGGGAGGAAGCACTGGCACTCTTCGGCAGCTTGGAGGTGCAAGTGAGAAATTGGCGATGGTGGGTATGGATCAGAATTGATGACTCAGAAGGACAACAAGTTTGATGAGTTTTTGTTCATCCATCTTCATCATGAATCATCAAATCATCCAAGAGTGTGGTATCCAGTGGCGTGCTCCCAATTATGGGTGGATTCTTGAGCCATCATGGAGTTTCCAGCCTGACCTTTGGGGTTGGATGTCATGATATTTGGCGATTTACCTGTACGTTTTTTGATCTGGAGAACTTAAATTTGACACCCACACCTCTCATATCCTCTCATACTTCATGAGCATGATTGTCCAGGACCAGGACCGGTGAACGCTGCATTAGTTCACAGTGAATCAACTAAATCATGTTCCCAGATGTCCCCCCAAAACTGGAGACTCAAATCGGCCCAAGCCCATATGTTTTCGAGTGCTGGGATGATACCAGACTCTTCGCCCCACGGATCCCAAAGCTTCTCGCCAGGTGTATCCAGATTTAACCAGCTGGAACTCCTGCATAGCTGCATGTGATTGGAAGATTGGCACCCAACTTCTGGCAGATATGCAGGACAGATGATGGGCAGGATGGAAAATGGGGCACCCCCTCAAGGTTTGAAAAGGCTCTTGGAGGAAGGTCGCCGGAAAAAAGTGCGTAATTACTCAAATGATCCCGATTTCATGCGGGTATATTACAGCTGACTACTTGATGGATAACTTCAATCTGGCTAGTGGCTTCAAATATATCCCCCCCTGGTAAACCAACATGGCCATGAAAAATCGCCTATCTTAATATAGGTAAATCATGGTAAATCAACGAACTAAATGGGCCTTCGCTTCCTTGCATGACAGGAGCAGAAGGTCCAGGCCAACATCATCACCTTCAATAGCCTCATGCGGGCCTCGGCCAAGGTGTTTTTCCACGGACCTCAGCAGTGAGGGAGTTATCAAGGAATTGAATTTTAGATTGATACATATATTGATACGAATGTGTGGTGCGGCTAGGAAACGTCAACAACAATAAACAACACAAACACCAGGTACCAGTATGTGTAAATCTATGCCAAGTTACGCTGAACATATATTGGCATATCACACGTCATATATAGTATGCAGCCGCGCACCATTTCTTGATGGCACAGAGATGCACAAAGGATGCAGGGCACATGATTTTCATTGACCTTTGGTAGGCAAAAGGATGTCACCTACAAGGTGGTGCCCCATAGTTAGCTAAGTTGGTTTATAACTCCCATAACTATGGTTTATGGCAGATATAACTATAGTTAATGGGTGTTATAAACCAACTTATAACTAGGGGGCCCCACATTGTACACCTACACTCTTGGATAATATGCCGATCCCCTATCCTCCCTTTGTCACATAGTCCGAGCTTGTCGCTGCCATCGTTCCAACATCACCAAGCTGCTGGAAAAGATCATGGAGATGTCAAACGTGAGAAACCCATCGGAGACGTGCTCCAAAATCAATAACATTCTGCTTTTCTAATCTTTTCCATGTTTTTCGGGGAATTTGCGGGACACCTTCTGTTTCATAAAAAAATCTCTAAATTTCTTGGGACCCTTAGCCTCCCAGATTTCCCAGACTCTTTGAGCTTGCAGGCTGCACATTGGCAAGCAGCTTTAGCGTGCCTTTCAGCTGTCGTTTCTCAGGACCACACGGCCTGGAACCGGGATGTCCAGAATCTGACAAGGGCGGTATACGGTGGACTCTACGAAATTGTCAGATCGTTGATTCCTTTCATAGTGGAGTGGTACCATCTATTAACATCTATTAACCATCTATTAACCACTATTAACCATGAGTGGTTGCCTTTAATAGTGGTTAATAGTGGATAGCTACCGCAGCAAGGTGTCATAATATGTCATAATAGATTTTGTCATATCATCCGACTTCCCGGCACGGGCTTGCTTTCAAGGATCTGGAGCCGGATATCATCAGCTTCAACACCTGTATCAATGCGTGCGAGACACTTGGCCGATCAAAGTCTTGGGCTCCTAAAATGGATTGGGAGAGATCAAGATTTGGACAGATTTGGACACGGGCCCTGCAAGTCTGGTCGCCAAAATTTGTGTTTTGCCTGGTGGATATTTTCACTTTGATGATGGATTTATGGGTGAAAACTTGGACCTGGTGGTGGTCAGAGTGGAAATAGGAACGACCCCAGCGCAGCCAGGAAGAGTGATGTCTGGGAGACCGCTCTGCATCTCTTCGCACACCAGCAACAGCAGGGTGCTTCGGTCGCAACACTCTCACATCACATCATGGAAACGAAAGAATGTGGCGGTGGTATATCAAGAATTCTCTTATCAAGGATCAGGATGGCATCTCAAGAAAAAGTGCAATGTCGTGTGTACTAATGTCAACCCTGGATTAGTAAACCCCTAGATTGTTTAATTGGGGGGGTACCATTTAAGTATTGGATTGTGACTATTGGAGGAGTACCCCCCTAATTAATAAACTACCATGGTTTATTAATCCGGGGTTGACAACTTTATATAATGGATTTAACAGTACGGTTTTCCGTAACTGTTCGGACGCTCCTGTGGAGCCTGGCGCCCTGCAGCGAACAGTGACTGACCCGTCACCGTCACCGAAAGCTGAGGCTTTGTGAGTGCAACAACCGCAAGCTTCAACTCATGTATCGCGGCCTGTGGGAAAGGCGCAACATGCTGGTGCTTTGATGTGCTTTGTGAAGTCTGAGAGGTCCCACTGCTCGGAAATGGCATGAAGCCTGTAGAATCCTGTAGATACTTAGTTGACTATTTGGACAAGACAAGATCAGACAAGATGAGATAAGATACACAAGAGACGATCATTGTCAAAACTTGGGAAACTTGCCCATGTTGGGCTGAGAGATGGTCATCAATCCAATAGGGATTTAGATACCCATTGTAAGGATTCTCATGATGGGATGTGGCCATACCCAGATACCGCGTTTTGACAATGGCACATATGTTGGAAATTAGAGAAATAGGTTATATATATATATGATACATATATGTATTATATGTATATATATAATCTATATGATACTGCACATATAATATACATGCATGTATATGTATATCATTATTGCATATATATATATATTACTGTGTATATCATTTATATAGATCTGTTTGACATCAATCTCGCATATTATACTCTATTATACTATTATACTCCATTATGCTATATTATATTATATTATATTATATTATGTTATGTTATGTTATGTTATATGATATATATATATGCAGCATGTTTTTTTTTACATCTCTTTGTGTTTGAACATATTTTACCAATATTGATCATCACGATGATTTGTTGCTGTTTTTTCCCCCAGTTCTGTTGGCCCTGCTGGTGCGATGAAGGTGAGCAGTGGCAGCTTGCTCTGAGCCTCCTGGATTCAATGACAGATTCGGCGTCACCTGGCAGCACCGGGAAACCCCAGCTGGACACTACAAAATGACCATTTCAATTGGGAAAATATGGGACAATGATGATCAAATGATGAATACAATAACCGTGATATTTTCGGAGATTGTTGGGGTACCCCATTTTCGGACAGTCCCACCAATGTCAAGCGCAGATCAGGCATTTCATGATTTCATGGTCAGATGTTACACAGGGTGTGCACTGTGCACTCCATGGGGGAAAGAGTTGCACACTTCCTACGATATGATACACTCAGAATTCAGAATTTCTCAATTTTATTGTTTCAGCCTTGAGTTCTGTTGACGCTGTGAATAGTGAAGCCTTAGCTGAGGATGAGAAAAAGTATCCTCAGCTACATGGCAGCCATGTCTTGTTGTGAAGGCAGGGCCAGGTCACAGTGAGGCCAGGGGAAGAAGTCCCATGACAACCCATTGCTACTCCATTGAGATTTCCTGAAGGTGTTTTAAAAGTGTTAAAAGTCGGCCCTTCCACGTGAAACCGGAGGGTTCCCCTAAATCTTGGAGAATTTTGGGACACGCAAAGCAGGCAAAGCTGCCAGCGGCAGCCTGCAGAGTTTGGTCCTTTTTTTTTCTGTGGGTAAAACAATGCCATAAACATCCATAAACCATCTCCTCAGGCCCTTCAGGCATCAGCGTTTTCATAGGTGGTATGTTTACCATGCCATACTGTACCATTCCCAGATTTCCCAGTCATGGGTGGTTTACCCGGAAAGACCACCAGGCGCCCAGTGGCCCCGCGCCTTGCACCTCTTTTGGACCATGGACGCGGATGGCATCAGCCCAGCAACTGGGCATTTCTAGGGCATGGAACCACCCGGATTTTCATGGTGTCTAGTTTTTGCGTAATTTGGCCAACTGTTAGTTAGTGCTCAAAATTGGAGAAACAAGGATTTCTGTATATATAATTATATATATATATATATTGGGTGATTTGTTGGATGACATCTTCGTTCGACCTCGACATGACCTCGACAATTCGTGGGTGCGAAGATGTTCACACTTCAAGGTTGCAACAGTAGTTGCCCCTGATTCTTGTCACTTGTCACTTGAAAGGCATGGTTGGAATCCTGCAATCCAAATTATGTCTCTACGATTGCAAGCATCAGTTTCTTTATACTACTGCCTTTGGATCCGATACTGAACCAGGGTCTAGACGGATGGATGGATGGATGGATCGATAGGATAGGATAGGATAGGATAGGATAGGATAGGATAGGATGATTAGATAGACAGATTAGATATGATTAGATAGATTAGATAGATAGTAGATAGACATTCCCATTTCGTAACGCCATTTGCATTGGCGATCTTGCCCATTCCCAAGTCTCCACCCCTACCCTTCCCAACTTTTTATGTCTTCAAGCATGTTTCAACCGCACGCTGGACCCGTTCCAGACCTCGGGTGAAGCGTGCAGCTTGGCCCAGCTGCCAGGATGTGGCCGCATTCAATGCGTGCATGAGTGCTACGGGGCAATGGACCGTGGCGGAGGAGTTGTTGAAGAGCCACCTGTCAGCAAGGGCCCAGGGCGATGCATCCGTGTCTCAATACGGCCGGTCAAATTGTGGGGCTCCTGGGAAAAAAGGATTGGCTGATGATTTGAACAAGTTTCATGAGTTTCATCAAGTTTCTTTAAACCTCTGAAACATTTGGGGGAAAGCAAGGCCCACAGTGGGGCCCACAGTCAAATCAAAGCAAGTTTTCTGTTTTCCTCTGATTCATTTGCAATGTTTCATCGCGCCCTGGAGATGGCTACGCCACAAGGCATGGACGCCAGGAGACTTCGTCGCACAGCTGTGACATACGTTGCGCTGATCAACTGCTGCGGGAAGGGCGGTGAGTGGCAGCGGGCCTTGGAAGTTTGGCATCAGATGGAGGAGCCGTTTTGGCATCAGATGGTGTGCCTGTTAGTTTGGGGACATCCCAAATGGCGATTCAATGGTGAACATGATGATCAGATCCAATGGATTCTGGGAACAACCCCACATGATGAGTGTATGGCATAACTGGCATAACTGCATCATGCTTGTCTGCATCGGCCCCCACCAAAATGGCCCAACAGTTGTTAAAGGAACGTAAATAGTACTCACTCAATCGTACACATTCTTGGAGGAATTCCTTTCAAGGGGCTCGGGGCAGTCTCACCAAACTACTTGCATCGGGGTCAGGATCCAAGGGAATATCTAATGTGGATCAGTTTTTTTTTGTGGACCGTGGGCCCTCTGGGACACAAACATGCCAATTGAAGACATTTGATATTTAAATGATTGATTGTCCAGCTGATTATTCCAAATATTGATGATTATATATGCATATATTTGCATTATGCCGCTATGCTGGGTTACCCGGTAACCTTGGCACTTGTGACGGCTTCCTGCTGTCAGGAGGAGTATGGTCCAGATCTCTTGGCGACCAGTGCCTACATGAGTGCCTGCAGGAAACAGGGCGCCTGGCAAAGTGCGCTGGACGTTTTTTGGAGGTCAAGCCGTGCGAGGGTCCAACACAACCAGATCAGCGGCCAGCCCTAAGTTCAGCTGGGCTGGGAGGGTTTCAAGTGTGGGGTTTCGGCTTGAGATCTCAGAGGGAATGTGTCACAACATGCCTTCAGCAGATTATATTGCTGTGGTGGTTACCCTCTGGTAAACTAACATAACTATGGAAAATCACAATTTTCAATGGGAAATCCATGGAAATCCGCTATAAATGGCCATTTTCAATAGCTATGTTAAATTACCAGAGAGTAATGTGTAAGCCATCCCCATGGATGTTCGCTTGAATGTGTTTTTAAAGAGATTGAGAAAGCACGAGAAGGGAGGAATCGAGCGGTGCCAGCCAGCCAGCACATACTGCGCGAAGAACGTTTGGTAAGTCTTGTGCCTGGAAAGTCCGAATTAAGAAGCCATCAAGATGACGTGCTATAGAACGAACGATGACCCCTGACCGAAACCGAGCAAAATTGGAGTATATCAGTATATCTGGCCTTTCAACCATTTTTGATCATTGTCACAAAAGCTAGCTTGTTCTACCTGCAGTTGCTCTTGCTTTAGCAAGGAATAGGCACCAGGACCGTTGAATACACTGAAACTTTCAATGTTATACCCCCCCCCGCAGGCCTGGATTCAATCCCCCCTGGTCGCCCTGGTCCCTCTGGAAATGGATTGCCTACAGGGTCGTTATCTATGATCACTACCTCGTAGTCGTTGTAGTCGTTGTAGTCGTTGTAGTCGTCGTAGTCGTCGTCGTCGTCGTCGTCCTCATCATCATCATCAACAACATCATCATCATCACCACCACCAGCATCACCACCATCACCATCACCATCACCATCACCATCACCACCATCATCATCATCATCATCATCAGCATCATCATCATCATCACCATCACCATCACCATCACCATCACCATCGTCATCGTCATCGTCATCGTCATCCTCATCCTCATCATCATCATCATCATGATCATGATCATTATCATGATCATGAATCATCATCATCATCATCATCATCATCTTCATCATCATCTTCATCATCACCATCACCAGCACCATCACCATCACCATCACCATCACCATCATCATCATCATCACCATCACCATCACCATCACCATCACCATCACCATCATCATCATCACCATCACCATCACCATCAGCATCAGCATCATCATCATCATCATCATCATCATCATCATCATCGATCATCATCATCATCATCATCATCATACGTATGTTGTGTTTGTTGGGGGTGTTGTGTGTCTTGTTTTTGTTTTTCTTCTGCTCAAAAAGCATGGCGAGACGATTGCTTCATTGGGGGTTTCTCGCTTGCTGGAACCAATAGACATTGCAAGCCTACAACAGCCCTGCCAGCATCAACATAATTCTCATTTATCCCATATCTAGAATCTGCAAATCCCGAATCTGTAGACATGCATGTTTTGGAATTTCTAGGGATTTTTCGAAGCCACAGGTTTCAACTCCATCATCTCCACCCTGGGTGCGTCAGAGTCCCCGGCCTTGGCTTTGCAGCTCCTTTCAGAGATGTGGCGACAGCAGGCCGCGACGCGGCAGGTGGCAGATGGAAAAAAACTCTGAGGAGAGCCATGGTGATTGGCATAAAATATGTAAAATGACCAGTTTTCATGTGTTTTTGATAGGGAAAATGATGATCAACAATTAATATGTAAGTATCAATAGGTTTTTAAATGTTTTTAATAGGGACAATGAAGATTAACCAGCAAGTTGGAGAATACAATACAGGCAACTTTAACAGGGGAAATGATCATACACCATCAATTTGGGTACTGTATCCTATTGGCAGACCCAATGGAGTGCATGAAGTGGGCTGAATGTATCTTACTATACTCTAATAATCTGATAAGACAAGTGACAACTCGAGAGCCTCAGATTCCTGGTGAAATTTGGCCATTCTCTGGAGAACGTTCCGGGCATCCCAGGGCTTTGCCCTCCACCAAGTCACTATGGGATGGTGTGGGGAATTTTTTTGACCCAGAATGGGACGGTTTACCCAACATGACCCCAGAAAAAATGTCATTCACGGCATCCAAAAGATGTCAGGTCACTCCAAATTGCGTGACCTACAGCTCTTGCGCAGCAACTTGCAGCTGGGAACAGTCCCTGGAACTCTGGGAAGATGCTGCTGAGCAGCTTGACAGGATGATCTGAAAATATCAAGCCGTGTCAACCTCGGATGTTGCGAACCCCTAGTTTTCTGATCATTGGGGGTTAATACCATTTTAGTATATGTTAGTATCAAATCATCACTATACTCGAGTTTTTGACTCTGGGGTTAACCATGACACCGGTTCCATTTTCAAGTGATTCCAAACCTGGATCCAACAGACTACAACGGCCTCAAGGAATCAGGTACAGAAAGATGCCATGGGCTACAGCAGCTGCATCAAGAGCTTGAGCCAAGGTGGGGGATGGTGCCACTACGCTTCCAGATCTTTCAGCAATTTGACAAGTTGATGCTCCATCCGTTCCGGCAGTGAATAAGAAATCAAGGGAATGATGAATTTCAGCTGATTTAAACTGGTCCCCAAAAGTTTGGATGGTATGTTTTGACATGTATTGGACCAGAATATCCCATCTACCCCATGCATCCCCATGCCTCAGCTATGCCTTGAAGCGTCAGCAACTTCTGCAACTTCTTGGCCAGGCCTTCAGGGGTCCAGTTGTGTTCAGCTGCTGGATGAAATGCAGCAAAAGGATCTTCATGTCTCACACGCTGCTTGGCGCTGGGGATATTTGGGGATGGCCCTGCAACAGAGTGGGGTACCTTTCCCTACCTATTTCTGCAACAGAAACCCGTGCAATAGAGCCATCTTCGAGCGGTCATATGTTCGAAACGTGGTGAACCTTCACTTTGGGCCATCAGGGCCTTGTGTTTTCACGTGTGTATACTGATGGATGAGGAATGATGGGCCTACTGATGGGGACATCTTCATTTTCAACAACCCAATGGCTGAAGTGTTTTCCATGGCCTGTTTACTCCGTTGTTGTCAAGCTCATCGGAACTCCTGTCCTCCAGATGTCGAACGTTGACCTCTTCCCCACTAATCAGAGGGAAACAAGGAGCATCGGTTCGCGCCAGTCTTTCTGAAAGTGTTGCATCCAGCATCCAGTTGATATATGGGTATGGGTCAATACCTATAGATTTTGGGGTTCACTAGGTACCAGGGTTTTGACCCATCCCCATATGGCGACACTTTGGAGGGCCTCGATCTTTGACATAGCCGAGGCCACATTCAAAGCCGCTGTGGCTGCGTTTCCGAGCAGCCAGGACATCCCTTGGGCGATGGAAACCAATCGGAATCTCTTGGCTTAGCAGCTTAATACTGAGGCTCAGTGCACTGTTGCTATGTCAATGTTTGAATGCCCTGGTTGGTACATGCCCATACCCAGCTGGAAGTAGGAAGCCACGGAAAGGCAACTACCGAACATGCAACTGCCGTTTAACGCTGGAATCAATGGAAACGAAAATTTGGGTGACTCGTTCGGGGCTGGGGTCTCAGGCAGGATGGCAGGGAATTACTTGCGCTCAAGGTCATCATCAAAATGCCAACGGCCCTCGAAGGCAGCAATTCCAGAGATGGGTCTGTTGGCAGCTACATTTGAGGTCATAAGTCATAAGATACTCTACCACTTCCAAAATTGTGGTGGAATTAACTGCAATCAGAACTGAGATCAGGGCCTCGAACCTGGGCCCTGCCCTGAAGGATTGGGAAGTGGCTTCCTATCTTCTCTGCCAGCTGGGGAGTGCTTCTGGCATCTTCAGTGTCATTCGGTTGCAGGATCTGGCGGGGTCGAAATTGAAGGTCCGAACAAAGACACGTTGTACAGGGATGTTCATGGACGGCAGAGGTAAATGGATGGCAGAAAAAACATCCCAATTGTTTAGGAAGATGTGCCAACTTTTTTTGACCCACTCGCAGATGGATTCAATGTTGTTCCTAATGGTTAACTTGGGACTTTCCAGCACCGGTTGGGCCTGTTGGGTTGCAAAACGAGGTATCCTTGGGCCTGTAAGATCTGTAAGGTAGTTTGGCTGCTGCCTGTTGCTTGTGAAGTTTAAGTATCCTGAAGCTGATTGTGAGAACCAAGCTGCTAGTGAAACTGAGGCTGCAGTGGCAGTTTGCGCAGCCAACCACTGGGAAAAAGCAACTTGTGGAGAAAGTGGAAGGGTGTGGAGCGCGGTTGAATTTTCTATCACAAGCTAAACGCTACCTGAGCCCTCCAGTACTTGGGACAGTTGAGCCCCGCATTCAGAAGTGGCAACCAGTTGGGTATGCCTCCCCCAACTGCTTGGAGCTTCAGGCGGTGGATCTCTTGGCCGGAAAGGGAAGGGAGCAAGTGGACAGCTTTGCCTGCAGTCCCTTGGCTTCGGCTGTGCTAACGCAATCACTTGTGATCACTTGAGACTCGTGAACATTGAAGTCGGAAGCTTAGAGACACCCTGGGGGTCAAAAGTTCTGGTATTGATCATGTGGCACTGTGGCTTCGGCATATCAGAAGGTTGTGGGGCTCCAAGCCCCTGCCTTGATAATGAGGGAACCTGACCACTTGATGCACCCGGTAGAAGGAAACCTCTCAGGTTCGCCAGATTTCGTCCGAGGAATTCCAGTGAAGGTTGGTTTAGGTTGGGGAAACCAAAGCAACTGAGGCGCCATGCTGAGTGCATGCGAGCGGGTGCGGGCGTGGGCACCTTGGCATGGGAATGTCGCACCATCCCATGGGGATGGGGAACCCGAGTCTTTCTGCCATTTATGGCCGAATCAAATCCAAGAACTGAAACCTCCAAAAAGATATAACATATACAACAGTAATTTACCATCATTTACTGTTTTGGCTGTTTTGGTAGGGTTGGCCCATGGCAAGTCATATCGACCGGTGGATCGTCATGGATCCCCAACCCAGGCCCCTGCGCTGCAGCTGCTGCACGATATGTCCCGTTGGCACCTTCCGGTGCCGGATCTCTGTCGCACCAGCGTGATGAGTGCAGCGGTGAAGAGCCACCACTGGGACTTTTGGCACATGAACAACCAACAAAACTCGGACTTTAACCAACAAACTGGAACGTTTTGCAACCAAGACTAGGACAGCAATCAAATTGCTGAGGATTCAACTAACTATATAATCTAATTATACGATTGAAACATAGAAAACGTCTTGAACCAAGATTCAGAGGGGATGGCCTATTGTAGTCGATGTTTCTCAGGAATTGGCGCTCTGTCTCTTCGAGCCAATGCGCAGCAACGTGGTGGCGCAGTGTTTGCTGCTGGACTGCTGTGCTGTGGCGGGCCGCTGGGCGGATGCCCTCAGCATTTTCGAGCACTTGGAGCCCTCCAAGGAGCTATGGTGGCTCCATGGTGGGAAGGTGTCAGGTTTATGGAAAATCGATGAATATTGCTGATTAATATAAAGGTGGGCCTCAGTATGAGGAATTGAGTAGAAACCATTGCATGCATACTGCATACTGTACCATTCCTAGATATTCTTAGCATTTCTTGGAGCGCATTTGGGTTCCCTGGTGAGGCTGATGCTAGCTGCTTGGGCGCAGTGCTCAAAGCATGCGAGGGCGCTGGGCGCTGGCAGGAGGCCCTCCCAACAGGGGAACCATAGACACAAGGGGGTAACAATTGAATTTTGCCTCTTAATCTCCCAGTTGCCTCCCCTGGTATTTGGGATGTTAGGGGCAGCCCTGATATGCCCTTATTTTTGTGGTCAACTTTTTGGGGCCCATTCTGAGCCCATTTCTGAAAAATGGCGGCTCCCAAACCCCGGGATAACTCTTGGGAGGATGATGCGCTTCAGAATGCTTCAATTCAATGCCTTCAGGCAGATACATGTGATGAATGAGTTCGCCAGACAGCTAGAACTCTAGAACAGGATACAATCGATATCAATCGATACAATGCTGTTGATTGGCTGGCCTGGTGCGTTCACTTTTGAAGCATTGAGCGGGATTGAACAAAAAAAAGATGGGTTACAGCTGATGCCATTGACCTGAACAGCGGTTCCTTTGTTTACAGGAGATTGGCTTGAGAATTTCTGGACAACTAGTGGGCTCGCGCAAGTGTCCTACGGATGGCATGATGGAATTGATTGTGGGATGGAATGTTGACAGGTGTTGCTTTTGTGGCCCTTGCTTCAAGAACTTCAATGGCCAGATGCTTATTTTGCGGAGAGTCTATTGAACATTCGCAATCTTGGAGTATAAGCTGCCAGCAACCAAAATGACATGTCGATGGTTAGGGATGGTTAGGGTAGATTTTTTTTGCAGCTATCAGGGTCGCATCCCGGACAAGCTCATGGAATAGGGGCTAGCTCAAGGGTGTTTACTTAATTATATAATTAGTTGGTGGCTTCAAAGATTGCTTGCTGATTTGGACTGATGAATCATGATGTGCACCTGACTCGCATTCTGATGGCTAAACCAAGGAATTTCCAGCATTTTCCATCCCACACAGAAATTTCACCAGAGCTGTGCCGTTGAGGCAGGAGCACCAGAGCGCCAGCTGCCACTTCCGGGTGACTTCCAATGGCCCCTCCGAGGCGAAAGCGGGGGATGGCGACACCGCCTCAAAAATGATGCAAAATGATCCATTCAGTATTATATATTCTTATTGTGATACATTTACATACACATACGCGTACACATACACACATGCATGCATGCATGCCTACCGACCTACCTACCTACCTACCTACGTACATACATCTACATCTACATCTACATACACATACGCATACACATACACACATACACACATGCATGCATGCATGCATGCATGCATGCATCCCTACATACCTACCTACCTACCTACCTACCTACCTACCTACGTACGAAATTTCATACATCTACATATACATACACAGACGCATATACATACACACATGCATGCATGCCTACCTACCTACCTACCTACGTACATACATCTACATCTACATATACATACACATACGCATACACATACACATACAAACATGCATGCATGCATGCATACCTACCTACATCTACATCTACATCTACATCTACATCTACATCTACATCTACATCTACATCTACATCTACATCTACATCTACATCTACATCTACATACATATATACATACATATACACATACACATACACATACGCATACACACATGCATGCATGCATCCTACCTACCTACCTACCTACCTACGTACATACATCTACATCTACATATACATACACATACGCATACACATACAAACATGCATGCATGCATGCATGCATGCATGCATACCTACCTACCTACCTACCAACCTACGAAATTTCATACATCTACATATACATACACAGACGCATGTACATACACACATGCATGCATGCATGCCTACCTACCTACCTACCTACCTACATACATCTACATCTACATCTACATCTACATATACATACGCATACGCATACGCATACACATACAAACATGCATGCATGCATACCTACCTACCTACCTACATACATCTACATCTACATCTACATCTACATCTACATCTACATCTACATCTACATCTACATCTACATCTATATACATACACATACGCATACACATACACACATGCATGTGCATGCATGCATGCATGCATACCTACCTACCTACCTACCTACATACATCTACATATACATATACATATACATATATACATATATATACACATACGCATACACATACACATACACGCATGCATGCATGCATGCATACATGCATGCATACCTACCTACCTACCTACCTACGTACATACATCTACATTTACATATACATACACATACGCATACACATACACACATGCATGCATGCATGCATACCTACCTACCTACGTACATACATCTACATCTACATATCCATACACATACGCATACACATACACACATGCATGCATGCATGAATACCTACCTACCTACATACATACATCTACATCTACATCTACATCTACATCTACATCTACATCTACATCTACATCTACATCTACATACATACATACATACATATACATACATATACATACACATACACATACACATACACATACGCATACACACATGCATGCATGCATCCTACCTACCTACCTACCTACGTACATACATCTACATCTACATATACATACACATACGCCTACACATACACACATGCATGCATGCATGCATGCCTACCTACCTACCTACCTACCTACCTACGCACATACATCTACATATACATACACATACGCATACACATACACACATGCATGCATGCATGCATGCATGCATACCTACCTACCTACCTACGTACATCTACATCTACATCTACATCTACATCTACATCTACATACGCATACGCATACACATGCACACATGCATGCATGCATGCCTACCTACCTACCTACCTACCTACGTACATACATACATCTACATATACATACATAGACGCATACACATACACACATGCATGCATGCATGCCTACCTACCTACCTACCTACATACATACATCTACATATACATACACATACGCATACACATGCACACATACACACCTGCATGCATGCATGCCTACTTACCTACCTACCTAACTACCGACGTACATACATCTACATATACATACACATACGCATACACATACACACATACACACATGCATGCATGCATGCATGCGTACCTACCTACCTACCTACCTACATACATACGTCTACATACTGCATACATACACACACATGCACACACATACACACATACACACATGCATGCATGAATGCATACCTACTTACCTACCTAACTACGTACCTACATACATACATCTACATATACATACACATACGCATACACATACAATGTATGCATGCATGCCTACCTACCTACATACATACATCTACATATACGTACACATACGCATACACATACACACATACACACATGCATGCATGCATGCATGCCTACCTACCTACGTACCTACCTACCTACGTAGATACATACATCTACATATACATACACATACGCATACACATACACACATACACACATGCATGCATGCATGCCTACCTACCTACCTTCCTACCTACCTACCTACCTACGTACATACATTCATCTACATACTGTATACATACACACACACGCATACACATACACACATACACACATGCATGCATGCATGCATACCTACCTACCTAAGTACGTACATACATACATCTACATATACATACACATAAACGTACACATACGCATACACATACACACATACATGCATGCATGCATGCCTACCTTCCTACCTTCCTACATTCCTACCTTCCTACCTACCTTCCTACCTACCTACATCATACAATCTACATATACATGCATGCATGCATGCATACACACATACACACATGCATGCATGCATGCATACCTACTTACCTACCTACCTACGTACCTACATACATACATCTACATATATGTTTATTTACATACACATACGCATACACATACACACATACAGCCATACACCCATGTATGCATACATGCATACATGCATGCATCCAGTCCATCCATCCATCCATCCATCCATACATACATACATACATACATACATCCATACATCAATACATCAATACATCAATACATACATACATACATACATACATAGATAGATACATACGTAAGTACGTACGTACGTACATACAGACAGACAGGCAGGCAGACAGACATACATACATACATAGCCTTTACTTCTGTTTTGGATGCTAATCATCATTTGCCCAGACACCGATACGATGTCCATTGCCAACTGCCATGGCTCAGGTGACGTCCCATTTGGTCCGCGCCTTGGAGCTGCAATGGCTGCTGGGCTATCCTTTGCTACCACCTGGTGAGGAGCAACTGACCCATGGACTGCACCTTGGACATATGACCTGAGTCAGGGACCAAAAGAGGTGGAGCAAGTCTCCAGAGACTAGACATGTCTAGACAATCCTAGACATAGTCTGAAGACATATTTTCTTTTCCAAACACTAGCCAAACACATTTGAAACATGGAAAACATATATTTCTGTCAGCATGGCTCTCCCTTGCAGCTTGGCAGGTCCCAGGACTGACCAGCCACTGGGCCACTGCCAAACCCAGCTGCCTAAAGGTACAAGTACCTGGCCGGGATGCAGGCCATGACAGCAAGAGAGTTGCTGCGGCTGGTGCCGGATGCAGAAATGGTGCCTCGAACCCTGGTTCGAAAGGTTTTCTTTGAAGAAACAAAGTGCTATATATTGTATAATTATATATAATATATATGATGATATATATATATATAATATTATATAATATATGATGATATATATATATATGTATTTACTTATATTTTATATATTATATGTATTATATATTATATATATGTATATCATGTTTTATATTATGGTTGATAATTATTTGGTTCAAGGATGTTGAACGATATTTGAAATCCGGGAAGGCCTTCTGAGACAAGCATGAGGGTTATCAGAGCCATTTTGTGAGAACGAAGGGCCATGCACAGCCACCCTTTTCAGAAGAACCATGTATGATATTATATAGTTGTAGTGGAGTCTTCCTTACACTCTTCAAACTTTGCACTTCTCCTCGAGCTGGTTTGTGGTTTAAACTTTAAACCATTCCTCCCTACTGGCACATGACTTTTCATGACTAGAATCAATTCAATCATGAAACAAGATAAACACATGATCTGAGAAATTCACCCTCACCATGCCACCAGCAGCCCCGCTCGCGCTGTGCCCAAGGTCCTTGATCCCTTCTGTGGCTCTGGTACTGTGCTGATTGATGCTGGCCATGCAAAGTTGTCTCTAGTTTTCACACAGAACAACGGAATATACCACGTTGATCCATTTTGGGGATCATAGGCGTAACATTTACATTCGTGCAGATACATCATTTGGATTCACGGAATCATTTAGAGGATAGTTAGATGGTCTTTGGAGATGAATCCCTCATCTTCGGGCGATGTGTTTTGTTTGGACATTTCAACACCCCAGTGCTGGAGCCAAGGAGGCGCAAGTGGCCGGCAAGTCCGCCATTGGTTGTGTCACTGGGTTGCGCTAATTTCTGGCATCATCTTGATGGTTGGTCATCCTGCCATTGACATCGGGATGAAAAAAACGAGCTGTTGAGGATGCATCCCCGTCAGCAAGTGGGTGCAAGTGGTTAATAGCTATTCCATATGGAATTGGGTCAGTTTTAGTTACTTATGTTTATATTACATATACATAATTATACATATACTAAGGTTATATTTTCATATATTTTCACCATGGGAGACTATCCCCCAACGCTGAGGATCTTTCACCATTGGCTGCCTTCGTGGCTGCACAGCATGCAGATGTGGAGGATTGGCCACCAGAGGATTTCAACCAAGGTATGTTCATCCCACCTTACACTTTAGAGGTGTCCTTTTCCTCTATATTTGCCAGACTTTGGGATTTTTTTGGAACTTTTGGGGCCACTTCTCAACTTGTGAGGGAGCCACCCCCATCATATCCCATCATATCCCCATGATCCGCTACCAAACCCAGTTCTATCGTCGTAGGACATCGACCTGACAGCCCTTCGCGGTGCCTGTGCCAAGATCTCCGACTTCAGCGGCACCAACTGGAGCGAAGCGGCGAAGGGAGGGTCTCGACACGTTTCGACTCATCTCCGGTTGAGCTTTTGGTCATTTAACGTAGCGAACTGGAAAATCATCATGTTGAGGTCATGTTTCCCATATTTTCTAGGTTTCCAGCTTTTCTATCTTTTGAGGGCTACTATAACACCAAATGATATCCATACCTGGAATGATGATCCATTAGTTGACTAAGTCTGGTCATGCTTTTGGTGTGAAACCACCAACCACAAGACCGAACAACAATTTTCTTCGCATTTTCTTGGTACAACTAAGGGTAACTAAGGATCATGGCCTTATTACTGATGACCAATAATTTCTCTGGAATTGGATGGTGCTTTCACATCAAATAGTTTGGTTTCCAGCTTGCATGCAAGAACAATCCCAATTGACAATGAGTCTTGAAAACCAGCAAGCTGTTCCGATCTTGCCTGCCTTGTGTGGTTATTTTGTCGATGCTTTATGTGTTGTACACTGGTTTGTCTTGTACTCGACGGCTGCACGAAGGAGGTTGTGTAATTAGTTGTGCTCTTATTGATGCTATGACATGACATAAACAGGAGTTGCGTCAGCAGTTGATGGCCTGATTGGTGCTGTTGTTAATTTTTGGTGCTAGTACTGGTTGTTAATGTCAAGTCATTGTGCTGTTACAATAAATCACCCTTATTTCTAGATGATTTTCCCATTCAAACCTCCATTGATTACGGGAGGGTAACAAGCAACAGCAGCAGGAGCCTGCAGCAGTTCAAGACCCATCTGCGGAGCTCCGTCCCCGACAAGGCCAGCTTCAATAGGATTTTTTTGGGACCCTAAAATGGGGGTACGGTACCAATCCGTACTATATAAAGTTATAAAGCCATAGAAATTAGGGCCCTGAATCATATACCATACTATACCTTACTGAATTTAGGCAAATGGCCAGTGAACGTTGAATCATTTGGAAACCCGAACGGTTCACATCTCATCTCATGACAACATCCCATTGCCATCCTGGTGATGTCCAAGAACTTCAACTGGGGTGAGTGCTTCGGCATGCTCCGACTCAAGGGCTCAAGTCGGACCGTTGGGTTCCATCCCCGTGAATTCTTTGTAAATCTTGATACCCTCTGGTTATGTCAAAATAGCTATTGAAAATGGCCATTTATAATGAGTTTTCCCATTAAAAATGGTGATTTTCCATAGTTATGTTAGTTTACCAGAGGGTACATCTGAATATATTTTGTAAGATCACTGCTGATGCTGCAGAGTGCTTTCATATCGCAACTGTTTTTCATAGAGTGCTAGAGCCAGACACTTCACATCACTTCACCTTCCTCTTTTGCCCAACGGTTATCCTCCTGGACCCTTGGAACCGTTTCAGCCGCAGGCCATCCGTCGGGCCTTGAGATTCGCCTGGCTGGTGGCCACGCAGTGGGATGAGAGGTGCCAGCTGACACCCCGAAAACTTGGGCATTTCAATAGGGAAACACATGGAATATATGGTGAAACTATATGAAACTATGATAGACTACAGGGATTTGGGTGGCCATGGGTGGCCTATTTTACACAAAGAACCCAAGTGGCCCAAGTGTTTTCCGTCTGAAGGCTTGGTGCGGCAGATTGGAGCGGCATACTGGGACCATGGCGGGTTTTGTGGTGTATTCATTTCAGCCACAATCATCAAAGTTGCTGAACTGGATCCTATTTGCCCATGCCATCGCGCTGAGAGCATCCTAGCTAAACTTGTTTTGAATGTCCCATTGTTTTTTTTTTTCTCCTTTGAACGGCATATAGCTATTGGATGCCATTGGTTCATCAGAATCATTCAAAATATGTCACATCTTGGTAGCTCGGTGAATGAATCTCAAAATGCATGGTACTGTAAAGTTCATCACCCCATAAGTCATGGATTTTGACTTGATCCCATCCCCATTTCTTGGTTGCAATGTGACATGAATTATGGGTTGCAACCCGATATTATGATGGTTAAATCCTATTATAGGTGTTGAATCATTAAATCCATGATGGTTATCCAAAAAAAACTGGGGATCAAAACCAGGATTAAAATCATCGGTCAAAATCATGTGATACAAATTTTCGCGAAATCTCCAAGTCATTTCATGGTTGAATCCCTAGGTTTTCCATGGTTAAACCCCCTCATTGGCACCAGGCCTGGCCTGAAGCATTTCACCGCTGCCTGCCAGCTGTTCACCACACGCCTTGCGCGGCTTCGAAACGCCTCGCGCTCGCGCGGCTGTGAGACCGGGACCTGCGCGCGGGTGCGGCAAGGTGACAATCGAGCCGCTTGGGGCATCCAGGGCATCCTGGTAGCTGATTTCCATGGGAAAATCATGGAAAATCCCACCGATATGCCATATCCCACCCCAAGTAGCTGGATGATTTCGGGGTATACCCATTGTTTGGAAACCCCCCAAAAATGGGGGCTGTATTTCACCATATTTCACCAGTCGACTTGGATTTTTTGGTTGGTAAGTGGGCTTAAGTTTGTAAGCCATTGGATTTCGATGAAGCATTTTTCTTTGATCTCCCCAAGTTGAATCTGAATTTTTCATCATCCCCAGCTGAGGAGCTGGTTTTGCAGCCCGTGGATGCCATCATCACCAGCCCACCATACCCTGGAGTCTATAACTACATGGCAGCCGTCGAGGAAGCTGCCAAAGACTTGGGTTTGAGGTGGGAGATGGATATATGGATGGATATGGATGGCTATGGAATGATGATGTTTTCCAGTTACAACCACCATTGATGAGCGGGTCAAAGAAATGACAAAAAGCGCATTGAATGAAGGCCCAGCAGTTTCTCATTGGATGATTCGATGTAAGCAAGAATGGAAAAATCTTGCACCCACTGGCTTCTACTCGTACTACTAGAGACCACCGAATTCATGCATGGTAGGTCTTGAGTTAGTTTGAACATCTAGAAATTCGAGGCGTCAAAAACCCTTTGTTCTCCGACCCTCGCATGTCGTTCCTCCATTTGATGTGGGCCCACCGATGAGGCCTGAAAACACGGCAGCTGCATTGGAGATAGGTCGCAGAGACGGGTGGCAACGGACAAGTGCAGAGGATCGGAAAGATGTGGGGATGGATCAAGAGGCAGTTGAGGTTATTACTATGCTATGCTATGCTATGCTAGTGGGATATAACCACCATAATATATCATAATATGGGGTGACATGATATGACTATGGTAACTAAGTAATAACCATCATTGGTTGGCATATATGGGTATGGATCAATACCTATTAATATCATTTTTAGGGGGATCAACATCCATTTACCAGCTATTTTGATGTTCACCAGGGGTACAAGGTTTTGACACACTGCCATATATCATTTTTTTTGGACAAACATCCATTTGCATCATATTCTAGCTATGTGTGTGTTCACCAAGCTTCCGGAGGTTTGATCCATTCAAATTGGACTGGGCTTGTCCAGTCCGTCCATGGGGGTATAAAACCAAGCATTTTCCTTGGGGATATACCCTCTGGTAAACTAACATAGCTATTGAAAATGGCCATTTATAGTAAAAATTGTGATTTTCCATAGCTATGTTAGTTTATCAGAGGGTACCCATCAATTATGACATGGCACTGGTTCTAAAACTTAGAAACTTGTACTTCCAATGGGGAAAGTGATGAACGGTCGGATGTTGGGATTGTTGGGGTAACTTTCGAGGCGAAACATCAAGCCAGGAAGATGTTCCATTACAACGTTACTAGTTTCCCAGATGGACAGCAATTTTCACGTATCAATCTTTCTGACAAATCTCCATATATAATATAAATAGTAATATATAGTAATACATATATATATAAGGTGTTTGGTCATACCACGACAGTGGAATCTATACCGTGGTGAAAACGTACTCTCTCTCTCTATATATATAGTAACACATAGAAATATATATATATATAGTAATATATAGTAATATATCGTAATATATAGTAATATGGTGTAATATATAGTACTATAGTAATATATAGTAATATCGAGTAATATATTGTAACATCGAGTAATATATAGTAATAGTAATAGTAATACATAGTAATTTATAGTAATATATAGTAATATATATATGTATATATATATATATAGAAACCGATGGACTGCAGTAGTAAAAAGAAGAATCCATATAAATTTACCGCCGCAAAGAGCTTTTGGTGCGAGCTTTTGGTGCACCATGACCTTAGCCGTCCAGGAGTTTGCTGCACAGTGGCAACTGGAGCAGGAACAGTGGCTGCACTGTGCGTTCCGCAATCTGGCACCAGGAGGCGCAGGGGCTCCAGGGGCTCCGTTGCACAGGGTTATCTTCCATGTTGCTGCCGCTAAATCTGGATGACACATGGTTTTACAATGTTTTATGTGCAATGTTTTATGTGTTATAAACTGGGCCCAACTGGACACAACATCGATAACATGGGCCTTTGTGCCAGTTCATTTGGATGGTAATTGTTACAGTCGTCACCATGGGGATCGGCCAGGCACTGCGACCTTGATGATCGGCGATGGGGACGAAGATGAAGCAGGAGATGGTGACTAGACATGAAATATAACGATGATTTCAATGAGATGTAGTAATATTCAATTGATTATAGATATGCGAATAGAATGTTTCAATATGCTATGAGATGGAATGTCAATGGATTTAATCACCTGACATTCAATAACAATGGCACTATATATGTATATGATTATATATGTAGGTATAAAATTACATGATATTCAAACATGAAAATAAAACATTATCATGTTGCAATGATATCATATATTTAATACATTATCTCTCTCCATTATATATATATATATATATATCAATGGTACAAGTATCAATGACAATCAATGTGGGATGTAATGGGAATTGACTGATAACATTCATGCAATCGGGTGATTTAGGTCACCAGCGATCTTTGGCAGAAGGATTCAGTCCCCACGTGACGTGCCAGTCTAGACATCCAGTTTGTCTTGAGGATTTGACTGTGAGACTCGTGAGATTGAGGGGCTAGTCAGCTAGAAACATGGACAAATAATGGGGGTTTGGGTTTGGGTTCCAGGATTTCATAGTCGTGACATGTTTCGTATTGTCCCATTTGAATGCATTTGATGGTGGTACCCGCAGGTGGTTCCCAAAAGACCAGTTCAGCGGCCATCCAAATAATTGGGACTAAGATGGAATAAGTGGATAAGTCTTCCATACTCTTCCATTATCTTCGACCCTTGTGCGGCAACTCAAGTTGCAGAATAGTGTTGAAGCTACCTTCTGGACATAGAACGATATAATATATATATATATAAAACAACAATCATTTAGCTTACTATTTATAGAGGGATTTCCTATTGCCATCAGCCATTTCCCCTGCCAACCAACATTGCCATAGATGTGAACAACCCAGAATATATATATATATATATATATGCACCATATATAGATCATTTGTGATCATTTTCCTAGGTTTTCCTCATGGCCATGGCTTTTCCACATCTGGAAACGGCGGTAGCGGCTTCTCAGGTGCCTTCGATTGCCTAAGTTCCACGCTTTCCGCCGCCAGAAAGGTGGGCTTTCAGCTGGTGGCCAGGGCGACCATTGCATCAACACGCGCCCTGGCGGTTTAACGCCCAGCTGGGGATGTGTTCAAAACCTATAGCCTACTGGTGGGTATGACTATGGTACTAAGTCCCATAATGGTTGAATATGGTTGTATATAGGCTAAAAGTAACATAGATGTGGAAACGCGATGGGAAAAATGATCTGCATTCATGGTGGCCTTTCCACATACCGCCACCATCATCAGGAATACGCAGAAGTGAGCGGCAATACTCCCCCAAGAAGCGGTTTAGAACCAACATGAACCGACGATCCTGACGATATCTCTCGTAGTTTTTGGGTATCCAAAATGCTTGGTAGTTGAAGTTTCGATGAACTACGCAAGAACTATCCGAAACCAGGAAACATAATGTAGCAATGTAGCAGAAAATCCAAACATCAAAAACCTTCAAAACCTTCAGAAACCGTCAAGCAAGTCAAACACCAAGAATTAGTTGTTCATGGGTTTTCTCCTTTTGGGCACAGCCCTTTTCCAGCCAACTTTCCCAGCCTTCCTCAGTTCCTGCGAGGTGACAATCCCAGCGAACGCTTGCGGGGCATGCGCCGCACCGAGCATATGGTGCACCTTCGCAAAGGGGAAACACCGGAGTTTTCGTCAGCATTTTGCGCAGATCACGCTGTGAAGACCCAAAAACATCTGGATCAGAATTGGGCATCCCTAATGGCACTTTTTAGAGATGGGTATTGACTATAAAATCAAGAAATTGGATGGTTAATGCCATTAAATCCATGAATCTGCAGGTTTCAGGCTTCAGGGTTTCAATTTTGACCCACCGCCATGTTCGGCTATGGGTAAAATAACTGACCCCGAAAAATGGATGCTGTGATACTAATAATGACACATTTTGACTAAAAATGACCAATTTTGTGGATCCATTGATGTTCCCAGTGTTGGCCCATACGCTTAAGTATTTGCTGATGTCGCTGCAAACTGAAGCTTTGAGTTGATCAAGCCCACCGAACAAGTGTGGCCATCAACTGTTCAGGAACACAAGGAACACATGATCAGTCCATGCTTGCTGGTCCATACTTTCTTGCATGCACTGAACTGAAAACGCAGCAAGTTTTAACCACATTCCTGAGTTCACTTTGCAACAATCACAGGCACCCCAGCACCAGCTCTCATTGCAGCCTAGACAGACACGCTTTCACAACGCTTGGCCGGGAGTCGCGGTGTGGGGCGGTTTCACCGCGTCGCAGCACGAGCCCAAAGGCGGGCATTATTCCACGCAAGCCCATGAACACTCTCGTGGAAAGATGTTCAGGTTGGAGCATGTAGGAAATTACATTTTTCCAACATTTTCCAGATCAAACATGGGATTTCAGTTTCCAGATCAAAGATGATAAAGATGTCGAAAGTGATCCTTGACGTTGGGAGCGAGGCCCCTCAAGGGGTCGCCAATGGCATGCAGCTCTGCCGGGTGGACCAAGGGAAGGACCTGAACAAGAATGGGGTGTGACCCATGGCGTTGGGGGCTAGAACCAGTGGTTCTAGAGAGACAAGCTGAGTGATACTTGTTGTTTCAAGTGTTTTTTAGTCTTGTCACTCTCTGCCTAATTATTTAACGTAATTAGCTATGGAAAATCACCATTTTGAATAGGGAAATTATCATAAATCATCTGCAAATGGGCCATTTTCCATAACTATGTTAAATACCCAGAAGGTATAACGTCCCTCCTTAAAAGAAATGGGATTAGGCAAGTTCTATCGTTTGGGACGAGTTGAAATGGCAAACCAGCCTGGTATCAGCTTGGTCACAATTCGAAACAAACGAAGCAAAATCTGCTCAAGAACATGAGGAATCCTATGCATTCCCCTGCCAGCGGGTCACTGTACACAATCAGCAATTATATTAAGAATATTAAGAAGAGTGTCAGTTCTTCAGGGTTCTTCCTACTGGCATCAAGGGTGCGGTAAACCAGCCACATCAGATTCTTGGAGGAAACCACCTTTGGAGGAGCCAACATGAGCAGTCTTGAACCCCCCCAGCTGGTTAAGGACGGATAAAGGTGGGGATATCAAACTGAAATATCTGAAATATTTTTGGTATTATATGGTGATCATTGGATTTTATTTGATTTTATGGAAGAATGTAGCAGCATCACAAGTTATCAAAATATCCAAGATATACGTGGATTTTGAATGTACATACTACACACATGCATATTATTATTATTCTTATTATTATTATTAATTATATATATATAATATGTCGAATACACATATCTCATAAAGAATGTATGAGCCATACATCATATTGTACCACTTAGTTCAAGCTTGCTCTCTTTAGGCCATCCATTGTCCAAGGTCAAGAAGTGGAAACCGATTTGCGGGAGCTCAGTCCGAGAGCTGAGCACTTTCTTGGGCAGCCGAAAGTCCGGTAAAACATATCAATAAGCCTTTTTAAGAACGTTAAATCAAGGAGAATCCAGCAAAGACGGCAATATTTATGGAATTTATGGCAACCCTTCACCCCGAAATCCAGCGAGGTGGTCTGATAGGGATCTCCCAGTCCCGCGCTAGCGGTACCTCCATTGCTGTTGCGAGGCCAGGAATGCCGCAAGAAGTACCCTTTGATCAAGGAGCTGAATCAGCTTTCGGCTGTGTGATTATTGGCTGCTTTCAATTCAAAGATCCGACGAAAAACGGAGGGCTGTGTAATCCACAAGGAGGAAGAGAGAGAGGGAACGGACCTCAATGGGCTTTGATGTGGTTGTTGTGATTCGAGCATTGCCATTTTGACATGAGAAATCCTGAGATGATCCCACCTGACTCCACGGATTCATTTTTTTCACGGGTTGAACCCACCAACCAGCATGACAAACAACAGCAACAGCAGCAACAATTCTGCTTTTCCAATTGCAATAGTTGAGGATTAAAACACAAACACCAACATAAAATCATGAGCAGCAACATATTCACATCCTCACATCCCCAGAGCCCTTTTGAGACATTTCTTTCGGGGTGCTAGGAGTACACGGACCGGGCCATCTTGAAGATTCGCCACCACAAAGAGGATTCCAATGGGGGTGCGGCTTCCCGGTGAACTTATGAGGGCTTTGGAGGAATCATGAAGAATCCCTTCCCCCCAATATTAACATTATTAACCACCCCAGAAACCATGATTTATTGATTTACTAGGGGAATGGAACCATGTGGAACCATGGATGGGGTGTTTATTTTTTTTTTGGATGGGATCAATTTGGGTAAGTCTGATGAATGGCGTTGTTGGCACATTGCTTTGCATCTTGATGCATCTTGCAGTTTGGAAGTTGCAGTTTGGAAGGTTGAGGGGGTCGTTACTGCATGTGATCTTGCTATGACGTTGCCAATGCGGTAAACCTAATTAATGAACCTACCATTTGGGGGTTCGAATCGAACCCATTTATGGTGATCTTGGCCGAGTTTACGTTTACTATTGGGTTTACCACTAATAGGTGATCATATATCACTATTATCCCATTAGTCATGTTACTCAGTTTGTTGCGGGGTGACTATCCTAGTCACACACCACAGCTGCTAGGTGCTCCTTCTCACTTCCCGTTGGAGGAAATCTTGCGTGCAATCCTTATGGCTTGGACCTGAGGGCCCGTCAGGCCGTCAGCGAGTCAAAGTGGCTGTATCGATTTGTACTGTTTAGCCTGTTTAGCTGTCTATCTATCCATCTATTTGCCTATCTATCAATCTATCTATCCATCTATCATTAATTATCATAATCTATCTATTGTTCTTTCTATCTTTCTACACATGTCCAGTCGCATCCGGCTAGTGGAAATCAATGCCATGAATTGAATCCATTAACTGCATGAAGTCCTTTGGCCGATCTTTGGCATTGTCTGGAGGCTCCATTTGAAATCCTGAAGACTACTCAGGTTCAGAGTGAGTCTTGAATTTTTTTTTGCTCGGATTGTCCTGTGAGTTTCCAGGATGTGCTCATCCAACTAAAGACCCAACTTGCATATCTTCAATCTTAGGCCAGTCACCAGCCAAGATCTTCCAATCTCCCGCAGGTTCCATGCTGTAGCTGAAACCACCAAGGCCTGTGAGACTTTTCACAACAAGATCGTGTTGATCTCGCTATCATGCCTTCAAAGGCCCCTTCTGCCAGCGGGATTTCAGGCAGCCGATTTCATAAACAAATATCTTGTGGCTGGTGTGGCTGGTGTGGCTGGTGTGGCTGGTGTATGAACCGAGAATGTTACACCTACTCGGGGTGATTGTTTTCCAATTGGACACAATTAGAAAGTGCATATGGCATAGATATTTGCAACTATATTTGCATATACTTGCCACATAGATCAGGATAAATGTAGTGTCGCCAGGAGGCCTGGAAATTAGTTGTTTCACGATGTAGCTAATTACAGCTCAAGAAAAAAGCATAATTATGATATATTATGATTAGATTTACCCTTGGCCCGCTTCCGGTGCCAGAGTCCGCTATTCCGATTGGAAGGTTTTGCCCATTTGTGCTAGCCATCAGCGTTAGCACTGGGCTGGCTATTTGATGCTATTTGATTCAAGCCGCTTTTGTCCCAAGACTGGAGGCCCCAAGGGGATGATTTGAATACATTTCATGGCATTTCCAGCTGTGATTTTCCAGGCTGATTTTGCGAGAAGTTGTGAAAGATGAGTCCGTGGCCATTGTGGTGAACCTGATGAAGGAGCAGGTGAGGGCGTCAGTGGGAAGCGGCCAAGTGGGCTGGTTGGGGGAAGTGTAAGAATTTCTAGGATTATTGGGGTGGATTGTGTAGCTTATGCATGTATATTATACCTCTTATGTATGTATACATATATACACACACACATATATATAGACATATGACCACCGCAAACACAATATATCTAAAATATAATCAGATGTATATCTATACCTATAGCTATTATGTCCTAGTATGGAGAGATAGCTGCACTTGAGCATTAATACATATAATCATGGGCTGAGACAGAGAGATGAGCCTAGAGAGGCAGGTCATCCGCAGTTGCAGGCGGCCAATGGCGATGAGACTGCCGGGCATCTTATGACAAGTTACCGGGGAGTGGTTCAGAAAGGCCTTGTGTCAATGGCCATTCCAGGATCCTAAATTGGAGGTATCTACCATATAAGGCCTATATAAGGCCTATATAATTCCCATTGATTGTGTGATGTGGACTTCTCATCCCCCCATCTTCCTATCTGAATCCGGTGGCTGATCCAGGTGCAGGTGAAAGTCCTCCAGATCGTCATGGCAACACCGACGCTCGGCAGCACACCTCTGCCAGGGATCAGTGCAGATCATAGCTATGCTGTGATGATATGTGGTATACATGGTATACATGGTACACTGAGCCCCTCATCCTTTCATTATGAGAAACCTATCCCAAACCATCCATTTCAGTGGAATATGTGCTTGCCATTCCCCTACAAGTCGCCCAAATGTAGGCGTTTTTGGAGGGAACTTCGCCCGGGTGATCTGTTGTAATTAGAGGAACTTTCTGAGTTCTTTTTTTTGGGGGGGGCCTTACAAGGCTGGGAACTTGTTTAGGGAACTTTCCGTTTCGCACTTTTGCCGGGAATTCTCTTGGAAAACACATATCAGGAGCAAACTTCTGATGGTTCAGGCCCCTGGTTCCGCATTCTATAATTACCCAAGGTGGCTGAACATGAACACCTGCATTCATCAACTTCCGCACAGGTCGCACATCAAGCTCATGAACGAGACCGTGGTGGAGCAATTGATGCAGCTGGGGCCCAAGACGTTGTTCTTCGAAGTTTGGCTTGCACTGGTTGTTGCAAGAGACCACTCAGATCCACTCAGTACTACAGCTCTGGGGAGGGATTCCTTCCATGAGGTGAGAAGGAAAATTAACTGAGTGGTACTCATATGTACTCATGGGATCACCATAATTTGTGTTTCCATGAGCCAATGATTTTGCGGAGGTTGCTTTATAGCCTGCACAACTCCTCCAATGCAGGAGCCTTAGCCAATCTCCTGAAAATTCTCAGGGGGGCATCAGGGAAGTTTCAAACATGTTCCTTTGCAACGATTGAGGTGACTTTCCCAACTGTTTGATGCACGTAACTAAGTACTTATGCACTAAGTACCAAACTATTCATTGAAGTTTGACGAAACCTTGCTGATCTTGCTGCAACCTGGATTCTTTAATCCTCCGATTCCAGATTCCTTTCCAGCAACGACTGTTTTCTAACCTGTTTTGGCCAAGGCAAATGTTCATCACACAGCTTGCCGGAGCCCCAGGAGGATGTGGGACATCTGGGCAATGGAATCGGTGGTGATTCCTGTCCCACCAAATCGCCATGGCGAACCTCCAATTAACTGGTTGGTGGTTTGGAACATTTTTTATTTTTCCATATATTGGGAATAATAACACCAACTGACTAATATTTTTCAGAGGGATTGAAACCACCAACCAGAATTGAATAGTTGAAGAAAGCGATATCATGTTGCAATATTTTTTGCCGTTTTTCATTCCAATGATATCCCGTTGTAACATCCAGTTTAAAATGGCTGGTTTTTATACCTCATAGCATTATGGGATGGTCATCCATTGGGATTCACATGGATTCACCCAATTTTTCGATTCCGACATGAACTCGAAATCGACCCAAGCAAATTCCCATGAAATCCGATATGAATCCTATGAAATCCTACAGAAAACATGATAAGACCCGTCAAAATCCTTCAGTTTCCTTGGAGAAACTGAGCCAAAGCACCTCAGGTGCTGGCCTACGCCAGCTAGCAGAGCACCTGGCAGACCAGGCGCACCATGCCGTGACGCAGGCGCAGCCAAGCCGATTTCATGGGGATTTCACCAGCGAAGCTCCCAAAAAATAGCAATTTCATGTACTTTTCGATCTAGAATCTAGTTGAATGTTTTACTTATCTAATCTCAACTTATCTCATAAATATTTATATTATATATATACACATATATATAGTGGGATTTTAAGCAGTTCCGCAATGTTCCGCACGATTGCATTGTCCAAAGAACTGGCATACACGGTGATTTGTGGTGTTGTTTAGCAATTTTAAAAACTTGTATCAAGAACAATAGGATTCAACCATCAAAATCGTGAAGACAGGAATGATATTTAAATGTGCTTGTAAATTAAATCAAAATCATCATACAATATTTGTTTAAAATTATCAAATAAAGGCAGAAATGAAGCACAAAAAAAGATCAACCACATTTGGTTGATAGTTTGGTTTTTATTTTCTAAAGTCTCCTCCAGCTGGAATGATTGTTCCCCATGCCCATGACGAGCGTATTTTCCGGAGGTCAAACATACGAAACTCGCTAACTAGCAATGTCTGTCTGAGGATGAGGTACTTTATGCTCATCATTGTTTATCAAAATTGATCAAATTTGCATATGTGCATATATTATATTATATATATAGAGAGAGAGCGCGTAAGTATAGAATAATGTATACATATATATCACACTACACAACACACACACACGCATATGGTAATTATATATATACAATCTAATTATATATACCTAATTAATTATATATATACCTAATTATATATATAAATATAAATAAATAAATATATATATATATATGTATGTGTGTGTTGTCGGTTTGTTGGTTGTGATAACGAAGAACCCGTCTCCCACTTGGATCCGACTTGCAGATGGCACCCGCATCCACCGCAGAGCTGGAAAATATCCGTGCAGAGCTCAATGGAACGTTCCAATCGGCGCCAAGACGTGTAGCAGTCTAGCTGCAAGTACTTGGCATGAAATTGGCATCCAATAGGCGAATCAGGAGTCAGGACTTGTAGTGAATTGTTTGTGCCTTATTTTCTTCAAAACTGGTGTCCATTCTGTTGATGAACGTGGCTTTATAGCTGAGCAATTCACAATCGCCCGTGGTGACCTGCTGCCACCATACTATGCAGAAAGAGCAGCAAGAGAGACACCATCCATTGCTGCAAAAGGAGTAGTTGATAGGGATGGACACTTTGCAACTCAGCTTGCCTTTCGGACATCAACTGAAATGCTCAGTGTTTTAATATCCTATAGGATTCCCCAAAACATGGTGTGATTTGTTTCTCTAAGGATTTTCAATGATTTTCAACTAGCCGAGGGAATCCTTCCACAATTTCTTCCCCATTCTATGCCCGCAATGACGAGCAGCCAACATGTGCGGCGCTTTCACTTGCGATGCTGGGCCCCTGACCATCCAGCGCTGGAAAGTCCGAGGCCATTGGAATCCACTGGCCATGTCGGATCATGTCGGCTTGCAAGAATTGCTTTCTAAGAGATTAGGAAGAACCCCATCATCGGAATCCAGGAGGCTCATGGATTCCTCTGTATACGCAATCTGCCGCAGATTTGTTCATTCTTCTCAATCCTGGATTCCAAAAATCGAGGCTCCCGCGGCCCCACTGCCTCGGCTCTGCCCACGGTACTGCCCTTGGGTTTGGAGGGCGAACTTCGGGCGAAGCTCCTGGGCCAAAAGGTTGGGAATGATGCGTGCTTACTGCTAATTGCTAGGAACAAAATTTGTAGAGGAAAGTGCTAGTTGTGACTGGACGAAATCCAATACTTGTAACCGGGGTGTCTTCACATTATTTTTATTTTTTAAATTAGTAGTTCCTTGTTCTTGTTGTTCTTGTTGTTGTTGTTGTTGTTGGTGGTGGTGGTGGTGGTGGTTTGCTAGTTGCCACTTTGGAGCTATTAATAGGGGCCCTTCGTGGGGTAAACTGATGTAAACTGGGGGGACGATTACAGTGAATTGATGGCAAATGGAGAGTAAGTGGGCGAACCATTTTCTAACTTGAAGGATTAACCCACGAAACCCCTGGGATCCCCTGAATTTCTCAGTACATGATGTGCGTGAAACACTTGGTCCTAGTTTCACAGCATGTTTTGTTTCTTTTTTCTGGGTAACTACTATAACCCCTGTGGGGAGAGACAATGCCTAAGAATTTGTTGGATTGACAGGTTGAAAGGTATGTTAGTGTTGAGTCTGTGCGGACCTTGTCCAAGTGCAGTCTGGATTTGTTGGGTCATTCAGGCTGTGTGTTGCTCTGGCGACCAAAGAAGACCAGCGCATTGCAGAAGAACGTCAGAAAAGTCCTGAGAAAGCAGTGCCGAAAGCGCAGGCAGCATTTTGGCCCCAGAGCATTTAATGAGGTGGCCATTGATTGGTCCATGTTGTAAAACCAATGCATCATGCCAATAGGCCTTTAATAAATTGGGATTCATCAGCAGGCTTACCAAATTTCGATCAGAAATCATGTGGAGTCACCTTTTCATGGGTGAGTCCCGAGTTATTTGTGGTCTTTTTTGGGGGGGTCCGAGCCTCAAAATTCTTTGCCAACCTTTGCCCCATGTAGTGAATGACAGCCTGATCGTGTTAGAATGAGCCATTTTGGAGGCGTCGAATCCAGTACTTACACGTAATAATGTACGTTCTGAACCAGGATTTTTGTCAAGGGGTGCAATGAACACCAGGAGATACCAGGAGGAAGAACTCATTCATGTTTGATCCATACCCATTTCCACCAAAAAAAGGTAGCCCTGTGCACAGGAGAAGTTGCCGCCCCAGCAGGGTGAGTGGCGCCCAAGGTGCGGATGTCCCCAGCTGGGAGTGTTTTCAACCTGATCCTGGCGGGAATCGAATGGAAACCCGAAGTTGTTCCATGTTTTTCCCAATAAATCATCCACCAACCAACAAATAGTTTTTCCCAGCATTTTCCAATGGAGCGCGGGCAGTTCAAAGATTGTATGCTTTCACCTATAGGTTGTTTTGCTTGTTTTGCATTGGTCTGACCTGAGCCAACGACTGCTCCAAATTGGTTCGTTCAGATTCGCGCACCACACCCATCCTATTGCCCCAGGTGGCATGTGCTTCGGGACCATGATGCCTTTCCCGGACAAGACTTGGGCAAAGTTCCCATTTCTCAACTGGCCGAGGCCAAGGCGGGTGGTTTTTCCATGCTCAGCGGCTGAAATGCTGTTGTTTTCCCGTCGTTGGGGTACCGGCGCTGCCAGAAATCTCGGCAGTTTCGCGAAACTGGCAGATCTGGCAGGCATTTTGCGAAAGAAAAGCTTTAGCGGGGCTGGTGGTCTTTGGAGGACAGGGTCGTTCCCATCCCGACCCATTGGGACCATTGGGACGCCGAACGCCGCCAGGAGTAGCCTACCTCAGGGCCCAGCACTCGGCAGATGCGCTCCGACAGGCAGCCAATTTCCAAGAAGGGGCCGATCTGCTGTTGAGGCGCCAGCGGAGTAAGGACCAACAGATAGGCGGTGCCCAGGATGACTTACAGCTGATATCACTGATATATCACTGATATCCTTTACGAAGTTTCCTGTAGTAAAATATCTGTTTGAAGAAAGATCCAACTACACATGCTTGGAACTGGGGGCCCACGCAGTAGCAAGCAGAGAAACAGACTGAAATCAACACAGACTGGGCAAACAAATTCACATCCAATGATGATCAAAATATAAGTTCGTCAAAATTTCAGAGCGGACATGGAGCATGATCATCACTGATATCACAGAATGTCTGTTAACCTATTTGATGATAGAAGCTGACATTGCAGTAATTCAACATCACTGGAATGTGTTGCTTTTCCCTTCACATTTCTGACGGTTATTGTAAAATGATATACTGTAATATGTATCACATCCTCGCCTGACAACATGTTATTGGATTGAAGTTAAAACGCATATCCCATCATATCCCCATTTCACAGCCATTTTGCCATGATATGCTGGGTTGAAGCGGTCTGCCAAATATTGTTATGTTTTTACATTGCTACACAATAATGTTAAACTATTTATGTTGCTATAATTTGAAATTGCTAAAAGCTGTTATATAACATGCCATAGGATATAAATCTATAAGAATTGGCCCGTACGCTATATCGTGTAGCGCACGGGTGCGGTCTATTTCATTTCTTAATGGTCAGGACTGACTACGTTGTGGATGTTGCTATGTGGTTCTGTATTTGCCTATCAGTACTGTCTATGCTGTTACACTGTTCTTACTGTATATTTTGTTACATGATGCTATGTCCGGCAATGTCTGGCTATGAATCTGTTGTTATAGATATGCTGGATGCTTCAAACCACCTTTGCGCAGGCCGTCTCTAGAGTCCCCAGCTCGACCGCAGGCGCCGAAGGTGGAGATCCTTCGGTAGGAACATCGTCTTTTTATGAATATCATAGAGATTTCCAATGATTCCCATTTCCAGGTTGCACGGATTTGCACGGATTGCCGGAGGGTATCGGATTTTCATGGATTTCCTTGTTCGTGTATGAAGAATCCATCCCACAGAAGTATGTAAAGCATTTAGTGAAGCTGCATACATCACGACTCAAAGCATCAGACATCACGCATGGGATCACCAGGAGACAACACGATTGCGCGTAGCTGTGCTGGCGACGCAGGCAGGGAAGTCGCAGGTTTCCATGGTTCTGGAATGTGGTTCTATGCTGATGGAGGGGTAGCCGGGGTAGTAACACATGACATCTCCGCAAAGGACATCGCCAGTATCTTTAAGCATGGCTGGGTTGCAAGAGCAAACGTCAACAGGTACAGAGACCAACAGCCAACAGCATGTTGGATCTTTGGCAAGTCACAAGCTGTTTTGATCTGGCTGTCTTGCAGCCGGGATGTTGATGTGGGCTATGGGTCATGTATATACAGTATCAACACCTATTTTTACCACATGACATCATTGAGGGAAAAAAAAAACATCCATTCACCAGCTATGACGACCCGGGTCCATTCAGGATGAGTTTGATGAGACCAGCCTGTTTGACCGGGCCCCAGGGCCAAAGGCCAAACCTTGGCAGTGTGCCAGGCTTTGCCTGCAAGATTTACTGCAGATATATATATATATATATGATACAGAGTCAATATATAGATATGCACACACACATATATATATACAATATTACTGAATATTACTGAGCTAGTCCTACTGTTTACCATATGTTTGCCATTATGTTCCCATATTTTCCCCGTGAAAAGTTACATGTTCAATGTTGGAGGGCTTTGATTGGAAAAACCTGCAGGGAGGTGTGGCTGCAGATCTTGGCAGTTACAAGATAGTGCAACAAGATTTGCATTCAACTATTTAGATTATCACACATATCCATATGATATATATATATATATGACTATAGTAATTACACTGTATATATGATATGTATTATATTATATATATATGCATGTATATAACCGACACATTTAAAATGTGGTACCCACACATTTTTTTACATGTAAATATGAAAATGTAGTACAATATAAACTATATATCAATATATATCATACATATCTCCGTGGTAGTATTGCAAAAATGCATCCCACTTATTCCTTCAACCGCAGCTTCCAAGGACCCCGGGATGGTCAGCAGCACCGGCAATGGGCGGCGCTATGCAGCGCAGGCCCTGGTGAGATCCGTGCAGCAGAGCCGGGAGTTGGAGCTCACGGCGGTGCTGGTCTATGCTACTGGGCGGTTTGGAACCATACCCTCTGGAAAATGGTGGTTTAATGGGATTTTAATGGGATTTTATAGTGATTTAATGGGATATTAATGGGATTTACCCTCTGGTAAACTAACATAGCTATTGAAAATGGCCATTAATAGTGGATTTTCCCATTAAAAATGGTGATTTTCCATAGCTATGTTAGTTTACCAGTGGGTAAAACATGAAAAACAAGCTGGATCATGCTGGATCTAAGTAAATGTTGATATGAGTTAACATAATTCTTATAATGTTTTATCAGGAATAAAGGTTATGATGCTTTACCATCCAGGACTTGTTGATGTTGAATAAAATTATACCATGGGGCACTTTCCGGGATTGATGGCTTCAGGCTCCAACTTAAAGTTTATCAATCCATCGCACCAAGGATTGGAAGAACGAGAAAGGACATTGGGCAGTGCCCAGTGAAGGGCCGCAACAACTGACGTTGACAATCCGTGGTGGTGAGCCAGTAGACGCCTCAGATCAAATTAAAAGATGGCGATGGCGATGATGATGATGATGATGATGATGATGACGATGATGATGATGATGATGATGATGATCATGATCATGATCATGATGTTGATGATGATGATGATGTTGATGATGATGATTATGTTGATGATGATGATGATGTTGGTGTTGATGATGATGATGATGATGATGGTGATGTTGATGCTGATGATGATGATTATGATGATGATGATGTTGATGTTGATGATGATGACGATGTTGATGATGATGTTGTTGATGATGATGTTGATGATGATGTTGTTTTTGATGATGATGTTGATGATGATGTTGATGATGATGATGATGTTGATGATGATGATGTTGATGATGATGATGATGTTGATGATGATAATGATGATGATGATGATGATGATGATGATGTTGATGATGTTTATGATGATGATGTTGTTGATGATGATGATGTTGTTGATGATGATGATGTTAACGATGATGATGATGTTAATGATGATGTTGTGTTTGATGATGTTGATGATGATGTTGTTGATGATGATGATGATGATGATGATGTTGATGATGATGATGATGATGTTGATGATGATAATGATGATGATGATGATGTTGATTATGTTTATGATGATGATGTTGTTGATGATGATGATGTTGTTGATGATGATGTTAACGATGATGATGATGATGATGATGTTGATGATGATGATGTTGATGATGATGATGTTGATGATGATGATGTTGATGATGTTGATGATGATGATGATGTTGATGATGATGATGGTGGTTTTGGTACTACTATTCTGGTTTACTGGTATTTATTTATTGCTATTGTGAGTAGTTTTATGCTGCCGGTTATGGTGTTTGTGGGGGTTGTGATGGTGATGATCCAGTTGATCCAGTTGGACATCAGGTCACGGCATGGCGTGGCAGCATGGGGCAGCTGCTAGGCGGCTTGACGGAGGGGCTCATGGCCCGGGCATATTTCAACGTGACCTGATGGCGATAGAGAGAGATAGAAAGGGAGAGAGATTTTGATATAATATTGATATATTTTATTTATATATGATAAATATAACTAATTTTTACCCATTATAAATATAATGTGTAATATACATATATATATATACATGTATTAGCTGCAAATTGGAGAATTCGTCAACATACTACAGCTGACAACAAAATCACTTCATTCCCAGGGCCCAGACTTGACCGCATCGGCATAGGCGCTTGCGCCGGCGACTTGGACACAGACTTGGCCGTGTCCATCCAAGCGCGCCGCACGTCGCTGGAGCTCATGTTGAGGACGCTTTTTGTTGGGTTTTCCACATGGAAATCATGGGGGTTCAACAATGGGGAACAGTATATTTAAGTATACTACAAAAAGGGATACGGATTTATGATTTATCAATGATGGTGACGATAATATGGGGTTTTAACATGATTCAAGTATTGTCACCACAAAACAACAATACCACAAATGAACATGGTGATTTTTCGTAGTGGCATATGGTGGTTTAATCGTTGAATCGGTTTCAGCCCTGGCCAGGTCGGGGATCCCCCACAGAAATCATTTGCGGAGCTTTGGGATGTTCAGCTGGTTGCAGTCTGGTAGAGTACCAGGGCGGACTCGTTCACACCCATCGCTTGCTAGTCAGGAGCATCAAAGCCAAGAAGTATGTGGTGACTGGGCCATCAATAAGCTGGGGCAGTACATTGATGTAAAAAACGGGATTCATTTTGAATAACATGCACTTCATGCACGCCATCGTTGAAAGGGGCCATCCTCGAATCATACAACATCATGCAACATACAAAAATTGTTGTTTTTATTGAAATCACAATGGGGATAGGTAAGTGCGAAACTCATGGCTGTGCCCTGCAGGAAAGGAACATGCAAGTTGGAATCCTTAAAGTTTCCACAGACAACACCATCAATAGTGGACTGCCCAGATCTTCCCAGGTATTTTTTTCAGGAACAGATCATGGTCCATGGGATTTTCAGGTTATGGGCCATGACTACAACCTACCCTTTGGTCCGTGGGGGATGGAGGTGGAGCCTCAGATGCCACTGGTAGAGCAATGGAGCCGGGGGTTGGGATGATTAATGGTTATATATATATACATAACATGTTATAACATGTTATCACCATCATACTAACCTCCATAGGTTGGGATACACTACATTTTTTCATGTTTGTTTGGTCATGTTTTGTAATTCCGCAACTCTGCAGTGTTGTCAAGTGAAGTGTTTACTGTGCCTTGCAGGCATGAACTGCTCAGCAATACAAACTTCACTTCAAGAACCTGGCTAGACACTATTTGGTGTCTGATGTTGGCGGGTTCAGTTGTCGAAATTGATATTTAAATATATATATATATGTTACATTATATTACACCATCCGTCCCTGTTGGGCAAGATCATCAGTTGACATTTGTTTTTTTTCTGCACCTGCGACCCATGGGATCCGGGCCGTGCGCAAAAGGTTGGCCTTGCACCAGACCTTCATCCAAAACCCCAAAATCTGCATGTGCCTTGGCAGCGGTGCAGATTAGGATTTTTGATGATTTAAGTCGTGTAGGATTTTTGAAGATTTTTGTAGGGTGTTTGATGATTTTTGCGACGTTTACAAGATGATCCGGGATTGAGCAACTGTGTGTAAGACGGCCATAGGCGTGACTTTTGTTGACGGCAATCTGTTATCTCTACCTAAAATCTGGCATAGAAGTTGAAAACTGCTAATTTCAACGGTCGTGAATTGGTACTTCAATGTCCAGCTTTTTTTGCTCAGGTTTTGTACTTCTCAGCACTTGGCGGACTTTGTTCAGAAATTTTCCCAAGGCCGGACAGATGGTGGGTAATACAACCCAAGGAATAGCAACCCCTTTTGGACAGTGGCAGGCAAAGTGAAAACAAAGCTGTGCTACTGTGCAGACTATGGTTGCTAGGCTGCAAAGCGTGGCATTGTTTATCGATTCATCTTCTACTTGTTGGAACGCCATTGATGCCGTTGTTGGTCTGAAAGCACATGTTCGGGCATACATAGCTTGTAAATTACTTGGTTTGTCGTAACCGTCCATTGGGCATTGTAGCAAGTTAGTGTGTTGCCGTCCTTTTGAAAAAGGCTTCGGAGTGAGACTTCCTTGGGCAAGTTGGCACCGAAACATCATGCGCTCAGGCTACTTTGATGGCAAAGTGCAGCCTGTGCAGCCGGATGAACAGAAATACGCGGCTTGGCGTGAAAGGACCGACCAATCAGACCACCGCCCCTAGGGATCCAGCCCCAGTATGACAGAAGTTCCAACAACAGCTTCACCATCCTATTGGCACTTAAATACAATTTTGAGGATGTCATTTGACCTTGACCCCTGGGGTGCAGGAAAATCTTGAAAGGCTTGCAGTACGATTTCTTGAGATTTCGTTGCCAATATACACTTAGTATTACTTAGTGGTCATTTCCCTGCAAATGCATCATGTCATTATACGTAGACGTAGATATTTACAGCCTGAGAACTACAGCTGGATTCTCAGATACCGATTCACGACGCCCTTGTGGGCTCCAGCCATCTCCGTGTGACTGAGGTCACCTTCATTAGCCCTTGCCCAGCCAAGGGCTTGGCCATCGTCCTGCGCTTGGCCTTGATGTCACCCGGCGGATTTCTTCATGGAACATTCAGCTCGCCCTTTTTTTTGCCCACAGAGGGCAAGATTTAAACAACCCCCCAAAAAGATAGACATTTCATGGCATTTCACTGACAATGATTTTAAGAGGATGTTACCTTCTAGGTCTTGGGGTTGCTATAGTTGGAAAACAGCTGGCATACAATAGAGGATGCTACTCCTGGGCTTGCAATGAAGTTGTTGTTTGCTGCGCAGACGAGTGGTTAGTCCTGGGGCTTTGAAGCGTTGACAGTTTGGTATGGATCTTGGACCCCCCAGGGGACATAACAAGGAGTCCTGGTAAACCAGGACATGTGAGCCTCGTTCACACTCGAGGTTTCCAAAGGTGGAGTTCCTGTGTGTCAGCACTGGCTGGACTAAGACGTTGCACGAGGTTCAGTTGCAACTTGTCTGACAAGATTGGGACTGGATTGGAAACCATGGTTTTTACCATCAAATATAGGGCTTTCCTGTAATTTTTCCCATAATCCAATTCTATGAGATTGGGACTGTTTGTGTTTTGCGCCTTCCAAGAGGGATCTATGTGGCCCAGCAGTAAACCATTCCTGTTTTCGTTGGATTCCTTTGGATTCGTAAAGTTTTACCCTCTGGTTATGACTAACATAGCTATGGTATAGATGGCCCATTTATAGATGGTTTACCTATTAAAAATGGTGATTTTCAATAGCTATGTTAAATTAACAGAGGGTACCTCTAATCTGTGTTCGGTTTATCAGGTGTAATCATCATCTGCCAGGGCCTAACATGCAGCTCTCACAACCTCATGGGCCATGGATCAGCAGCGGTTCGTGGTGAACCTTTACGACTTGATGATTTGTTCACCAAGGCGCGCGCATGGCAATGTGAAGATTGTGCCTGGCACTGATGATTTAGATGCTGTCTATCGTCAGATACTTGGAATGCGAGTGAGCCAAGACATGCAGTGACACGTGGAACGTGTTGGAACCTTTGAAGTATCCATCGCTCGCACTTTACAAGATAGTATTGATCAAGCTTTAGGAAAGTACAATAACATGTAGGATTGCGTCACATTTGGTTCGGAATCATTCCGAACGACTTGCTTTTTTTGTTTTGCGTTGAGTTGGACGTGACTTTCAAAACATGGAACCTTGGCAGAAACTGCCATCTCCTTGGACGTCCCTTCGTGAATCCTCCAAATCGGACCATAGTCCTGCCTTGTTTGCCTGAATAAACTAATATCTTTGTAAAACTAATATCTTTACCGTGTATAAAATCTATATTTATTGTTGCCCCCGTTTCTTTTGCCTCTTCGTGCTACTGCCATTGCCACCAAAAAATCGGCGATGATGCTGGCGACTTCTCGACGTGCAAATTCCACATGCATGACTCCTAGCCCAAATCATATCTGAAATCACACCCAGACTCATACCCCCGAACCATACCCCATCAACACATCAACTGCATTATAATTCATGTGCAGCAAACCCTTTTTTTGGATGGTCATTGTATATGATTTTACATCATCCCGTTTCTAGAGGTATATATATTCAACAATAAACCTCTATTGGGGATTATTGGGGATGGTCTATTCTAAATATAGTACTATAGTTGTACTATATATAGTTATCCGGTAATTATCCATTATTATCCCCCTGTTATCCCATATGAATCCACATTATCCCATTAATATCCTTCCATATCCCATCATTCTTGAATTTATAACATTACTAGATTTGGGTGCCTTTGTTTTGAGATAGAGGCCCCAATGGTGCCCCACGTCACGTCACTTCCTCAATATCTGGACATGGGAGGCGCACCCCACTCTACACTTGGAAAGATTTCGTAAACCTATCTTGGGTAGGTTACAGTATGTTATCGTAGTCCCAAAAAGATGGAATAGCAAAATCTGACTGACTAGACTAGTTATAAATTACTTTTCTATTTTTCTAGGGATTGCTATAATAGATTTGCGTTTAGTTTGGCCACGCCTGCGGGGATACAATTCCCAGCCAACTGCTTTTCTATATGTGGGTCAAGATTCGCCATGGAAAAATGGCAGATCCTTCATGCCGGGCTTCAGGACTGCTGTGCTTATCATGCCCTCGCTTTGGCAAGAGTCTTTTGGCCTCGTGGCAGTAGAGGCATAGCCTGCCTTGGAACATGTTGAAAGCTGACTGGTGGACATGTACAGGGTGGTCCAATTCCCACCTTAGGTATTTCAGCATGGGGTCAATGGTGCAAGTTGCACGTTTGCCACAGGTTGTAGGCCCATGTAGGCCCGACGAAACCTTGAAGCTGATCTGTGGGAGGTATTGAAAGTAGATCTAATTATTCTAAGTGGCTCACACCCTTTTCTTAATCCCTAATTTTCAGACAAAACCATATTATAATATATTATAATCAAAATCCATATATCCATCCATATTGTATAATCATGTATAATCCATATTAGTCCTTATTATATATGGGTTCTTTGGGAACCTCGGGGGTTCCCTATGGTTCGGTCCCGTGCCAGGCTCAGCTCCGGGGCATCTGCGTGGTGAGCAGCGGTTCCTACGGCCTCAGGGAGGCCAACTTCATTGAGGCCGTGACATCGACGATGTCGCCGTTGGGGTTAGCCGCTGGCCATGGGGATTTCACCAGCAAAAATGGTGGTATGATGTGGGATGTAATGGTATAATGCGGATAGATGATGAGGATATATGGCGCATATTCGCCAGAAAAGAGATTGAGAGAGAGGGGTGCTTGAATGATTCATGAATTATATGCCCGCACCTCTCAATTTGCCATGAAATTCAATTCAATATCCATCATTCTGGGTGAATTTCCATGAATTTCCGCTGTTTTCCTTGGAACAATCCAGCTGTGACCAGGAACTGCAGGCTGATGTGACCTTAGTGCATGACTCCAGGCTGGCTGCCAAGAGAAAGGGCCTCAGGGCCTCCATGATTTTTCCGTGTTTGAAATCTTGGGGAGAAACCCCAACGGATTCATAGCAAACTCTCCAATTCTCTGGACATTGTATAACAATGAAAAAGATAGATAAATAAATAATGAATAATGAATTATAAATAAATAAATAAATATATAAATAAATAAATAAATATAAATAAATATATATATAAATCGGCAACCAATATTTTCACATACACATACGCATACACACACATGAACAGCTGCTGCTGATACCTGAGCTGTATGGTAAGCACCTTTCATGCCCTGCAGAAGTGGAAACCATTGTTTAGAAGGGAAAGTACAACAAGAACGGTGCGCCAGGACGCGTGAGATGCTAAGAGGCATCACCCTCACAGAGGCGGAGGAACGCTTGGATCCTCTGCGAAAACGACGCGAAGGCGAATCTGTGGCGGTTGTGGATTGGGAGCATTTGTGGTGACTTTAGGCACGGATCATGATGGACATTGATGGACCATGTGGATTATACTATGGTGATTATCATATGTTGATTGTATGATACATCTTCAGGTCTAGATATGTTTATGGTGATGTATGGGCCATATGGAATCATTGTTTTTATGGTAACAAGAATGGTGAGGTTGGCCACATGTTTTGTGTTTTTTTTCCTCATAAAGATGGTGACTCTACCCATCCAACTGGTGATTTGCCTTATCGATAGCCTTGGGATGTTGCACCGAGGCCATGATCACATTCACATGGCCCACACCCTGATTGCCACGGAAAAGGAAGTTGAGGGCTTTGCACAGCTTTTGCACCGCTTAGTGGTGCCCTGGCTGTTTAGATGGCCGCCTCCGTTCATCTCCTGTGTTTGTTGTTGGCTGGACATGCGGGAATTAAAACAAATGAACCCAACCAGCTTCCACCGTCAAAGGCTGAGCAGTGCTGTTGAAATTGATGTTGAAACCACCAGCATCATCAGCATTTGCCAGCCAATGTTTGGAGTGATCATCATGATTCTGACTATTCTGACCATGACTGGTTGGTGGTTTAGAACATGTTTTTCCATATATTGGGAGTAATATTCCCAACTGACTTTCATATTTTTCAGAGGGGTAGGTATACCACCAACCAGATGATATTTATTGGGCCCATGTCTCTCAACCAGCCAGATGTTTTCTCCATGAAGGTGGCAAGTGGCCATGCCATACCGCTAGTTTGATGTCCTCATGTTGATGACATCATATCCCATAGGATCCATGTATGGTATATATGCTAACATTTGGGGTATATTGCTGGTAAATGTTCCCATATATAGCATACATGGATCCTATGGGATATGACATCATATGATCAGCATTTCTGAATCATATGAATCCCCTGTAAACAAAGCTAGGATTGGGTGGCTGATCGGCATTAAGGTGGCTGACGATGCTGCAGCTGAGCGGCAACGCTTGGGCCGTATCGCCAAAAGGAGGCGCCAGTTCCGTGGGATCATCGAAGTGAGTGTAGCATGTTTGGAGGTCTCTTTGCTCGAATTAAGAAGAATTGTATACTAATGTATACTAGAACTCCCATAAGAAAGAGTATAGTATAGTCCAAATATGTCCAAATTAATCCAAATTAACTGTGACTAATTTCGGGTTTCAAGTTTGGAAATCATGTTTCACAGGTAAGCCGCTGCATAAACTGTGGCGTGAGCATTCCGAAACCGCCCGCACGGATGCAAGTTATGTTTTGCAGTATGTGGTAATTATCACAACGTTCATCCGATGACATCCAATTCATATGATCTGAAACCACGCCAAGTACTCTCAGTGAATAAGGGGACTTGTGAGTCGGCAGGTCCATTTTTGATGATTTTTGCAGATGTCTTTGTTGCCATATGTTGCCATGACAACATGAGACCAAGATCCCAATCGCAACGAGACTTCAGGGCTGAGGAGCACGTTGAAAGTCGTCGCGGTCAATTTGCAACCAGCCTCAAGGAGCAGCTGGGGCGTTATGGGTCAAACGGTTTGCCGTGCAGCGCACGTGTTGTTCTATCCAGTGACGGGTATCCGGGTATCCATATTCCGTCACATTCCCAAATGGAGAGGCAAGGAGCTACTAAGAGTTTCTCAACCACAAAGCGAGTGTCTTCCCGAAAGCTGGGACGATACAACATGTATTTGCTTAGTCGCCTCAAGCTATGATTCTATGATTAACCCCTGCAAGTCCCTACATTGCAGATATTGCAGATGTTTACGATGATTTTTCAGGACAATTCTTTCCCCAGTCCCCATCCATGTTCGTAGACGTAGGAGTTACTACAAGAGACGGAGGTGAACCTCGGATTTCAATGGGTTTCTGTGTGGGACCGGTGCAATTTCTGTGTGTTAAATGTGATGAATCCAAGACATTGCAACAGATCGGCCCCAGCTAAGGACCGCTTGCACCACTATAGATGTGGCCACTGATGACGTGCAGATGAAAAAGAGCTGTGCGGGCGCAGATGGAGGGGCATGAGGACAACATGGAACAACCAAAATATCAAAATGGATTGGATGACATTATGTTAAGATTGTTTGTCAATTACAGGTCGGTATTCATCAACATTGGACCCATTGGAGACCCTAACGGATGTTTTTTTTTGGCATTGCTTCACCGAAGGGTTGACCCGGTTGGTCGATCTTGGCGCCCGAGTTCACCTCCAAGGACCTGTGATGCGACAAAGGGCATTGCTGGGAGCTTGGTTTCGATCCGAACTTTTTGCCAACAAGAATTAAGGTATTGAACCAAGCATAGATAATTAATTATATAATATAATTAGGTAATTTCATGAACATGTAACATGTCTTTATGTTCTTTTATCTATGTAATGGATAATATTATAATTAGTGGTGGATATTGAATCCCGTTGCGGGTTTTTCGAATCACGATCCGCCCGCATTGAGGCCGAATGTGGCGCCCAACCAGGCGATTTTTCAAAACGGTCCTGGTCGAATGATGGCCAGGGATGGTCCTGGCCAATGGCAAGATCGCCATTTCGATCGCCATGTCTAAGGGGACAATGAAATACAATGAACCTATATAATATTATATATATATAAAACCATGAGCTATAGTATGCCAGAGTGAAAAGGCTGATTTTGAAAACTTAGGATCCCTCTTCTAGTTAGTAGCCTCTGGTCATATTTAACATAGCTGTGGAAAATCACCAATTCTGTAAGAGGTCAATCGTCATAAATAATCTACAAGTGGGCCATTTTCCATAGCTATGTTAAATTACCGGAGGGTATATCTTAATTTCTGCAGGTGTTGAACTTGCCGTTATCCAAACTGTTCTAGTATTTCCTCTTGACTGTTGACTTGAATGCCTACTTCAAGGGTGACAGGAATGCTACTCAGCCTTAGTCGCCGTTTGTCTTCAATTTATCCTCCAAGAAATTCATCCGGATAACCTCAGCTACTTGGGGGACTGTGATACCACTGTCAGGGATGATGATCCCAATTCAATTGACCTTTTTTTCCTGAGTCATATCATTACTTACAGTAGTTCCCCCCAAAAAAACATAAGATGTTTTGTTTTTGGTCATGCACTTATCCATTTTTGTTCATTCAAATCATGAGGGACTTAGCCCTGAAATCGGTGAGGCTCCTGAGGAGCTTGCAGGGCCTCCACGCTTGTGGGGCAGCCCGATGGACTTCAGGATGCGGTTGGGCGGTTGGTGAGATCCCTATATTAGATGGCAACATATGGCAATGGTTGGGGGACCCTATGGCAACAGAAGGGGAGGAGAATGAATAACTGTACTAAGGTGGTGCTAAGTTGCTAGCTGTGTGTCACAATACAATTAGATGCTTAGTATATCTTAATACTAACAGACAAAAATCTGTTGCCCCGACAGCCCCGTGGGTCTTCAAGTTTGACCCATACCCAAAGGGGAGATGGACGAGGTTGCTAGTTGGCCTGTGCTCCACATGAGGTTCTTCATTTTTGTCCAGGACCTGTGCGTCGAAGACTCGGGTTTTCAAGGACCCAGCGCAGCCTTTTCATCAGCGAATCATCCAGCTGTGGAAAGGGGCTGCGGCTGGAGCCGGCCCATATTGCAACCATCAAGGCATTTTTCACCCACCGATTCATCACGATGAAACTGACCGCATTACAAATTGTGGGCAGGACACAGCAGGACACTTTATTATCTTTCTTTGGGCATTTCAGAGCCGTGGTAGTTGCCAAAAGATACCACCTTAGCTATGGAGACAGTCGGATATACCGCACACATCCACACAAACGATTCAGATCTCACAGCTGCTTCATGACCGAAGTCCTCCAAGGTCATGGCAGATTACGATGCTTCCAGCATGCTGGATGCTCAAGGGGTAGCGACAACGTTCCCCTGTATAGTGACTACCTGTCAGGGGCGTTGAACCAACTAAGTGAATGTAGATCCCCATCCAGGCCCATCCAGGCCCATCCAGTCATAATTATATATAACATTATATAGATACAATACAACTACTGCATAGCAACCCCCAAGAGGATACTTTCCAGGATGGTATAGATAGATGATATTTACTTAATATTTGCAGGTTTCCCACTTTTCTATTTTGAAGTTGCTATAGAGCTTAGGTCTACCCGCTATTCCATGGACGCCGCCGAACGGATGCGGACCGGACACCGGGAGGCACGGTCATGGCATCCAAGGACTTTAATGAGATATCATCCAACGATAGGATTACAATGGACGCATCTTGCAGGATTATTCAATCCGAAGATGAATTAAGAATTCTACCAAGCAACATGATCATCAATGGATGGATTTTGTTGGGAAAATCTGCGGTTGAACTTAATGTCGAGGCTTCCGGCGAAGATTCCCCAAACAAACCGGTTCAACGGGGACTGTCTCAGTCTGTCTCCGAGATTCAGCAGATCTTCCATGTACTCGTGACATGTGGCCTCGTTGGAGGTGAGTGGCTACATTTCCATATAGATTTCCAATCTTTCTCAAGCACAAACTTTGTTGATCTCTGTTGTATAATGGTCGTAATATGTCGTAATCATGCAACCCACACCAACCTGTCATTTTCGAGGCTGAAAAAAGGGGCCCCTGGGGTAAGATTTTGGTCAAGATCCAGCCCGATTCCAGGGCTATTGGCTTGCAACCGTCAAGTTTCCCCGACCCCTTTGCACCTTGGCTTACTGAACAGGGGATTAGCAAACCACCGGGACATTGACCAACGCCTTCTGGAGGCCATAAACTGATGAGGTGAACATTTGCGGCCCCCAATTTTGAGATGTTTTGAGTAGCTACCTGGAACACACACACACACAAAAATACCAGCAGTTTCTGCTTTGAAGTGAAACAACCCCGTGCTGCCGAACTGAGATGACAATCAAAAATGTAGTCCTCCTTTCAGCAGAAGTAAGGTTGTGCGTCAGTGTCAAGTTGGCGTCACCCTTTTAAATCTTTTGAATCGGTCTGGTAGGCAGATCGGGGTCTTTCTGCTTCATTCATGTTGTCGCAGCGATTTCGGAGCAAAGTAGAAAGCCCCCGTTGAAATTTTCACTGATTCAAACAGTTTTCAAGACACATCGCCTACTCATTTCCACATCGTACGACAGATCCTTGGAATCAAGTTTCGGCTTGCCTAACTTTGTTCTTACAAACAACCCCTAAAACTCACTATCTTCGGCTACCCTGAGCTTCACATGGACATGACATCATGGACCAAGATAGCCTGAGACTCGATGTGGCATTGCCTAGTGGACGCTGCGAATCTGTGCAGTTGCTAGTGGGCGACAGCATTACTGACCTGAAATTGGCTGCGCTGGAATCTTTTGGCCAACTCTTCTTGAGGCTTAGTGGTCCCAATGGACGCCTACTGGATCCAAACAAATCTCTGAAACGTGCTGGGCAGATGGGGGCAGCATTTGTGCCGTTGCACAGCAGCCAAAGGTAGCTGCAACATCGCATGCATTTGCATTGTGGCAATCATTGTGGTGTGTTGGAGGTGACAAGATTGTAACATGGGGTAGTGAATTCCAATGAATTCCATGGTGATGGCAGTGCAGCTGTCCGGGACCATCAGGAATGTTCAGCAGATTGTCGCCACAGAGTCTTCTTTTAAGCTGCAGTTTTGGTAGATGGAAGCGTGGTAACATGGGGCCGTTCACATACAGGCAGTGACAGCGCCAGAGTTGTAGATCTGCTCCGAAACGTTCAGCAAATTCATGCAACCCACACTGCTTTTGCTGCAATTTTGAATGATCGAAGCGTTGCAACCTGGGGTGATCAAGACATGGGCGGCGATCACACTGCAGTGATGGATGAGCTCCGAAACGTTCAGCAAATTCATGCCACAGCTTATGCTTTTGCTGCAACTCTGGCAGATGGAAGCGTTGTAACGTGGGGCCATCCAGACATGGGCGGTGACAGCACTGCAGTCCAGAGTCAGCTCAGAAACGTGCGTGAAATGCATTCAACTCACGGTGCTTTTGCTGCGATTTTGGCAGATGGAAGCGTTGTAACGTGGGGCCACGCAAAATTTGGCGGTGACAGCACTGCTGTTGAGAACCAGCTCAGAAATGTACGGGAAATTCATGCCTCTGGTGCTGCTTTTGGCAGGTGGAAATATTGTAGCATGGGGTGATCCAGTGCGGGGCGGTAACATCCGTGCAGGGACGGATCAGCTCAAATATATGTAGCAACCCATTTAAGTTGTCAGCATTCACAGTGACGGTATCAAACTCATCAAACTCTTGGAACCGACCAACCAACCGAGGAAAGTAAAGAACCCTTGCTGGAAACTCATGTTTGCTGGATATTGCTCACAGAAACCGTGCACTAGCAAGAGTGGAGATTTAAAATTTGCAGAAGGAAAATACATGTCTGCCTTCAGGCAGAGTGTCCGGATGGATTGTAATTGTAGCCTATCTTTTGTTTGTTGTGTTTCGGGTTTGGTGACCGGATCCTGCTAAAACGGTGGGTTTATTATGGCCCATAATATGGGTGTGTCTGAAAAGGGGGTACATATACCGAAATACCTCCATTTTTACCTATTTTCCAGGGAACATGATGATAAATCATTGGATTTGCTTGCCGTGGGTTGAGCTTAAGTGCAGCTAAGGGCACACACGTTGGATATTTATGGGCGCTTTATTTTCAGACAAACCCATATGGAGATTTCCTGATATAGGGGTACCCCTGAATCATCTATTAAAATAGTAGGATGTTCCATCATAATGTTCCATGATAAACCTTCCATTTTGGGGTACCCCCATTGATGGACATCCCATGAAATCCCATATCTATCCATGTGATCCATCCGACGGTCTCAGGTCTTGAGCTTTTGAATGCTTGCATCTCCTCGTGCGAATGCCCAGCGACAGGATGAATCACCGGGTTGGGTTGGTTTAAGGGAAAATCTATAGGAAACCATAGGAAACCATAGGAAAGCGTGTTTTTTCGTATCAAATATGGAGTTGTCCCGTAGATTATAGATTTTCCTTTAAACATATTATCTAAACCATTCTAAACCAATATCCAATGAATTGAGGGATAGTAAGGATAATAAGGCTTAAAGGGAACATCTAAAGGAAACCATAGTTTTGACCATGAAATTTGGGAATAAACCCTGCAAAACCTCTCGATATCTCTCGTAAACCTATTTTGGAAATGAAGTGATGAACAAATGGTGAAGAGTGGTGATAATCCCATCCCCTGATATTGAATTCATCTACATGGGCCCCAAAATTGAACAAATTAATTCAGCACGACAAAAAGGTTTCTAGTAGGTCTTTGATGTTGTGGGAAGGGATGAAAGATAGCCGTAAAATGCCGTAAGGATTGGTCTTGTTGTGGGTCAAAAAGTATCAAAACTGGGCATCCCCCGACAAGTTGATGCTGTTTGAAGGCTTGGGCAAGTATCGACCCGAATTGAATCAAATCGGTTGTTCCCTGAAATCTTATCAACCAAAACCACAAGATTAGATGGCCATATTTTTTGGACAATTTGTGTCACAAATTGATGCAACTTTGAAGTCCGTTAGTGTTTTTTGCTTCCTGCATAGAAACAGCTATGGCCTTGACTTCCTGATCTTCCTGCAAGGAAACAGATACTGCTGCACTACCTGATGTTTGATATCTCTTTTCCAACATGCCTAGCGCAGTAGTCACACGCAGGACCACCATTTTTTTTCCACATGCCGTGCATCATCCGAAGGCATCCTGAGATTTTCAGCACAGTTCCGGAATATTTTGCTTTGCCAGGGCCCTGGTTATCTCTGAGTGGGAAGATCTTACATCATCTTACATCCTCTCCAATGGTGATCCAATGGTGAGCAATGCCTGACTTGCGAATGTGAAGGCGATGTCATTCCCCTTGTGTGTAAATCCTCGATCTTATGAGCCCTAATTAATGCTGCCGATGGGGATAAAGAAACCCATCATGATGGTAGCTGGTTGAGAATCTCCAAAAGGGGTCAGCGAAGGCAGACACCAGCGCATGAGGAGAGGAATCAGGTCATCAGGTCGCTAGGTGGGACAGCCATGGCATGGTTTTGTTTCAGAATTCTCACCTTTCTTTCCAGTGTTACATCCGCATCCTACATCCAATGGCAAATCATTTTTGTAGCCTGCTGCGGCCAACCGGGGGGCCACTCAGGCTGCGGCACAATGTGTGGACACCCGGCTGATTCGGTTGGAAAGACGATTGATGGGATATTCATGAATGTCCGCGAGCAACTCAGAGATTTTCGCCAGTTACAGTTAGGTTAGATCCCCTGCAGGTTTGCGCGGCACTGTTGAAAAACCTCCGGGGCTGCTTCGATTTTGCCATTTTGTCAGGGGACCCCAGATGCAGCGACACAACCAAAAGCCCAAAAAGTGCCGTTTTCCAGCTGCATTTTGACCTACACCCCAGCAAGGAGGCCTTGGGAAGTCACCACTGTGCTTTGACACCCCAGGGCTGCCAATGGTGCAGCACGCGGCTCGCGACCCAAGGATTCGTTCCGTTCATCTACTACAACAGGCATAAGAGGGATGCAGGGCTCTGGAAACTCAAGCATTGGTTTGATGTATTTCATCAGACTGTAAGGATATAGAAGAATCCTTTAGAGCGCAGAATGAGTAGTTCAATGTTTTCCGTCAAGAGCCTTTGCAGACACGCTGGTGCAGGCTATTGTACTCGTAGGCTTATCGTCACAGTATGTCACAGTGTCAATCACAGGATACACATCGAATCACAACCACTTCGTACAGGAACCTACCAACCCGTATCATACCTGCATCTGCATAAGAAAGAAAGGACACTCCCCTAGGACCAGGCAGTTCCTCTTATGAACAAACATAGCGTGCTAGAAAAACCCGTGAGTTAGACCTCATTTTGTCGATGACTACCCTGCGATAATCAAACATGGCTGGCGAGAATTCTATGTAATTTTTATATTTTGAATATTAACCAATAACCTAGATTCCATAAGTAAATATAGATTCGATATATTATGTGAATCTATGATCATATATTTGCCTGTCAAATGGTATTTTCCATGGCGAATCCTATTGGTTGTACCCTTGATACCTTGCCATGTGCTGACCTTCGAATCGCCCAGATCTTCAAGTCGCCAGTGTTAGCCTCCAATATGCTGCCTGAGTTGCAGGTCTCTGGGTGTTTACCGTGGAAATTTGGTGCAAAAAATCAATCGATGGATTGGATAAATGTGGATAATGAAAACCAATGGGATTGCGAAAAAACAAAAATATAATATACCAGCTGGTTATTTAACATAGCCATGGAAAATCACCATTTGTAATAGGTAAACCATGGTAAACCATGGTAAACCATCTATTTCTATGGGCCATCTATACCATGGCTATGTTAAACAACCAGAGGGTAACATCTTGATCAATGGATTGGGTTAAGGGATTGTTATTTTGAACCGGGGATTCCCGATTCCCGCCCATATTTCATGGGAAAATCATCCTGGTTTCCGGTTTAGATTCGTTGCCTTAAAGCAATCCATTGAAGAAACTGATACAGCCACCATGAAACCGTATGGAAGCCCAGTTTTCTTTTGAGCAGCGTCATGCAACGTCCAACTGGGAAAGCGATGTTCGAAACTTATGTTTTGTTTGAGACAATGCTGGATGGTGTTCTCAGGAACACATGGAGGACAAAACGCACACCATTTTTTGGTCACCAAAATCACCCAGAATCATATTATGTGGATAAAACATCGATAAAACTAAACAATAATAAAGTTTATACCACCTGTCTATGGTGAATTTGGGGATTGTTTATTATTGTTCTACCAACATTAATGATATCATATATAAATATTAATATTAATATATATATATATAAATCAGTACATGTATTTATATACAGTGTGAGTATAATAGTATAACTATGCTTGGAGCTTGGAGGAACCTACCACACTTCTTGGGTCTTGTTGCCCACTGATGCCACGATGTCCGGTTGGGAGCGTGCCGTTGTGGGCTCGAGCCACGGGAGAAAAATGGAGTTGAAATCCACCGCCAGTCAGTCGGAATGGGAAACTCAGTTGAAAACGAGAGGCTTCAGGTTTTCAAAGGTCCCTTTATTGGACTTATATTGGACTTCAAGGGTGAGAGTGGTAGCCTGGTAGCATTGCAGGATGTGATTTCGGATTTTTAGTGGCTGAGGTTGAAGACTTGTCACCGTATGTTCTCTGAGTGAAGTTGAATCAAGACTCATGGTGGTTGACAACTTTGACGGGGTAGTCAAGAGTTCTACACTATGATGGGGATATAAAAAAGAGATGAACATCAGATTCCTCTGTGAACAGGCTATGAGATCTATGAGATTTGGGGTGCCCATGGGTGCCCTTTTCCCAGAACATATCCATTACTAGCGAAACATGTGTCCATTGAACGTTGCACCCAGGAACGACGGATGCAGTCATTGGACCAGCAGGTGCCAATGTTGATGGCTATGACGGCTATGATGCAGTAAAAAGAGGGGCCCAAATACCATTAACTCCCTTGTATGACTTTGGGAAAATGAATGTATTGTCTTTAATATGTACTTGATTAATCTTGATTATAGTATAGATATACTAGATGATACTAGATGGAATTGGATGAGTAATTGTGGATTATGACACATGTACTTCAGAGCTGATGATGACATCCAATTTATGTTTCCAGATGTTTCACAGGCAAAAAAAACTGCAGGCATGCTCGGACCACGTGCTCTTGGGATTTCTAGCCACATGTGCCCCGAAGCTGGCGGCAGGAGAGGGAAGTGCACCAAACCCAACTGCGTGTCCTTCGAGATCAGACCTCTTCCTTCGTGCGGGATTTGGCGGCGTCCTGGCATTGGAATGGTAGGATGATGAGTGCCCCATAGTTAGCAGAGGGATGCTAAGGGTTATGGTAAGTATATCTTCACTGTTAACGACGATTTAATTACCATCTTATGACTCAGTGCACCACATTCAGGATGATCAATGGTACCTGTACTTGGTGGAGGGAAAGAGAAGAAGGCATTTTGTGTCCTCATCTTGGCCGGACTTTTAATGATGTTTTCATTTGTCACAACCTAAATTGTCACAACTTGGATTGTAGGCTTCTTGTCGGCTTCTTGTGCCCATGGTTGTCAAAGGTAGCCAAACATGTGCTTTTGCAATCTTTTTCATGTGCAGGAACATCATGACCATGTCCCTCCTTCCTCCTCAATCCACCGCTGCTCACTGTTCCGATTCCATTCTCAGGGGCTGTGCCCAGGCTGTAAAAACTGAGCTCGTGGGTTTGAAACTCACACTGGGGAACGTCCAAAGCAAGAGTTCCTCTGAAGCCCTGCCGCATTGGGGGCGATGTGGTGAAGCATTCTTCACAGCACATCCAGGAGGTGCTTAGGCCTCTAGGGGGAACAGCTTGGACATTTGGAGGTTCCTGGATTAATCATTTCATCAGATTTCATCACACAAGAACCCATGAAGATGGTTACTTTCTGGATCTTTTTGCATGCCAAACAAATTTGCGACATTTGGGGAAGAGTTTGCGGCCCGGTCCAGTCCCCCGACTGAATATCCAATTGCTGTATTTCATTCTTTACCCGCACAACATCTTTCAACATGCCCTTCTGAAGGGTGAAGTGTAGATGATACAACTCTCGTGGGGCAGTAGCACACGTTTGGTGTTTCATAACTTTTCGTGATATGCCCAGAGTTGAGGTATGTTGAGGTGCTTGTTGTTTCCCCAAAACCCTGAGAAGCCACAGACTCGCCAAAGCTGTCCTGTTAGGACAAGAGTTTGATTGAAATCAGTCAGCAGCTTGCCTGAATTGGCATGTGGATGCTGTAACGGAGCTGATGGTTTCTGGTTGCATCAGAGGGTTGCTGATGGTCATGTCCATCACTTTTCGGCGGCATGGGTTCCGCATGGTTCCGCACCATTAGGTACCTCCATGTACCTCCCAAAAATAGGTCAATGGCCCCCATCATCCCCCATCAATCAGCCCGTACAAACGGTGGCTTCTTATCATGGCTTATTTACCTGCCAATGTTGGTAGTTTTACTGTTCTCCCCCTAATTTGGGATCGTGGATGATGACCCCCCATGACTTTACATGATTGATATTTTTGGGACGGGTTGAAGCCACCAACGAGCCCGAGAATTGTTGGAGGGTAGCTAGCTGAGGAAGAAGCACATGCAAGTGGTGGATGGGCTTCTGAAACAGCTCATGGAGCAGAACCAGCAAATGGCCACTCAGGACATGACGAAGCCTGCTGTTCCCATCCCAAATGGTGGAATAGATCGTAACTTGATGATTGGATAGACATCTACGATTCTTGGTGGGATTAGTTCTTTGTGAATGATGTATAGCAACAATTATATAGATTTACCGAGGCTTGAACTACTTGTAGATTAAAGGAGGGATTTGGCAACTGTACTGAACATTGTTGCTGTTGTTTATTGACTTTCCTACTGTAGATTCTTGTGGGACCCTAGGAGCCAACAAAACCCGCAGAAAAAAATGTAGCTTCTTCATATATGTTCTTAAAATTGCCTTCTTGTGGTTTCTGGGTGGAAGATGGCCTGCCGTTTTTTTTTTTTTATGTTCGCTGATGCTGTTGCCAACATCGTCACTGATAATTACTGATGATAAATATGATCACTCATGATCACCTATGCTCACTGATGATAGTGATAATGACACGACAAGAAAAACACACCACCACCACCACCACCATCATCATCATAATAATATATAATCATCATCATCATCATCATCATCATCATCATCATCATCCACATCTACATCTAACACTGCATTCTTCCAGCCCCATGGCTTTGCAGAATGCCATGTGCAGGACAAGCTTGCTTCGGCGACGCGGCCGCACCAACCACGAAAAGGGCTGGTTTGGGGCTGCCCAAATTGGGTTTGGATAGGATTGCAGTAGGTCATCAAAAGGGACCATTCGAATCGTAGGACGAACATTTAGCTGCCTATGTTTGATGTTCACCAGGCTTCCAGGCTTTGATTATATTCTGAGTCATGATTGATTGCTAAATGTTGTTTGTTTTAATTCATGTTTGGCAAGGAAATCCCCACTTCTAAAAGACTGGGATAATTTGCCCAAGCACCAGTTGCAATTTACCCGCTTGTCATTTTCAAGTCACTGTGGCACCAGAAAGGTCAAAGAGCAGATGGAGCTGTCCTTCAGGGAAAAATTCCAGAAGCTGGCGGAGGCCTTTTGCTTGCTGTCGCTCATAACTTGTTTGGACTTTATTGTGCAATTTGGATCAATTTGGTATGTTCAGATGATGCTGTGCTTGGTTCAAAGTAACAGGTCTATATATTGATTTCCAAGAGCGGTCTCGTCTACTGTATCCCACCATCATCCAGGATCTCAGTCGATGGTTTGGTTGCTAAACCGTCATGAAATCACCTTTGAAGTAACCAATGAACCGTACGTCCCGATAATTGGAATATCAGAACTATGATGTAGTATAGCTGTGTACTGTTAATTTTCACTTCACCAATGGCTACATCATCAATTTCTTCTCTTCCTCCATAAGAACTATGAATAGAAAAAAAACAAATCTCACCAAATCTGCGTTCCTGCTCGTGTTAACCGTTGACATCCGTTGACCGTTTCCGACCCATCACGCACAGAAAAATCACATGTGGATCACCAGATATCACCAGAAACCGAGAAACCGCAGTGAATGTCATACATGTCATAAACGTCATACATGTCATAAATGTCATACATGTCATATACATGTCATAAATGTCATACATGTCATAAATGTATATAAATATATAAATATATATATACATGTCATACATGTCATAAATCGCCATTCAGTTTCGCCGGTTGAAGCATTGGTTCCGCCTCCATCGAGTCCACCCCTTCTTTTCCAGGCGGAGAGCTTGGACGGAAAGGCGCAGCAACGTTTGGAGGCGCTGGAACGACAAGTGCCACTGGGCGTGTGGCATCCATGTGCTGGGTAAAATAGGTGAAATGCTGATGTTAAAAATCCCACAGAAATCCACTATAATTAGATCATTAATTCAATGAAATTGATATAAAATGAAATGAAACCTTATAACTTATTAACAGTTTAACAGTTACCGTAAGAAATCTAGAATCATTTGGAATGATTCGCACGTATTTTTTTTAAATATATATATATATATCCCAACAGTTAGCCAATCCTGTAGGTGACACCCTTATTCCATCCCCTGGCTGGCACCTGCCACCAAGGTCCGAGCTGCAACAGTCCCTGCGGCAACACCAGGAGAAGCAGCAGGAGATGGTCCAAGACCTCAAGCTGGACCCAGCTTTAGTATTTTTGCCTGACTATTCCACACCGTTCCAAACGTTAATTCAGTGTGGCATGTTGTTTTTGATGCTGTTCGGTTGCGCCTTTGAGCCTGCTAGGAGCTTGGAGAGAAGATGACCATTCAGCACGGGCTGATGCAAGACTGCCTGGCAAAGTTACAGGATGGGGCGGGCCCTGCACCAAGAGACTTGGGGCCAGTGCACGAACATACCGCATACCCTATGTATGTACCCCTTTTCGTGCATTTTTTCACGCTGCACAAGACACTGCATCATGCAGCCATGCTCTGGATAGAACATCTTATTAAAAAACACCCTTTGTTAAACAGCTGGACGGCGTTCTTATTTAAAATCTTTTTTTTCGATACACCAACACCGGTTTTGTGCGTCTAAGATGATTTTATCCAGAGCATGACTGCATGATACAGTGCCTTGTGCAGCGTGAAATGACGCACGAACAGGTGTTTATTTACAGAAAAGGATGCCAGCAGGGCCCCAATGTACCATGTTTCTAAAAATGCAATGTTTTGATGTGCCAAAAAACCGCATTTGAAAGAGAAATATGTTTGCTTTACAGCTTTCTCATTGAGTATCTAAAAAGGAAATAAAATTGATTGATTATAAAGAGCGTCTTGGAAAGTCTAAAGCTTCAGAATGCATAGAAAGAAAGTGATTGCTCCTAGGGAGTATAATATATATATAATATATATATATATGTATATATATATACGTATACGTCATATATATATATATTTGTTTTTTGAGACCCTGCTTAGACCCAGACCCCCCCTCCCCCAGAGCTCCGAGTTCCCTAGACCCAGCTCCAACGGTCTTTGCAATCAGTTTGTTTATTCTAAAAGGAGCGTCATCAGTAAAAGATATAAACTTAACAATTTTTGAGACTCATTACCCTTAGACCAATACCAACTATAACCCATCTCATCTTGGATGCGATATTTTATTTTTATTTTGTAAAGCTTTCGATTTTCTTCACTGCATGGCAAGGACATACTAAGCTTAGAAAAGAACAACACTATGTCTTAGGGCCATGTTGTGCCACTACAAGGGCCAGTGCATGATATCTAAAGTTGCACAAGAAGATAACAGGATGGAAAGTAGAACAGTTATACATACATAAATTTATATATTTATATATCTATCATATTTGAAGAAAATCGTTTAGTTCAAAAACATGCTACATTTGTCATGGCCATGAATCTCAATATCTATTTGAATGAGTAATCTTGAATGGCCATCTACAGTCTACAGTCATCCCAGGGGAGCAGGCAGCTAGATCATATATTTTTCGTGATGTACGTAGCCAATTTTCTCTCATTGAGGTCTTGTGCAGTCCATCTCCACACATGGGTCAATTCAAGCTCGATTTCAAATAGAGCCAACAATAGTCAACTTTTCAAATCTACAAAGACAAGCTTGCAACGTATGACATGGCGCAATGCAATGATTACTTCTATTTGGTTACTTACAAGGTAATTCAAGAGATAGTTAGGATCACCCTTGCTGCAGTATCTTAATCTGCTGATAATATCTTTCGGAAAATGCGGAAAAAGTAGGCATACCCTTGAAGATGTTTGCTTGATCAGCACATTTACTCACAAATTTTGATTGCAGGATTTTCTGTCCATATTATTTCCATACTGTTTTCATATTTGATGAAAAATGCATAGTGTAGCATGAAAAGAGCATGATACAACTCACCACTCTGCAAAAGTATTGCCAGTGAAGAACATGTCATGTGCAATTTCTGAAACACAATGATGAGTCATGTATATGTATGTTATTTGCTTGTGTACCTAGCGCAGCTTGTATGTGACACTATTTGCAAAGTCTCCTGTTTACCCGCATTGTTGGCTTACCAAGATTGGCTCTAAGCATTCTTATATATTCCATGCACGCTATATAAAAGTTGAAAAATGAGTTTGCACTGCACATATGTGAGAAGAGTGATTTGCCCCATGCCTTTTCATGATCACTATTAGTTTGTGATGAAGCTTGCACTTTATTGCAAGACTTGGTAGAGCCATTGAAATCTGTTCACACTTGGGTTTATCTTGGGACAAAACTTGAGTCCTGTAAGGTTTCAAACCCTGATATACCCTTTGCAAGTACAATTGCCTGCATTTCTCATGATGTTGCAAGCTGTACTTTAATTTGTTTCTGGTAGAAACCACCAAATCGAAGCAATAGTAATACAGTTGCATGAACAAATTTATATGGTGATGTCAAACGGGCACTTGTTCAACATGGACTATGAGATTTGCTTAGCTTTTCTCATCGACCATTTTTGGGTATTGTAACATGTGTGTATATATATACATACATGTTACTGTACATGTTCATACGATGATACACATATTGAATTTGCTGCTTGCCATTGGTGTATTTATAACCTGTTTATGCAAAAGAATAGATAATGTAGAACCAAGGGTATGGGCCCTATCTCCACCCCTACTATACCACATGCGGCAGAATGTCATGTGCCAGGTTCTATCACCAAAAAAACAACTTCTTCTGAATACCCTTCGCATAGCCGGGTCGAACACACACTGCTTGGAATACCTATCATTACCTACCGGCGCAACCCTATCCACGCATTCCTCCGCAAACCAAGTGGCTACAGGACCGCCAATGACAACTGCATGGGCAGTAGGATCCTCAATTGTGACACCGTTGAATCACGACATGG
>Ga0126342_10000057_pt1 | contig 61891 bp, 50 predicted proteins | sample Cyp1metagenome_FD_92528 | JGI IMG/M metagenome (GOLD analysis project Ga0126342, IMG submission 92528) | Coral microbial communities from Lord Howe Island, Old Settlement Bay, Australia - Cyphastrea 1 metagenome | ecosystem: Host-associated > Invertebrates > Cnidaria > Coral ...
TCTGACAGCTCCAGGATGAAAATTTCCCAGGATGGACAATAGAAGCTTACCCTCTGGTAAACATACAAAAAACGATGGAACATCACTATTTTTAATGGGTAAATCAACTATAAATGGCCATTTTCAATAGCAAACTCTTAGTTTACCAGAGGGTAGTGTAGCCTGGAGACCATCTGACATACAGGGGCCAACATGTGCTCCCTACTTGCCACGGTACAGCCCACCTTCTCACGGATGGAGATGTTGCCTGGGCATCTGAAAAATGGGACCTGAAAATAGGAATGGGATAATTATGTTGCCTAATGTGGGGACAGCTTATTAACAACCCCTTGCAGGGAATGATGTAAATGTATACTAATACTAATACATATATAGTACCTATACATATATATATACATTATATCTTCATCCCCAATAGTTAAACATACTGTATTTGTTCTGTTTCAAGGTTTGCGGAACGCCACGGCGATTTTTTCGCAGTGACTTTCTGCCACAGACCTGTTCCTGGCCAAGTTGCCGATGTGTAGGACTCCAGCCACAATCCGCAGAATCTCTGCCTCAAAAAACATGTGGATGGCGGTGCGTAGCTTGGGAGTGAATGCGGCGTAGTAAAACACATCTTGGTGTTTGGAATTATCTCATGTACAGTTACAGTAATGACATTTCAATTGTATGAATAGAATCATTCATGGACAGTAATTAAATTTCAAATACAATCAATTAACATATATTTAATCATCCCTAATTATATGCATAACCATTAACCAACATCATTAACCATCATTAACAATCATTAATCACCATTATTAACCATAGATTAACCATAGATTAACCATAGATTCACCGGAAAAAATCATGTTCCAAACCATCAACCAGAAAATCACCATCCCTACTTCCTTCCTGGCGATTTTCACAGCCACAGCCACGGACCTGTTCCTGCAGGGAGATGTCCATCGCCTCCATGGAACGCCTGGCCCGGTGAAAGATTCGGACTTAGATGGCCCGGTGAATACCATGTATCAGTCATTAATGGGATATTTAATGGGATTTTAATGGGATTTTAATGGTGATTTAATGGTGATCATAATGAGATTTGTTCATCCACTTAATGGGATGTACCCTCTGGTAAACTAACATAGCTAATGAAAATGGACCATTGATTTATAGTGGATTTGTCCATTAAAAGTGGTGATTTTCCATAGCTATGTTCAATTACCAGAGGGTAACAGTTACATGTAATATATATGTATGTCATGTATCACTCATATATATCAACATCATGGTGAAATGCTCAGAGCTGTTTTGCCAGATGATGCTGGTATTACATGGTATTACCAGGTAGTGTCGAGTTGCAAGCTGGTTGATTCAGCCCGATTTTTGTCAGAAGTTCATCGGTGCGTCGTTGGAATCCAAGCTTTCATTGGTCACCATAGTATTGAAGCCCTTCCAGCTGTCAATTGTCTCCGTAGTATTTCGTAATCGTAGTATCATCCCTGCCATCAAATTGGCAACACCCAGAATCTTGGTTCTTTTTCTGTCTTCCCCGTGCTATCACTTCCTTTAAGGCACCGTGCTATCAGTAGATCATTACCGTCCAACAAGATCCAGTGTCACTGGGAGTTCCGTCAACCACACGAAGAATCTCATGATCTGTGATGACATCCCCGTAGTATGAAAGATCCCCCCACACGAAGAATCTGTGATGACATCCCCGTTGCAATCACACCCCCGTAAGATTATATAAAGCCCCCCAAATGGTCCCAACTATGCCTAAATCCCAAAACCAAGGTGCTGAACGTTAGGGGGAAACACCAATCAATGGATTCTAAAATCCTATCAAACCATGATTTCTATTGATTCCTATGGTGTTTTTGTTTAACTATTAGGGGGAAACACCACAAATCTAGCTCAGTTATCTCCAGCAATCTCCACCAACCGACACCTGGTGGCAATAAACTCCTCACTGTCGTCCACGGCAGCCAACCTGGAACATCCAGCTCTAATCTGGGCAAAGCCAACCGCGACTGCGTTTGAAGGTGCAATATCTCCAAAGGCTTAAAAGATGTTAAAAGGTCGCCTGGATACTTACTTGAACTTACCCACTGCGAAGTTCAAAGTTTTGACTCGTTTTGACACTCTAATAGTCTCTAATTAGCTAACGAGTTTGAACATATCCTTAGGATTTGCCAAGCCTAACACAAACCTCCTGCCATCCGAGATGCTCAAAGCGATCCGATTGGTTCAGGTAGACGAAGTCCTATCGGCTCCAGCTGAATTCCCATACCATAAATGGAGGTTTCCTGAAATAGGGGTACCCCGACATCATCCATTTTAAATAGGAATTTCCATTACAAGCCATCCATTTTGGATACCCCCATGTATGGAAACTCCCATGCTATCCTTTTTCATTGGAAACCTTCTGATGTGGTGAATCCCGAAAGGTATTTCCCAAGGCCCGGCCTCGGGTCGGCCAAAGAACTCCATGGGCAAACCCTCCAAATCCGCGGGGTCCAACATCTGTTTTGCAGCGCATGCCTGGTGCTTGAAGAGCTTAAAGAGGTGCAGACATGACTGGTTTGTGACACGGCGGATTTTTAAAGTCGAAATGAGCTCCGGATCATGCAGAGATCAGAGTAATCCTGCCAGAAAATGATACAAAAATCATTGGTGATATTGATGCGTGTCGATGGGCATACTCAGACTGCGGGAACCCATGCTGACATCCCAAAACATACCAGGTTTCGGCCCCGGGTTTGGCCAAACAATCCAAACAATCCATGACCACCAGCGGACACGTAGGCCCCCTATGGCCTGGTAGAACATATGGTAGGATCTCTCCTGGGCCCCACCGATCTGGTGACTGGCTGTAGGGCTCATTGATCAGGAGATAGACATAGTGAGCATCTTCAACTAATTTGTGGATACACCATGATACACACCTTGCATCCTCATTTTCATGGCTGGAATCTCCGATTTTTCTGTCAGACTTATTGCTTCATAGTGGTGTGGTCGTCTACTCCAACATCTCCCCATGAAGTTGCTTTCATGGCCAGATCTGGTCATTTTCTCCCCTGGATGTCACCATGAACAACAAAGGGCTCCTGCTTGTCAATCTTGGTCACGCGAACCTTTTCCAAAAGGTACCTCAAAACCGCAGGGTGAACCACCCCATGGATCTCCTCATACGTACTCACCAGTAGTGTTTGGGTCAAAATTGGGCACCCCAACTTTATATCCTAAAATTTTGGAGGATTAATACTAAAAAATACCCCAAATTCATGTAGTATGATTCCCACTTACATATCCGGTAACTCCATTTAAATATCCGAACTGGTATATTTCATACTACCTCCGGGACCTCGCGGTCCCCGCCCTCCACATATTTACCATCTGGTTATGTCAAAATAGCTATTGAAAATGACCATTTATAGATTTATAGTGGATTTTTCCCTTAAAAAATGGTGGATCTTTCCATAGTTACGTTAGTTTACCAGAGGGTAAATGTCGTTACCGGTACGAAATGACCCAACTGGATGCAGTCCCCAGCAGGGCCCGTGAAAAACCCATTGACATCGTCCCAGTAGCGTATCGATGGCCGCATTGGAGAAGATGGGAGCAGCACCTGCAGGCGTCCCAGGGCACATTGGAAGGTTTCCATAGATGGGGGGTATCCCAATAGCTGGATGGTTTACAGGGGAAATATATAGCATCTAATACATATATGGGGCTGGGTAAATAATCCATGATATTTTCAATGATAATCCGTGATATATATATATATATATAGATATAAGGGTAAATTATAATACATAATATAATCATTGATAATCCCATGTATATAGCAATATAACATCTAATATGTATTATGTATATATATATAAATATATATATATATATGGGCCATGGGTAAATTATAATATTTCACTAACCTGAATAGTTCGGCCATGAATGGGGATGATTCCTCTTATTAACCATGATTCCAGGGTTCGGGAGAACAGTGAGGTCGTTATAATTTACCTAGATGGGGGGTCTCCCAATAGCTGGATGGTCTTTTTAATGTTTTTTTTTTTTTTTTTGCGAAAATAACATGGATGATTATTGATGATTGGGCATGTATCATCATGTCTCTATCTAATAATGTCCTGATACTATTGTCATTGTTATTATGATGATTGATGATTATGGATGGTTATTGTGTAGAATCCCCCTTTCCACTAATAGTAATCACCCTTCAGACCATGGACTAGTACCAAGTGTATTCAGTTTGCGTCCCTTTCTCTGGGGGTATTTGATACTAAGGGGAAGGGATTACATGGTATTGATTTCCAGTCAATGGACGCAACCAACTTGTGAAACCTTCAGGTCGGATGAAGCATAGGGGTCATCTGATAGTCTTTTTTTCGATCCACCCCGGAACAGTGCTCAGGTTACAAGGTCAGGGTTGCACTCAGCTTGGACTAACTTCGTCTCACGCACCACTCACTTGACCATCTCCCCACAGACCATCCACGGCACCTCCCTTGGTCTGGAAGCGCAGTTCAATGAACTTCCCGAAGCGTGAGGAGTTGTTGTTTCGCACCGTGCAGGCCTCAGAAGGATTCATCAGTGGGATCCTTGAGGCATTGCCAGAATTTATATCGGATAATACCGTGCATTACTTGCCTGTTCTTCAGGTCGCATGGATTTTCCCGATTTTGACGGTGTTTCAGCAAGACCAATTACAGAACATATCAGAAAATGTGAGAGTCATTTCAATATCCAGAAACCATTTTCAAAAATCATCAACACCTTATTGGTGAAGTAGTCTAGGGATGTCTAGTCTAGGGTATCTTTTCTCCAAGTGAACCTTTTGGCGTTGCGATGCGCAACGCGCTGGCATTCGGTGTCCGGGCATTGCCAAACGCTTCCAGGATGGGGTTCGAGTTGAGCACCTCAAAAATCACATCGGATCTCGCTGATCATTGGCACTTCCGCCGCTGGTGATTGTTGTGACAACCGGTAGTGGGTACCCTCTGGTAAACTAACATAGCTATGGACAATGGCCATAGAAATAGTGGATTTAGCCACTAGAAATGGTGGATCTTTCCATAGTTTTTTGTATGTTTACCAGAGGGTAAATATAAACCATCATGAAATCGGTATCTATAGTCCATAGCTAAGCTATAGCTATAGCTATCTATAACTATCTTTATGTGTACAGTTTCGCCTGCTATTTTGCTGACAAATTCTCAACTCAACGGCCGCTTTTCAGGCGCCTTCTTTTCAGTCCCCATGGTGGCGGATTGCACTTTACCTGCCACTGTCGTCTGGGGCTTCCGTAGGAATTGACTGTGGACCTCTCTGAATTTCCCATCCCAAAACAGGCGGGTTAGCTGGTCCCTAAGCGACTTGACTTCATAAGGTCATAAGGCACTGAAATCCACAGCCCAAAGCCAGTCAACTTGACTTTTGCCAGGTTTGTTGCCGATGCTCCCAATACCAGGGCCAGTCAATTAACAGAATTTCACTCACCAACGGACCCCTCGAAATCAACTTTTTATGGACCTCCAGTGGGTTGGAGTAACCGTATCATTTCCAGATATTTCCAGTATTTTCATGTGGTGATTAGACCCCAAAATATGTGGTGAGATAGCCATGTGACTCGTGGATTTTACCGTTTCTGAAAGCCATGATCAAACCTTTGTTAAACCATGGTTAAGCCATTGTGATGGTACACCCGTCACTGACGCTGCTCCCACCTACGGCAGCACTGCTGGAGCGGCGCTTGCTGTCGCTCAATTGGCTCGTAAGGAACCTGCAGCATCCATCGTGGATGGTTGCGAAATCCTGCACCACCAGAAAGATGGTTGAAACCCTATAAATAATGGGATAAACCATCTATATAAATAATGGGACCGGGATAAACCATCTATCAACTGGTGTAGGATTTTGCAAGCATCCACAGTGTGACAGTTGCCCTGTAGGCAGTGTATCAACAACACATATCGATCCATACACATTCTGTGTATCACACATCGTCACACACAGCATGTATACATGCATTGCTGAACATGTATATTCCTGTATGCATACTTCATCATGCTTCGTGACTACATATGCTGTATGTCAACTAAAGTTTTTCTTTTGGCAAATATGAATCTACATGAAACCAGTGTAAAACACAAAGTCAGGTCACACCACTCAATGAATTCTATAACATTCTATAACCATCTTTACTATAGACTATATTCACAACATAATAACTTAAACATACTTAAACAACATTTAAATTAACATAACATGTATTTTTCACATGGTGGATTAAAAACCAACTTGTGAACTGCAGAGCTCTGGGGCCATCGCTTCAGGACGTGTTTCGTGGTCTCTGTCCTTGGCGCATTTTTTGGGGAGGTGAAGCAGCGACTGTCGGAGTCATTGGATTGGTTTGAGGGAAAATCTTAGCCGGAAACCATGGTTTTTACCATTCAAAACTGAGGGCGTTCCTGTAAATTGTCCCATCATCCAATTCTGTGAGTTGTTGATGATCAATTTCCCCATAATCAAGAATCTAGAATCCCCCATAATGGTAAGCATATCATCTATCAAAGTGGTATGTGGATAAAATCATAAACCACCCATGACTGGGAATGGTTTACACCAAATATTCATGATGACTGGGGGATGTTTTATGAAATTGTTTTACCCACATGAATTATCATCAAGATTCGATCTGTTCTGTGACCCAAATTTGGGAAATGAGTCAAGTTGCTCAATATTATTACACCATACATGTCAATATGCTTTAATATATATATATATACCGTCCGGTAATTCAACATAGCTATTGAACATGGTGATTTATAGTGGATTTACCTGTTGAGAATTGTGATTTTCAATAGTTTTTTGTATGTTTACCAGAGGGTATATGTTTTGGTTAGCTAAGTTGCTAGGGGTCACCGATATTCACCACATGTCAATGGATCACAGGTTGGAGGTTTAACTCATTTTTGAACTACCCGTGAAGAATGTGTCAATGGAACAAGGTGGAAGGCCATGGTCCCATCTTCTAGGAGGGAAACATTTCAGAAATCGCGAAACACATCATGATCTGGTTGGTGGTAATTATACCTACCCCTCTGAAAAATATGAGTTCGTCAGTTGGGATGGGATGATGAAATTCCCAACTGAATGGACAAATAATCCATTCATGTTCCAAACCACCAACCAGATGATGTTTGATTTGGAACTGTCATGAGTGGATAATCCATGCCTTTTAGTGCATCCTGGTGAACTGAAGTGTTTTGCCACAGGGTTACCCAAAAGATCCCAAAAAGTACTTCCCAAAATTCCCGCAGTTGAACATTTTGCAACCTCCCAAAGCATCCAAAAGAAAGTTGCACTTCAGTTGCAAGGTGTTGGATGGTCCTAGCCTTTGAATGCCACAAAGTAGGAATATAGGAACATACGCCTCTTCAAACAATCATCCTGACATAGAAGTCCCACATTCTTACCCAAGAATCTCTCAGATATCCCCAGGTACCCTCCGGTAATTTGTTAGATAGCTATTGAAAACAAACCATTTGTAGTTGATCTACCTACTCAAACCAGTGATGTTCTATAAGTTATCTTAGTTTACCACAGGCTATAATGATAAATGCGATGTAATTACACCAGGTTTACCATGGTTTTTACCATCAAATACAGGATAAAATACATCCCATTTATAGGTAATATAGGATATCAAATATAAGATAATACATCCCATTTACCATCAAATATAGGATATTTACATATATTTACCGTGGTTTTACCATGAATCATATGGCAGTGTGTCAAAACCTTGTACCCCTGTAGTTCACATCAAAATAGCTGGGATTTATGGATGTTCATCCTCCTAAAAATGGTATTTTCATAGGTATTGATCCATACCCATATAGGCTTTTACACCATCAAATATAGAATAATACATCCCATTTACCATCAAATATAGATAAATATAGGATATTTACATATATTTTCCGTGGTTTTACCATGGATAATATGGCAGTGTGTCAAAACCTTGTACCCCTGTAGTTCTCATCAAAATAGCTGGGATTTATGGATGTTCATCCCCCTAAACATGGTATTTTCATAGGTATTGATCCATAGCCAATTCACTATTGGCAAGGGATCAAAACGATGATCAAAACGATGATCAAACCATGGGTTTTACAGGTTTTACACCATCCAAATTGTATAAAGACATGGCCCCTGCAGACGCCCCCATGGCCATCCAAAGGTCTTTCCGGCTCCACTTTCTCCGCTGATGAGCACCACCTCTGAAAATGGCTATTGAACATGGCCCATTTATAGTTGATTTACCCTTGAAAAATGGTGATTTTCCCATTAAAGATTGTGTTTTTCCCATTAAAAATGGTGATTTTCCCATAAAAAAATGGTGATTTTCCAATGAAAATGTTGATTCATGGGATTTAATGGGATATAAATGGGATATATAATGGATATACCCTCTGGTAAACTAACATAGCCATTGAAAATTGCCATTGAAATAGTTGATTTACCCATTAAAGATGGTGATTTATCCATTTAAAAAAATGGGATTTTCCCATTAAAGTGGTGATTTATCCATTAAAAGCGGTGGATCTTTCCATAGTTATGTTAGTTTACCAAAGGGGATTTTAATGGAATCTAATGGGTCTTTTAATGGTGATTTAATGGGATCATAATGGGATTAAATGGGGTTAAATGGGTTTATAATGGTGATCATAATGGGATTGTAATCCACTTAATGGGATATACTTCTGGTAATTTGTTACATAGCTATGGGAAATGGGCCATTTAGTTCGATGATTTACCATTCTTAAAACTGGTGATTGTCCAGTTCGCAAACTCTTAGTTTACCCGAGGGTTAAATATGATGAGGCTAACAATCACATCCGGAACATCTTTCTCGGCAGGCATCATAATACCATTTTTTGAAACCCCAAAGCCACTGTTTCATTCTGAGCTTCTCCAACAATGGGCTGCTGCCAAATTTCTCCAACGTCTGTCATGATTTCCCTTTGAAACATGGCCATACTATCAAGTGGTTGGGACCCGGTTGGGAAAATTTGGGAAATTCTTCGTTCCTTGACTCCTGGTATATTTCCTATTAGTTGGAAATTCTATGCCATATCCATACTCCCAACTAATGGGACATATACAATACTATGGATACCCTTGGCTCAGCGCTCCCTCCATTCACCACCAGATAGCAATGGCAAAATTACCAACCGAACTAGTCATTTTTGGTCACCAAAGGGCCTAAGTATATACATAGGTCATTAAGTATTTCCATGAATATTCCACTCATATGCCAATATAGATATATTTTGAAGTGTGATTAACATATATCTATTTAGTTTCGGGTTTCCCAGCTAAACAATGTTTGGTCCCCAAAGGGTTCATGTATAGTATATATATACACACTATACTATACTCACTAAGTTTGCTATCATTAATTTTCTTTCATATTCCGTTATATTGAATTACAAAAAATATTCCATTAACAGTCCATTAGATAATATCTGAGATGTAATATATTATCTGAGATTATCAGAATATATAGAAGTAGTTGTAAACATTGGTGATATATTAGACATTGGTATTGTCTGATATCTAAATATATAATACTATATTATATGTATATATATATACATTACACATATATATATATATACATTATATATACATATATAATCATATATATATATATATGTGTGTTACTACAGTATATATTATGTATTCATCCATTGAGATCCCCAGTTGCACCTGCGACAGCCGTGCATTGGCCAAACCTTCGAAGGCGCGGGAGGCCACGGTGTAGATGTGCGGCGGAGGCTTCACGGTGTCCTGCAATGGGAGGCAGCTATCCATGGCGGCCGGAGATTCATGGGGAAAACCATGGGGAAACCATGGGAGAGATGTTGATTCATTGATGTTGATGTATATGGGGAAATTTTCCCACGAATCTCATGTATTGGATGGTGGAGGCGCCTTGTACTTCTTGTCATGGACATTGGCCTCACCGGCCAAGTTCGGTAAAGCCCAGAAATGCAGCACTAAATGCACTTCAATGGCTTGTGTGCAATCCATTTTTTTTTGTGCTTGATTTTAACATTGCTCAATTTTTAATAGATTCCGGAAAATGATTTTCCGAATATGACCAGTTTGGGGTTCCATGTGAACTTTAGGGGGTGTACCTTGCATGGAGGAACACATGCAATGAAACGCTCTGGATGATCCATTCAGAATGGGAAATCCCATGTTCCCAAGGGGACACTTGTTCTGTTTCAAAACATGAGCAAGATCTACCCCAACTCTCGGAGATCTCGGAGAGCAGACTACGATCGTCATATGCAAAACATGAGTTGCAAAGAATGGTGAAGCCATGGTAAACTTTCCAGCTGGTTATCGATATATTCCTTAGATTCTTCTTGATCCAATCACCTTGATTCTTGTCTAGTGAGATTTCATGACATTTCATACCCCCTACGTCCTAAGAAAATCAGTCGCACCCTCAACTTCAACTGCCACGCGACATACAAATCGCCCATGTCTTTGAAGGGGTTCACAGCCTTGGACGATGGTCACAGTTTTGCAGGGTGTGGTTCAACATGGTTCGATCACCTCCATGATATTTGATTCGTCAGAGTAGATGCTATCCATAACTGACGTCTTCATGTGGAAATATTTGGACTATACATGTACTCATCCACAAGGAATTCAAGGGGAATACGCAGAACTCAAACTGGATATGTCCAGCAGGTGGCACATTCAAGGTACAACTTGAACATTTGGCAGAAAGACGCGGCAAGTGACTTAGAGCAGCTTTCTGAAGCATTACATAATTGCAGCCTAGACAGGAGGTAACCATAGGTAACCTAGCCCCCCTAAGGAAGCTCACATCCTCCTTAGTTGGTTTTTACAGGAAACTCTCCTGGTTGATTTCCCATGACGGATCCATGGTGCTGGTATATATGCTAACATAAATTAAGGGGGTATATTGATGGGATCCATGTTACCATATATAGCAGCACCATGGATCCTATGGGTTTTGGAAGACTGTGATTTCTTGCACCACTTTGCCACACTTTCCTCTTTCACGAAGCCGCGATCGCCATGACCCATTGGAACCATCGCAGCTCAGGCACGATCAGAATGGGACCGCAGAAGGTGTAGATGTGGTCCTCAGTTGATGGGCAATCTTGCCATATATCTTGCCCAATTTTCAGAAACATAAAGAAGCCTTAGGTTCCTGAAATGGCCATTGAAGATTGGTTCAGCATACTACAAGGTGGTGCCCCCTAGTTATAAATTGGTTTATAAACCCCATTAACTAAAGATATATCACCTATAAACCATAGTTATTGACGTTATAAACCAACTTAGCTATCTTGGGGGGCACCACCTTGTATCTATTTTCATCTGCCTATTGGTTGTTGTTCGTGGGGAAAACATCTACCTATGAACCAGTGGGGTTTTTGGACATCTATGTCCGACACTTTGGACGGATTGGGGTTAGGCTTAAACAAATGGCTCCAAATGGCTATGACCATGGGATCAGAACCACCTGAAGTTGGGAATATGACAGGGCCCTGTATAACTACCCTCTGGTAATTTAACATAGCTATGGAAAAACACCATTTTTAATGGGAAAATCCACTATAAATAGCCATTTTCAATAGCTATGTTAAATTACCAGAGGGTAGATGGTTAGTATTGGTCAGTTGTATGGTCCTTTTGTGGATACATCATGGCGCATTTTTTTGCGCATCGCATCCCCCCAAGATTGGTCGTCTTTTCTGGGGAGTCAGTCTGACACCGATGGCAAGAAAAACAGTCCTTAAACTATAAAAAAGGTGTCATGTAATAAACATGGGATATACCATGTGGTGAGACCATATAGTCTTGGTACCTTTTATACAAAAACTAATCATCATTAGATACAAAAAAAAAGGTCCCTGGGATGATTCCTCAGACCCTAACCATTCAAGGTGAGGACACATCTTCAGGGGTCGCTATGATACCCCATGACATGTCATGCTGCGAATGGGAAAAAGTGGCACTTATGATACCCTCCAGAGACTCCAGTAAACGAACAGTTTGCGAACTGGCAAATCACCATGTTTAAGAACGGTAAATCATCGAACTAAATGGCCCATTTTCCATAGCAAACTGTAACAAATTACCCGAGGGGATATCCCATGAAGTGGATTATAGTGAATTAAAATCCCATTAAAATCCCCTTAGATTCCATGAAAATCCCATTACAATCCCATTATACTATATTATAGTCCCATGATGATCCATTAAATTCCATTACCTACTGTGGATGGTTGCGAAATCCTGCACCATCAAAAAGATGGTTGAAACCCTATAAATAGTGGGCTAAAACCATCCATCAACTCGTGCAGGATTTCTTCCATCCACCCACAGGATCGAGAATTAATGACCCATATGCTCAATGTATGGAATATTTACCTACATTTACCCAACAAATGGCCCAAATGTAGGTAAATATACTATACATGGAGCATCTGGGTGATAATTACCCATCAAATATGCAACTCTTCAACCAGGCTTCCACGTCGAAGCGAAGCTGTAAGGCGTGAAGAACCTGCAGAAATCATCAGAAATCACAGCATTTCGTCATCAAAACATGGCAAAAATGGATACATCCTGGGAAAGCATGGGAAAATCCATGAAAATCCCCAAACCAATGGAGGTTATATAGGAAAAAAAAATCATCGAACATGGGACCAGTTCCAGCAAAGTTTTTTGATTGTCAGAGGATTTGCTGGGTTGTCCCAGCTCATGGATCATGATCATCGACCAATGGGGGTTTCGAACATTCTTCAGATGGTACCTCTGGTAAACATACAAAAAACTATGGAAAATCACCATTTTTAATGGGAAAAGCCACTATAAATGGCCATGTTCAATAGCTTTTTGTATGTTTACCAGATGGTAAGAAGAATGTCATTCCTCGGTGCCTTTTTTTAAACACTCCCTGGGATCCCGTGAGAAAGAATAAAAACCACCTGTGGCCATTCATCCCTAAGAATCCATCAGTATAAGAACATTCAGGACCGAAATATTGCCAGGCTACCACCCTATGATATTGTCATATCATAAGATTCAATGGATTGGTTGAAGGGACAATTTGCAGGAAACCTCCATAAGTCACCATATGTCATAGGAAAACCCATGTTTCCTGTGGGGGTTCTATGATTTTCCCCGGGACCAATCCATTGTCGTTAATATTTACCTATATATATATATCCCCAATCCATCCCCATTGTACAATCATATGCCATGATTTTACTTCACATATGACATGGCTATGGGTCAATACATGTCAATAGCTACAAGGTGGTGCCCCCTAGTTATAAATTGGTTTATAAACCCCATTAACTATAGATATATCACCTATAAACATCTATAAACCATAGTTATTGGAGTTATAAACCAATTTAGCTATCTTGGGGGGCACCACCTTGTACACTCCATAAATCCCAGCCCAAAATAGGGTTTCACCACATCCCCATGGCCCCATGGATGCCTCTGGTTCATGCAGGTGGGTCAGCTTCGATAAGTCGTGGACCTGAGGTTTCGCAACAAAATCTTGGCAACTTTAAGGCATAATGGATAGATAGACAAATAGAAAGATAGATACCCTCTGGTAATTTAACATAGCTATTGAAAATCACAATTTTTAATGGGAAAATCCACTATTAATGGTCATTTTCAATAGCTACGTTAAATTACCAGAGGGTAGGTAGGTAGGTACGTAGATAGATTGATTAAATTTAAATATAGATGTATCTGTTTAATTCTTTTTACCTATCTGCGCAACTGTTTCAACCCAGCACTTTTTCGAATCGAATCTCGATTGTATGTTAACATGATCTTGATGGCTAGCTCTAAAGATGGGATTGTCAAAAACCAAATCTACCCTCTGGTAAACAGCCACATAACTATGGAAAGATCCACTATTTTTTATGGGTAAATCAACGAACTAAATGGCCATGTTCAAGTTCGCAAACTGTAACAAATTACCAAAGGGTAAAGTAGATGGGGAATGTTCATGGATTTTCTACCTATTTTCAAACATAGCTGACATAGCTATTGAAAACGGGACTTTCATCTGGGCAGCCCGTTTTTTTTTTTCCAACTTAGATGGCCTACATTCGGTCAATTCCAGATCCACATCCCAGGGGGTCCCATCCACATCGCCATGTTACGCCGGTCAAGCCTTCCTTGCTCTTCCAAGTATCAGCATTACCTGGGCCCGAAAAAATGGAGAAGTTGGATGCTTCACATTGGACAATCCCAGCTGCCCAGCTATAAATGAACTGGATCTGTTCATATTTTTCATGTTGATACACCATCATTGCGCAACTTTAAGTCCATTGATAGTGTATGAAATATTATTGTATATTCCATATGATCCATATTGATTCATATTAATTCCCCATGATATTAGGTATCACCCAATGATTTTTAATTCATGCCCCCATCCATTGATCTGGGTAAATTATAACGACCTCACTGTTCTCCCTCACTGGAATCATGGTTAATAAGGGAAATCATCCCCAAATGACCTTAATTCAGGTTAGTGAAATATTATAATTTACCCATGCCGCATCCATTGATGAAATGGATAGGGAATGGCATCAACGTCCAGGACGATCCGTCGCCGTCGCATCGCCAAGCAGCAGCGGTGAATCTTGTCAGCCTCAGCGACGGGGTTACGCAAGGACGCCAAGGCAATGGGGTTGAAGGTTTGGACAACAACAACTATATAATATATAAAATAAATATGTATATATATATACACAACACATATTACATAGATACTACGATATGTATATGTAAAACACACACATATTCATATATACATATATATATACATATGTATGTGTGTGTGTGCGTACCGGTTCTTCAAAAATATGCAATCGAACACAAAAACCACTCACCATACATGCAAATGTTTTTTTTGGGGATTTGTTGCTTCTCTTTTTGCCAACTTCAAATGTTACATGTAGCTAGTTGAGCATGGTTGAATGACCCACAATAGCCAGTTGATAGCCAAGTTGTGCCACTTACTCCCAGTTTACTCCCCAAAAAGCGATTCTATATGCTAGTCACACATCAGTTAGCTGGAGGTTTATGAGTCCGTTGCCGCTAACTTAGTCAAGTTATATACATCTTCATCTTTTAGTCAAACATATATAGTTAAACCCAGCTTCAATCAATTCTAATCAAGTCCATTGTTGTTAATTATATGTATATTATATATATATATATATTGTTGTTCATTTATATCTTAGTTAAACCCATCTCCATCTCCGACATTGCCTTCTGGTAAACAAACATAGCTATTGGAAATGCCCATAAACATAGTTGATTTACCTATCAAAAACGCTGATCTTCCATAGTTCTTTCTATGTTTACCAGATGTTTACATGCCATAAACTTTCCCAGTGCCCCCCCCAAAAAAACGAGCCACTGATGCGAGGCTGTAGTCGTCGCCGTCATCGGTTCGGACCTGGCAAATTTTCAGGATTTCCAGGTATGTTATGGTATGTTTAATTATACCAATATCTCTCTATCCATATCTACCTATCATGCTATATCATACTCTATCTATCTATATATATATGTCTCTCTCTCTCTCTCTTTATCTATCATCATCTATGATTGTCTAACCAGCTAGCCATCCAGCTATTAAGCTTCCCTAGCAATCTATGTAGCTTTGGATGCTATCCCCCGTGGCCGCAGTTGCTCGCAAAACCATCTCTCAATGTTCGAACCTCCCAGCTCCAAAGCATCAAAGCATATCAAAGCTGTTCCAATGGGCAAATCCCCAATCCCATTGGCTTACCCTCTGGTTATGTCAAAATAGCCATTGAAAACAGCCCAGTCGAAATAGTTGATATATCCATTAAATAGCTGGTGATTCTCCAGTTCGTTTTTCGTATGTTTACCAGAGGGTAGTCCAACCACTTGCAGACAAATCAAACAAACCTGTTTTCAGGTTTTCCCTGGGTTTTCATGCCACCCGACCGACGAACGAGGGTCGCCTGAACCTTGTCCCCATCCAGGGCAGTCACTTCAGCTTTGATCCACACCTGACGAAGAACTGCTGCTAATCTTAGGCATAGTTTTCAATGGATTGGTCTAAGAAAATGTTCACCGGAAACCATCGATTTTCCCATTTTCTATATGCGGTTTTGCAAATTTTCCCTGAAACCAATCCATTGAATGTGATGTAATAGTTATGATTCGATTGAGTATTGACAGCGAAACCTCATGCTGGACTATGGCCTTTCCCGTAAAGAACAAGCAGAGCTCATCGGATGTTGGAGGTCCGCAATGCTCAGTGACATGTACATCCATTGTCCCATAGAAAATGCCAACAAACATGTGCCCTCTGGTAGTTTGTTACATAGCTATTGAAAATGGCCATTGAAATAGTGGATTTACCCATTGAACATGGTGATTTCCCATAGTTTTTTGTATGTTTACCAGAGGGTACGCCCTTGGATTTTTGGGGGTTCCATGGTATTATCATAATCCATTCTGTTGTATCCCCTATGTCAGGACGGTTCCAATTCCCGCATTGCGCTGGTGCCTGGCCCCCCTCTTTGTCGTGGACCTGCAAGGTCAAGGTCAAGGAACTACAGATTGAAAAAGATATGAAGGATCTTGTAAATAATAAATAAATAAATATATATATATATATATATGTGTGTGCGCGTGTGTGTATTAATATATAATATAAGCTGGAAAAGATGTGAACAATAGATTCTCTTTATCCCAGATTTTCCAGGTTTTGTTGTTTGACCGTTGTTTTGAATCTTTTTGGGCCCAAGAATCCACTCGCAATCAGCAGCCACGACGGGATAGGTCTGGGCGAAGTGCAAGTCATAGATTTAGTAGATATGTTTTCTACAAGCGGTTCTATTCTGTCAATCTTCATATCATTTCATATCACATGTCCTTCCGATTTCCCATCTTCATCCCATCTTCCAATGATTTTCTTCCCATTTCCAATAGATTTCCCATGGATTTCCCATAGATTTTCCCACTTAGCATGTTGACCTCTGCCATGTCCCACTGGGCATTCCGGACCCATACCAAAGTGCCAGGCTCCAGGGGAGACCCAACGGGTTGGGGCCTGGACATATGCTGGAGATTTTGTCGTTGATTTCTACGAAGTTGCTTTAGTTAACTAAAACATATACCCAAAAAAACAAGGTTTATGGCAAATATATATATATATACATATATATATGCATATATATATATATATATGTTATACATACATAGATATACATGCATACATACATATACTATATATATATATACATATATACGTGTATATATATATATACATATATATACGTGTATATATATATATATTACATACACATGTATATATATACATATGGTGAATGGCATGGAGATGAAGTCAACATAATCGCGGGACGCGAGACGCTCGTCAAGACCCAATCATACGTGACTTAGGTCAATTGAATCCCGGAGCGGGACGATTTTTTTTTTGCGGTGAATGAACCAGCAGGTGTGATATTCATCTGGGTTATCAATACCTGGCACTGTTATATCATAGCTCATCTAATGGCATATTCATACCAGATTGATGAACTGAGTTGTTTGATGATTTTCATCTGGGATATTCATACCTGGGTTACTGGGATTATGTAAGAGATCCCCCAGGTATCGTACCACCAATGTCGGTGGTACTGTGTTTTTTTTGGGATTTTTTATCGGTTGCGGATCCAATTCGCGGAGAATACCGGGGTGACCCTGATGATGTTTGTTGAAAAACTTGGTTTGATAATAAAGACTGCTACTGGTTGGTGGTTGACCTACCCCTCTGAAACACATTAGTCACTTGGGATGATTATTCCCCATATATGGGAAACAGTGGAAAAATAAAAAATGTTCCGAACCACCAACCAGATGAAGACTGCTAAAATCTGATGGCTGCGTTTGTTGACAAAAACACTCTGCTGACTTTTTTTGGGCTGGGCGATTGCTGCAATGCTGGCGATCTGGAAATCTATCATTTATGAAATGAATTTCCCAATTATTTTCCATCACCTTGTTCGGAAATGGGCATGGGTCCAGGTGGTTCCCCCATGATTGAAAACTCGCAAAAAACGAGTCCAGGAAAGCTATGGAGATCCAAACTGAACATACCTCAACTATATAATTCAATGTGTATCCTCTGGCAACCAAGGATGCATCATTTGCGGTTCACCGAAGATGCCGGACGCCATAAGATACACCGTTTTTATAGCCAATGGTCAGGAGCATCAAGACAAAGTATGGGGTTTAGAGTTCTAATCCCGGTCCCTTATATGCAATATCTCCAGCATTCGCCAGCCCAAACTGAACAGATTTGGTATGATCCGATAATAAACCAGGATATTTAAGATATATCTAAGAGGGCCAATTCTTTGCTTGACAGATTTACCAGGTTTTTTCTTTCTTTCAGCAATGGCTTGTCCTTGGGTGCCAGGGCTTGTCCAATGGTCAGTTTTGGGGGTGTCGATGAAGGCAATGTCTATGGAAAATGGTCCTAATTTCCCAGTTCGCAAACTGTAACACATTACCAGATGCAAAAATCCCATTACCCTCTGGCAAACATACAAAAAACTATGGAACATCGCGATTTTTTGAATGGGTAAATCAACTATTTCTATAGCCATTTTCAGTAGCTATGTAACAAATGACCAGAGGGTAAGTGGATGAACCATCCCATCATATCCCATGATATATCCCATTATGATCCCAAATCAATCCCATTGCACATGGCTGTCTTCCAGTTCGCAAAGTGTCAAATTACCAGAGGCTATCATCCATAATTCATTGGATTGGTTTAGGATGGTTTAGGGAAGGGGAAACCTAGAGGAAACCTACATATTTGATGGAACACAAACCATCAATGGATTGGTTTCAGGGAAAAAAATACAAGAAAAACCCACATTTACCCTCTGGTAAACTAACATAGCTATGGAAAATCACCATTTTTAATGGGAAAACTCACTATAAATGGCCATTTTCAATAGCTATGTTAGTTTACCAGAGGGTAATGGGACCGGTTTAGTGGTTGACCTACCCCTCTGAAAGATGATGGAGTGAGTTCGTCAGTTGGGATGATGACATTCCATTCCCAATATGATGGGGAAAGTCATGATCCATTCATGTTCCAGTCACCACCAACCAGTTATAGTTGATCATATCAATCATATCAATATCCCAACATATCCCAACTATGGTTGATTTACCTCGTAAAAATGATGATTTTCATTGATTTTCCATAGTCATCTTAGTTTATAATATCCCAACCAGCCATTGTTTAACTCCATGGGAAACTCCGCTGGTGAAACCGGAGCAGAGTTTCACCGGCTTCCCATCTGCAGAACTGGTTAGAAAGTCCCAGTTGGTTTGGATGACTTAGCTAATGTCAACCCTGGATTAATAAACCCCTAGGCTGTTTAATTGGGAGGGTACCATTTAAGTATCAGATTATGACTATTGGAGGAGTACCCCCCCTAATTAATAAACCATGGTTTATTAATCCGGGGTTGACATTATCAAGAAATGATGTGACCAGAGAGCCATGTTAAATGACCAGAGAGTATTTCCAAACATGTTTTGAGTATTCTTGAGTCATAAATATAGTTAAGCCTAAGCGAAGAGGATTTGGATTTTTGGATTTCGCCGTCGAGGGCATATCAACATGATCGACACGAAAATATGCCCACAACATATCATCAATCATCAATCATTGGATTGGTTTAAGGGAAAATCTTAAGCGGAAACCGTTGTTTTTACCATTTGATATGGGGGTTTCCTGTCAAATTTCCCATCATCCAGTTCTGTGGTACCCCTAAATCATCCATGTCGCTAGGATTTTCCATTGTAAACCATCCATTTGGGGGGTACCCCCATGTTACCCCCATTTATGACTCAAAAACCACCATATAGCTATGTTAAATTGATTCAAATTGCAGGGTATCATCTAGGGATGACTGTAATGTTCACTTCAACCAATTGTGGTACCCCCATTTATGAATCAAAAAAAAACTCGCTGAAGATCGGTGCCCCATCCCTGGGCGATCCGCACACGGATAATGAACTCCGTCGCATCAGTGACTTCATCATGTCGTGCACCCGGCCCAACGGGCCCACGTAGAAACGGAGGTCGGGGGGGTGGCCCGGGGATGATTTTCATGGCTGTTCCGGAGTTGATATGACAACGGGGATGTTACCCGGCCTGGTAAACATGCAAAAAACTATGGAAAATCACCATGTTTAATGGGAAAACTCACTATAAATGGCCGATGTTAAACATGAATTGACGAAAAAAGTCAAAGAAAAGCAAGGCACAGGCTGTTTAGTGGAGCCGAAGCAGGCAATCAACTCATTCCCAACTGTATGTAGCTACACTAGAAACTAAAAACTTCATAGCAAGTTCCTTATGCTGTTGAGATGTTGTTCTGCGATACTGGTCGCGCCAGCGGAAGTTTTGGCATGGCCGAGAGTCCTGCATTGCTGAACGAAACATGGGATGTACCCTCTGATAATTTGTTACATGGCTATTGAAATGGCCCATTTATAGATCATTTACCTATTAAACATTCTGATGTTCAATAGCTGTGTTAAATTACCAGAGCGTATAATAAATATCTGATATGGGCTGGTCGCAATGGTGAAACATCGTTTTCCTTCGTAGTATTTCATTGCCATTTTGGGGCATCCCCCACTTCCAAACCACACTACACAAGTGGCTTAAAAGAGGCGGAACCACATGAGCCATAAGGATATCTACATATATAATATATCATATATCATATCTATCTATCTATATATTTATATGTATATATATATATATTTATCTATGTATATATATATATATCCATATCTATATCTAGATCTATATTGTATCCCTCTCTCTCTACCACATGAGCTGCTAGCTAGATGTAGGCTCCAAATGTGTGGATTTTTACCCAAAAAGTTCCAGGGATCACCTCAACAAATCCTCCAGCTTTGCCGGAGATGTCAAATGACTTGGCATATCTGGAATCATATGAGATATAGAGACCCCAAAGCCATATAGATATATAGATAATTGGAAACCTCGAAATATGAGGTAAATTAATCATCGAACATTTGCATCCGGGCATCCTGGAATGACTTTTCGGCATCTTTTGGGGGGCTACTATCTGCATATTATCAGATTATGATATTAGTTTCATATTATCAATTAATATCATGCCATATGGCATGATAATGAACCTATCAAGCTACCTTCACCAGTCACTTAACCCCAAAAAAATCGTTTTTTTCTTCTCAAAGCACCATGAATTTTCTGTGGGCTCTCCCCTTCACCAGTCCAAATCCCTGGGGTTCAGCAGCCATCACGTCTTCAAAACGTCTTGGGCTTCAACTCAGCAGCATAATCTTCACACACGCGACCCAGCGACACCATCAAATTGGCACCTTGGTCGAATCTGCCAATCTCAGACAGGACATGACCCAGTCGGTGATTTCCTACTACCCTCTGATAATCTAACATGGCAAGGGAAAATTACATAAAAATGCACGATGATTTTTAAACAATTAAAAGCATGGCCATTTTAGGTGGCAATATTGGAATACCAAAAAGCATTTCTATGTTGATTCCAATATTGCACCCATATCTGATATTTCATTTCCATTCATTTCCAATATTCCATTTTTATGTTGATACCATAGATTCCAATATTGGTTTCCAGATTTTCCACCCATATCTGACACATCTCCAGCAGTCCGGACACAAGCGGTTCACCAGCGCGGCAGCCAGGAGATTGTTGGCCTTGGGGGCGTGATTCCCACCAGAAAGAGATTATGGAACTAAGAAAAAAACCATGGCCACAAACTTACTGGTGCTTAGTAGGGAATGGATGGGAATGGGGGAATGGGATTGTTGATAGTGATTCTGGATCATTCCCATCCATTCCCTACTAAGCACCAGTAAGTCATTGTGGCAAAAAAAAAAACATGTTGGTGAATCTGATTGAACATGACAAAAATACAAAGTCAATCATGGTGGTGATTCCCATGGTAAATGACCATGATTGTAGGCGTTCTTTCTAGCATCGGAGTCATGCCCTTCAGGAGACGGGTTTGCCTGACGGGTTCACCGACCGTCTACCCTCGGGTAATTTGACAGGTAGAAAATCCATCAAAATTTCCCCATCGATTTTAAATGCCCAATTTACATAATTTACCCGGCCTGGTAAACATACCAAAAAACTATGGAAAATCACCATTTTTAATGGGTGGGTAAATCATGGTAAATCCATTATTTCGAGCTGGGCCATTTTCCAGTTCGCAAACTGTTAGTTTACCAGCGGGTAGTACCCTGGGCTGAGCCAACATGTGCAAATGGGCGCGAAAGACGCCGCTAGACTGAGCCGCCAGCCAGTTGCCGTGGTGTCAAGGGAGACAAGAGACCACCGGGCCTCGAAGGAAAGTGGGAAATGTTCATTTAAGATTAATGGATTAATATGGAAATACCAATATGAAGGGAATATGAACAGGAATCATGATTGTTGGTATTTATCATGTTTATCCAATATCCATTATCCATTATATTTCGTTTAATCCAATACACCAATATTGTTTATAAGATTTTATAAGCCATTATCTTTCGAGTGTTTATCCCCAGAGCCCCAGAGCCATGTTCTGCCTTATGATGATCAACTGGTTGGTGGTAGACCTACCCCTCTGAAAAATATGAGCTGGTCAGTTGGGATTATGACATTTCCAACTGAATGGAAAGTCATAATCCATTTATGTTCCAAACCACCAACCAGTCATAGAATGGTCATAGAATGGTCATAGAATGGAAAATGAATGGAATATGAATGGAATATTGGTTCAGACCCTTTCATCCAACGTGGCTGGGACACCCCCCGAAGGTTTCGTTCACTGGGAACATCATCGAACTATCCCTCTGGATATCTGTCCTGACTGTGACTTTTTGTGGGGGCCCAGCGAAAACATCCCTAGATATTTCATCTGCATGAGTTAACTATAGCAAGCCTCAGAAAATAGAAAAGTAGAAACATCAACTAACAGTGACAGAATGCTTTTCTATCCGCTACAGCGAAAATGTTGGGAACTATTAAAAAAAACTTTTCTCATTCATCCACTCACATTTTCTAGTATAGTAAATCAATAATATTAGTGGTAAGCCACTTTTCTATCCACTGGATATTCAAAATTTAATAGTGCATCTTATTTTCTCCAGTATCCCACTAGGCTTTCCAAAAGCCTCGTTGGGATGATTTTTGTGCTTCGGCATCTGAAGAATTATGGGCAGTGAAACACCCAAAAAATGATGGGGAATTGTTTTTCCAGCATTTTCTCAGTAATACTTAGCCATGTTGAGGTAATTTTATGTAATTTTGGGGTATCCTCCATGTTTAGCCCCCAATCTCGTTCCTCCGTGCATGGTTCCCCATGGTTCCCCCCGGTTTTCCATGGTTCCCCTGCCCATGCAGCAGGCCAGGCATTCCTTCCACAGGAGTCGGCTCCATGAAGCGCTTGGAGTCCCACTCCTGGAACGATACCCATGAAACATGGTGGATTTTCCATAGTTTTTTCTGGTTGGTTAATGGTTAATATGGTTTTTCTAATGGTTTACAATGGTTAATGGATGGTTAATGGATGGTTAATGGATTGTTATTATAATATTATATATCTGGTTGGTGGTTGGTACGCAAACCCCTCTGAAAAATCATGGAGTGAAAGTCAGTTGGGATGATGAAATTCCCAATATACTGTATAGAACATAAAATTCATGTTCCAAACCACCAACCATTTTTTCTATGTTTACCAGAGGGTAAGACCATTTTCTGGACAGATTGGAGATGGTGACCTTGGGTTTACCACATTGAATGTGATACTCTGCATGAACATGTATAAACTGTCCATTGTTAGTGGGCTACTGGATGTGTTAGCTTCCTTCACATCATGAGCATCATCAAGCTGCCCCAAGGATCAAGGTATCAAGGTTTACCCGGGAGAAGTTCCAACCATTTACGCCCCCCAAGACTCTTGGACGAGTCTTTTTTTGTGTCAGAAAATGGATATGATCCATTTCTTGCGTGGAAACCCAACCATTCTTGCCCAACATTTGAAATTTCTTTAGCGGTGACACTTTCCGTAGAAATTGTAGATTATACACATCTTGTTCTATGGTAAGAGGTCCACAAAAATGTCCGGCGAATATTCATCAGCTGCACGCAGTCCTCCTGAGGAATGTCTTTCAAGATCTCAGCCAATAGCGCCTTGCTCTATCCCATGACTGTGGGTTTGGGATCTATGATCACCTGAGAGGTTTCACGTTGGGAGACTTTATTTTTGTCTTCAAAGTCTAGAAATCACAAGGGGCGGAAAAGGGGTTGGTATGGATAAGTGACAAGAATCAACTGGGAAATGAATTGAATGGCTAAGCAGCCTGCTTCTCCAAACTCAAAACTCTCCAAGTCTCCATGTTTTGGATCCTGTTGGATCATGTTGGATCCTCATCTTCCAAGTTTCCCGACCGGGGTGACCGGATGGGAGAGTTTCCCCTGGTGACACTCCCCAAATATCTCCCCAAGGATCTGGCTGGACAGTCCGTGGTCAACGTGAAGGGATTGGGAAGAGGTGGCACAGGGCCTTTTTTCGCGTGGCATTGAAGGAGGTATGCGACCAACACGGGGGGGATCATGACATACCGTATCCATAGATGAATTATGACTGGTTGGTGGTTTTATATAGCCATCTTGAAAAATATTAATTAGTCAATGGGAAGGATGACATCCCATTGATTTATGGAAAAGGACAATTCATGTTTGAATCAATGGCCATTTCAGGATCCTAAAATGGAGGTACCTACCATATATAAGGCCTATATAAGGCCTATGTAAGGGGATATACCGTGATATACCCCCAAAATATGACCTTATATGGTACAGTACCTCCATGAAAATGGATCCTGGAATTCCCATTGAAACCACCAACCAGAATGCTGAAGCGTTGCCAGCATGGTTTATGTGAGCGTTTCCAGCAGGTGATCAGACCTTGGTTTCAACGTCCATGGTTCCACTGAAATCCCATGGCTTCCACCAGGGTTCCATGTCCAATTTCAAATGGCAACCGAAAACAGTCGAAGCTAATCGTATTGAACAATCTTCGGATCTATAGCAAGTCCAACATGACGTAGGTACAGAAGACTTAGCCAGAGCTGCGATTGGTCAACAATAATCAAGATCGAATCGATCCCTGAGGTGATTGATCAAAGTCAATATGGAATCGTTTCCTCCAACGCTGAAACATGTTTTGACCAGAGGTTTTCTCGACGAGGGGTGGCGGATTCCACCATTTGGTTGGGAAAACCCAGCAGGATCTGAGCAATTCTGAGCACCCAGCAGAGTTGGCCACAAATGCTGGGGTCCATCCTGGCAGGTTCAGGCGAAACATCTGACGGATGAATTGGAAGGGGAGACAGTAAATATACCTATTACCTCACTTATAACATTACTTATACCTTAGAATCCTTAGAACAAGTCAATATGTTTTTCTTAATAAGTGGCCGACCCAGAGGTTTCTCAATCCAGGGCTAACATTGCACCATTCCAAAAGCAGCTCTCAGGCGGTTCATGGCATAGATGGGCACGGTCAAGATATGTCAAGATGCAGCCGGGAAATTCAAGAACTGAATCTGCGTCTCACAGTACGGTGCCCAGCAAGTTTCATGGTTGATCATCCTTCATGTTTCCATGTGTTTCCCCTATGTTCCCCTTATCCGATGGCTATTGTTAGGGTATCCCGGGAAAAATATGCCCCATTTCTGGGCCCTAACCTTGGGGTGTTCTAGCTTCGATTCCAGCTTGAGCTGAGCATCCCCCACGGCGACGACGGAGCTGCCACAAACGGCACTGACAGGTCCGCCTCTGTCGTGGTGCTGGACAGGTTGGACCACTTGCGCCGTCTGAATCCAAACTGAGACCTGTTTTAGAAGTGTTGACATAGTGTTGACATAGTTGACATCATTCGATGTTATCAATCTGAAATCGGTTGGTTCTACGGTAGGTCAATTTCTCTGGCTAAAGTGACCATTCCATTCTGTAGTTTTGTGCTGGCCTCAACGCCATCAACTTCCAGACTAGACCAACTTGGGCCTCACGGTCGACCGCAGCATGGGAATAGCATGATTTTCAGAACCACTTCAGATTTGAACGATGATCTGGGTGACAATGGGGTGATACCCTCTGGTAATTTAACTTAGCTATTGAAAATGGCCATTTATAGTGGATTTACCCATGAAAAATGGTGGTTTTCCATAGTTATGTTAGTTTACCAGAGGGTAACATCCTGAACTCTTTTCCTGATGTGTTCCCAGTATTTCTGGCTGCATCTGGCTACATAACTTACAATGACCTTATTTTCAAGGTCATTTTCATACAGAACAACCGATGAAGAGCCCACCAAAAAATGGCGCGCTGTTGTTTTGATTTGAAGCCCAAACCCAATAGGTTTGTTTGAACATGGAGTTGATACATACCCCAAATATCCATCAATCATCCTTGTCCCCATTGAGACACAGCGATTTTGGGCATCTCCGACGCCCAAAATGATCGTCTGCGCCAATCTGCCTTCAGGTCGAAAACCCGGACCCTTCGGCAAGGCTTCAGGACCAAAAACCTGCAGAAATGTGCAGTTTTTGCCAGCACAAGTTGGAGAGTCCAGGATATGCTGGTTTCCTACACTGGGGGTACCCCAGAATGGATGGTTTGCAATGGAAAATCCATCTAAACATGGATAATTTGAGGGTACACAGTATATACCACCATTTTAGGAAACCTCCATATGGGGTGATTTCTTGGCAACTGATCATCATTTCGGGCAATGTCGCTCACTGATGCTCACTGGATGTGGGAATAGCATGGAATAGCCCAAAACGTCCATATCTTATTGGGCCAAGAATGATAAACTATTGACTATTGGATACCCTCTGGTAAACTAACATAGCTATTGAAAACTGCCATTTATAGTGGATTTTCCCATTGAAAATGGTGATTTTCCATAGTTATGTTAAATTACCAGAGGGTAGCGGTCCCCCACCTGAGCCAGGCGCCGCTGCGCCAAGCACCGCGGCAGCGAGGCGTTTTCGCGCCGGAACCCACCGAAAACGCGGAAGCTGTGGACGGAGCAGAGTTGCCCAAAGGCCTGGTGTAGCGTGGCACCAATCAATGAGCCATTTCAGGAACCTAAACCGGAGGTACCTACCATACATAAGGCCTATTTTTAGGCCCAAATTTCAGGGAATATCCCCAGAAAATATGGCCTGAAAAATGGTACTAACGAAAAAACCTCCATTCAAATGGATCCTGAAATTCCCATTGATCCATCCATGGAATTCCAAATAGTTAGATCTGCTTTGCAAGATAGATACGAATCCCGTACCACATTTATACCCCCCTTATTTTGCACATCTATCTGGCTCATCCGGTAAGCCCAATTTATAATGGATTCAAATCAACCTATAAGATTGAAATACATTGAAATACATTGAAATACCAAATATATATATATATAATATGTATATATATATATAATTATTAAATCATATAAATATATATATATAAATGATATAGCATGGGATTCACTCAACGCCAGAAGCAATCGCCAGGTTCAACCTGCCATTTCATGGTCATCTTACGTCAGCAGTATTTTTGGAAGTCCCCCGCTGGGCCTCTTCCATGATGGCAGGTAGCTGTACGGTAAAACCAATCATTAATCATCCCCAATATTCGCCATAAATAGGTGGTATAAACCATCCCCAAATGGTTTATCATTGGGCTTACCGCATTAATCTAACTGTAGTGACTGGGTCCCTGGGTTGTTTTTTCTAGCTCCACAGGAACCAAACCTCGCAGGAAATGCGCAGGTCCCGTCAGGTTTAGATTGCCCAAGGTTGCCGTTTTCTTGGTTTCTTTTCATTGCCCAATTCTGATGAACATTGCAACTACCAGGTTCTATGTTAAGAGACGTTTTTAATCATCGAACATGAAGAGAAACGTGGTCCAAAAATGGCTAAACACTGAAAATGCCTGGGGGTGAAATCATAGGATTTTCATGGATTTTCCCCAAAGATGATGGATTTTACTGCCCAGTCTTCCGATTTTCCACAGCGTCAGTGATGGCTTGGCTGCCTTGTTTTCAGCCACGGTCAGTGATCTGAGATACCTGAGCCGATCCGTCAAGGTGACCACGGTGACCATATGGATCTGCCATTCCCATATGCAACCCATGGTGCTGGAATATGAATCCCAACATTTACCCCAGAAATGACCCAGTCATGTAGGTAAATATACTATACATGGAGCATATGGGATTGTGTAGACCTCTTGATACTGCAGGAAACTTTGATATCTTTTTGTTGGACTGTCTTGGATAAACTCGACAAGCCTAGCTTGAGGCAAGAAGCTCAGGCAGGGAAGACAATCTCCTGAGAATCGGGGCGCTGCGATGTAAGATTCATCGCAAGACTCGGATGTTTCTGGCTACGCTATGATAGATGCCCTTCTTTCACAGCAACATCGTACAATAAACGAACATCACGACACATTGAGCATGTCGTGGGTTGTGCTCCTTTCAAAGTCATTGGAATCACCTGCTCCTGGATCATGCTCACATATCACATGACATCACACGACTAAGGGCTTCATGTTCTATTGGAAACATCAGTTAGTATCCTATATATCGTCAATATGGACGAATTCAAATCGTTCCCATTCTTTCCAAAAACGCTGCTGGATGATTTTCCATGGATTTTCCCTTGAAAAAGAGGAACACCAGGGGGATTCCGAACAGGTGAAACCCACCATTGGACCAAGTGGCACAGGGAGACCGGCTGCCGCCACTGCTGCATCGTCCAGCTCCAAACACCTGGCAGAGCTGAGGGGATGGAGATCACATTCCGCAAAAACCTTGGGTTTTGTCAACCCAAATCATGTTATACTGGTTGGTGGTATACCTACCTCCGAAAAATATGAGTTCGTCAGTTGGGATGATGAAATTCCCAATATATGGGGAAAGAAAAGTTCCAAACCACCAACCAGTCATGCTATATCATGTTAGACTAAGTTAGTGAGAATTGGTGATATTTGGTGTTCTTTTTTGTGATCATGGTGATAATGAGTGATAGTTAGTGATGGGGTTAGTGATGATCTGGATTAAGCCTGACTCAGGGCTGATCAATCTCGAGAGTAGCTCACCAAATAATGAGTTCATCTGATACCAAAAAGGGTTGGTATGGTTGATATCATATATATATATGGTGATAACTAACATCCGATAAACAAACATCCGATATGGCTTGGTGGTTTCAACCCTATCCCTCTGAAAAATCATGGAGTTCAAGTCAGTTGGGATGATGAAATTCCCAACTGAATGGGAAGTCATAATCCATTCATGTTCCAAACCACCAACCAGATATATTATTATTCCAATGATTTACCATTATTAACCATAGATTAGCCATAGATTAACCAGGAAAATTAATGTTCCAAACCACCAACCATATGGCTTGGCTTGGTATGGTTTGTCCACACATGAGGTGCACGCCCAGAACGACGCCACCTGATGAAGCCATTCGATTTGGTTTCCCGGGGTTCCTGAAAATAGCCATGAACTCCAAATTCCCACTTCAATTGCATTCAATTACCATTGAAGCCCCATGAAATTCCATATCCGCATTAACTTCCATATTCCCAGTAAATCACCCAATTAACTCAACTAACTCCCATGAAATCCACCTTTTTCCATGGTTTCCCCAGGTTTGCTCCGCCATTTTTCCAGCAACGCTTCACCGCGTTCACCGCGTTCGCCCAGCTTCAACAGCTCGGCGCTCCAGCGACGCCAGGCCACGGCCGGCATGGACACGTCCAGGCTCACCTGGGTGGATTTACCCATTGAAAATGCTGGATCTTTCCAGTTCGTTATGTGGCTGTTTACCAGAGGGGAACCATATAGTACCATTATATCTATACATAAATCTATAGGTAATATATATATACTGTATATATATATATATATATGTATTGCCATTTTACAAATATGGGTAATTAGTATATTTATCTATAATACCATATATAGTCCCCATTGTATGGTATGTGCTATGGTATTAGAAATGGTAATATGGTATTCTTATATTACCTACTAATAGTATATGGTTATAAACACCATATATATATATATATAATCTATTTTGCCATTACTAATACCATATAATACCAATATTACCTTTATGATAACCCATCTGAAAAATATGAAAGTCAGTTGGGATGATGACATTCCCAGCTGAATGGAAAAATAAAATTCATGTTCCAAACCACCAGCCAGCTTTTGAATGCTTTTTCAGTGAAGTGGTGAATTAGTGGAAGGAAACACATGAAAAACACCATGTGACCATGTGTATCAAAGATGATTTTTTTGCGATTAATCAAACATTACCCCTTCCGTCTGGAGCCGCCAAGCGCATTTTCGAGTTGTCATTCAAGCTGAAGGTCAGGAGGCAACACATATTCATAAACGCACCCATCATTGTCGAAGACAGAGTCACGGTCCCGCATGCTCAAATAGAGCGACCTCTCTTGAATGACAAGAGCGACTGGGCACCATGGGGCCGGACACTGCAAGACTTCCGTGAAAGTTGTATTGCCGGGGTGGATTGTCAGAACCTTTCTTTGATATTGCTCCGCGACATAGATGGTTCCACCTTCAGTTACGAACAGGTCCGATACACAAGCTTTGGGCTCTGTGGGGATTTGTCCCACTACAACAAGTTCAACTGGCTCGGCTGGATTGATGCGTAGAATGCGACTCTGCAACTCATCAAAAAGATAGATCACCCCTGCGTTGGTCACAAACATGGCTTTTGCTTTGAACTGCAGGTCTGCAGGAAGACTCTCGGAGGCAACCACTGTCTGAAGTGCTGAACCCAGCTTCTGCAGCGTTCGCCCCTCCTGCACCACCACGTACAGCCCCTGAGGTGAGACAAACAGCAAATCAAGATTTACCAACCTGTAGTTGAAATAATCCGCCACGAAAAGCTCCCCGCTGGGTGAGATGGATATGTCACATTCCGTCTCAAGATTCATTCCACACACTTCAGCGCCTGCATCCACAAGAGTTCGCATTGAAGTGGCTGCGTCTCCATGCTTCCAACAAAGGGTGCGGCCATTAACATAGTCGGTGGCATAAATGTCACCTCCGTGCCTGCGCAGGCAATTGCATGCAAAAGGCAGCACTTCATATCCTGAAGCTTCACTGATTTCACTGGCACCCAAATCCGGCGACCAATGCTGGAGACGACGCCTCTTCGGTTGAAAAGGCTGTGAAGATTGGGCTCGCTTTCTTAGGGCTGCACCAACTTCTCTGTGCCAGTCATCAGAAAGTGACTTAAAATCGACATGCTGCAGCAGCATGCCCAAAAGACCATTTCTATCCTGGGAGGCATTGAGCCAAGTAAATATTCCTTTCAACACTACTTCCTCACGAGACACGCCCAGATCATCTCTCTTCAAAATTCGTGCCAACTGATCGGCACTGAGCTTCACAAAGTCTGGATGTTGGCTGCTAGTTTCGAAATCCCCGGCAACCTTCTCTTCACATGCATCTTTCAAAGAATGGAGGCCGTGCACTTCTTGCAAGACTAGCAGAGCAGAACTGCTGTCCAGGGAGGCACGGATGCCCGCCTCAATTGATCCTGCTAACTTTGGCAGGTCATAAGCTTCCGCCAGTCGCATCAGTTCAAGACCAGTTTCCAGTGGTACTTCAGGCTGCCCATCATAGATGTAGTCCAAGAAGGCAGACACTGCTGCTTTGGACGCAGCAATTTCTATAGGCTCTCCTCGTTGCACGCTATCTGCCAGGAAGGATCCACCCAGCAGCTTCCGAAAGATAGCACCGCTGGCAGATAGCACCGCTGAGTGGGCGCGATGCTTCGCGCCATCGCAGCTCTTCAGGACAACATCACAGAGATGGTCTTCCCTCCAGAACTTCCGCAGCTGCTGCATGATACCGGCCCGATGCTCGGCCAGATCGGAATGTTCAAGTCTCACAGCGCCCATGGCTTTAAAGAAGATGTGCTAGACCCGAACAGTGCGCTTGAATATGTTTGGTCAATTTTATTGTTGTTCCCAGCAGCTGTCGACTGTTATATAACCATCCAATTTAGCTAGGGTGGATACAGGAGAAAAAAAACAGGGATGTCATGATCATGGCCGCAACCACAAAGACATCTTGACGCTTGGATGGCCCAGCTCTGCAGCAAAAACACTCTGCTGGTCGGCACCCCCAAAGGCCCATGGCCAATTTTAGATACCCTGCAAAATGTTACAGTAGGCCGGCCGTACAAATCATTACACATATGCATCTCTCTCTCTCTCTCTCTTCCCCTCTCTCCACATTATGGCAAAAGATCAAGTTGTATTTTCTGACGTTGTACCCTCTGGTAAACTAACATAACTATGGAAAATCACAATTTTTAATGGGTAAATCAACTATTTCTATGGCCATTTTCAATAGTTATGTGGCTGTTTACCAGAGGGTAATTTTGAAAGTGTCCATCCAGTTTGTTCCCCATTTCCGTGCATTGGTTTTGACGACCTACAAATGCTCCATCGCTCTAACCTTGTCGCACTGGTCGATGGTCAAGCTGTCTTCACTCACGCTGCCGTGACGCCGCAAGAAAGCCATGGCCTGACACAGCAGTGGGAAACGAAGCGAAAGCATCTAACCAAAATGAGCGTTGCCCCGAAGGGTTTGTAAGTTATATATCCCATTCCAATATTAAACACCACCTATGTGGTCCTAAATGTGTGTTTTTATACCCTACATTGACCATGGCTTCTGGGGGGTGTTTAATATCTTGGCAAAATACCATCCGGTAATCAAACATAGCAATGGAAAATCGCATCAAATCACCTATTGATTCAGTTCGATGATGTTCCAATTAAAACGTCCATTTACTTCGGGGATTTCCCAGCTAGCCATGTTTGATTCCCGGAGAGTATAAGGCAAATGATAGGGATACTGGTCAATCTCGCCATAAATGGGTTTGTTTCAAAATATGGGGTGCCTCAAGTTATGGTAATGGCTCAAACGCATCCAAATATCATGGGATAGTTTAATTATTTCAGAACGGCCCCTCATGGGGGAGTGAGTTTTGCTCCAAAAATGGTCAAAAATACTGGTATTGGAGATAATATCTTGGACACACTCAAGTATTCCACAAACATGTGACATGATCAATTATTTCTTATCCAAATCATCACTTATGTTGAGGCCTGAGGTCCTTACAAGTTATGAAGTTACCAGGTAAGTCGAAAAGTTGAGTCAGGATGTTGTACCCTCTGATAAATTGTTACATAGCTATGGAAAATAATCACGTGTCAACAAGTTGTAAAGAAGGTAAGCCATCGAACGAAATGGGCCATTGTAGTCATCATTTTCACATAATTACCAGAAGGTAGAAATCATCATTTTTGTAGGTGAAAACCCCATTAATCACCGTAAAATCACAGCACAAATCAACACTACAGTAGCATTTTGATCATTTCTTTGGCCATTAATCATTAAATCCCACTAAATCCGATTAAACCCCATCATTTCCCATTAAATCGCCATTCAACCAATTTTGACCTCATCATTCTTTGGCTTATCCTGAGACCATCCCAACTACATCAAGTACGAGTACTACATTTTGTACATATGTGGTGCCCATCAGTTAGGTATTGAGTCCAATCCCATGAAAGTTTCAAGTAGCCATCAAACAGTACCCTCTGGTAAACTAACATAGCTGTTGAAAATGGCCCAGTCGAAATAGTGAGTTTTCCCATTAAACATGGTGGATCTTTCCATAGTTTTTTGGTATGTTTACCAGGCCGGGCAAAAAACCCATGGTAAAACCATGTACCCTCTGGTAAACTAACAGTTTACTATGGAAAATCACCATTTTCAATGGGAAAATCCACTATAAATGGTCATTTTCAATAGCTATGTGGCTGTTTACCAGAGGGTAAAACCCATCAAGATCCACCCCTAAACCCCCCCCAGGTGAATCCAGGCCTGCGGCATGAGTTCCTGGGGGAAGTGCACCGTTCGCATCTGCTTCTCCGTTTGAGCGCCGATGACCTGATGTCAACCAGTTGAACATCACTGGATTGGTTTAAGGGAAAATCTACAGGAAACCATGGTTTTTACCATCAAATATAGGGCTTTCCGGTTAAAATTTTCCCATCATCCAATTCTATGATGAACAACATCTCTGTGAGGCTGCACTATGTCACTATGGATCTGGGAATTTGGGAACTTCAACTCAACGTTTTTTTTTTTATTTTGTATTATCCATAAGTGGAACTAACTAAGTTGCACTATGGATTTGGAAACTTACACTCTTCATATCTCAAGAGATATCTCTTGATGCATGCAACCTGCCGCCCTTGGAACGACCCCAGAGATGCACGGATGCAAAACAACAGATCCTACCTGTACATTAGTAATTACATACCCCATATGCTCCATGTATAGTATATTTGCCTACATGACTGGGTAATTTATGGGGTAAATGTTGGTAAATATTCCAGCACCATGGAGCATATGGGTACTAGTACTATCATACTATCAATATCTCCACATGGTTTTTACCCTCCGGTAAACTAACATAACTAAACGGAAAATCACCATTGTTAATGGGTAAATCAACTATTTCGACTGGGCCATGTTCAATAGCAATGTTAGTTCACTAGAGGGTATCTAGAGTGATGAAGCCTTTTCCCGGTCTAAACAGTCTGAAAGGTCTAACTGATCAACCTTCAAAGGGGTTACTGCAGCATGACTATTTTTAGAGGCTACTGCCATGAGCACGCCATGAGCTATCGCTTCTTCACTTCTTCAACGCTGACACTTGTCCCTTCAACATTTGACATGTAGCTTACTTAAACCCCATGCTTAACTGCAAAAAAAACACATCCAACTCCAAAACTTGGAGGGTCATCATCTACTTCAAATTTGGTATTCAGACATCCCATGGGTATCCCCATGATATTCCCCATGTTGAATGGTTCTATCCAGGTGACCCAATCCTCCAAGGCACCGCGTCCAGCACTTGAAGCAGGTCATCCACACCGGTGCCGTCTGCCTCGGATGCAAGGCGCGTCGTGGTGGAGTACAAACGGGGCATGATTGGGTTACCCTCTGGTAAATTAACATAGACCCTGGCAGTCATCGGGGTTGGAAGATTAGTTTCCATTAAAACTAGGCTATTTTCAGAAAATTTTCAGGGTCTATGTTAATTTACCAGAGGGTAATTGTTGAAACAATAATAAACTACCCATGACTGGGAATGGCAAACATATGAATATGGGGGTTTCCATACATTCGGGGCACCCCAATAGCTGGATGGTTTATTTCATGGGAAATCCCAAACAAAAATGGATGAGAACTGGGGGTAGCCCTATTTTAGGAAACCCCCCATATAGATGAATTCATTGTCTTAACTGTTGAAAGATGTTGAACGAATATAGATTCACTCTGACTCACCCTGAGTTGTTTAGGGATTTTAGGGTCAAACTTTACAGGAAACCTCTGGAAGCTTAATATGCGATTGGAAAAATAGGGTGCTTTTTCCTAGTAGGTTTTGCGCAAACCAAGCCAGTGATAGATTCCAAACTCCCTTTAAACATCTTTAAACGTACTCTGGATATCTCTGGATCGGATGTAATATGAGCCTTCACCATTCGCATATTAATGCAGGACACACCTCATTCATCCCATTTCCCTCCACCATTCATGCCAATGAGTGGGCCATATAACCACATTTAATCAATTTTAATCATTTGTGTAACCCACCGAACCGTGATTTTTCATGCTTTTTTCCTAGAAATCGATGTCTCCAAAAAGAAGTTATGAGGCGGGCATATTCTACCCCTGACTTTGGGATTATATCTTAACTTAAAGCATCTTATAACATCAACCCTGCACCCCACCAGGCCCGGAAAGCCAGCACCAGCATCCCAGAAAGTGGACCAAGAGACCGCACAGACCGGAATCGCTTCCGGTGGCACGAAGCTCATGGAGTTCAACAGGTCGATCTTGTTCCAAACCTGCAGCTGTGGCATGGCATGTGATGCTTGCAACCAGTGGCCTGCTGTTTGGATCAATGGGAATTCCAGGATCCTAAATGGAGGTACGTTAGTACTGTACCATATTTCTGGCAATATTTTGTAGTTATATTCCCTGAAATTTAGGCCTTATATATGGTAGGTACCTCCAATTTAGGTTCCTGAAATGGCCGTTGATTGGAAGGCCAGACCATGCAATCTTCGTCTATCATTTCTTCCCCTCACATGTCAGCTTGGCAAATCTTGTCGCAGCCACGCCACAAACAATACGGGTCCGGGATGTGTCCCGCACTATGAGGTTATTAATGTATATGAATGTCCTTATGGGCCTCTAGATTCTAGAAGTACCAGCGCCTATATTTGTGTTGGTTGGGGTTTTGACAAATAACTCCCCACGGGTAAGCTCCACATTAAAAGCAAGAAAGTACCCTTCAAGCTTCCTGCCGCCTTGCTTTTCAGCTGACACTGGCTCTTTGGCCAAAACTGTCAACGGCCAACAGCAAAGTCGTTCCGCATTTTCAGCTGCCGTGAACATCTGACACAAACCAAAATAAAACGATACAAAACATGGAATTGCATAGCGAGGTGGTGCTAGGAGGACTTCTGATCTTCGGATCCAGAAATGGTGCCACGGAATTTCAATGACACTACAAATAAAGGGTGAACAAAATGATCGGAACTAAACTTCTCCAGCTGGCTCTACACCTTAGTCTGACTCCATTTCAAATAGCCAAGGCTACTCCTCTCTACATCTGCGTCGCTCAAGTTCCTCCTTGCGACTTCCGAAGCCAGGACGTTCCGAAAGTATTTGAACTCCCCTTCCGAGTCGAGCACTTCATAGGACCAGGACAAAGCGCACAGACTGAAGTCTTGCATTGGCGACAACTTTTTTGTCGATCGAAATCGCTTGGCTGCAGAAGCCAACAAGTTTTCATGGTGGGCGTTTAACTTGGCACAGGCCCAGATCACAGTGGGCACTCCAAGATACAAATCCTTTCCAGTGAGTTTTGGAAATAAATCATTCAAATGTCCGGCAGCAGATCTCATGAAGTCCTCACCAAGTGATGGTGCTACTAAACTAGCGACTGCAGGTACTGACTCCTGAAGATCAACCAGGGTTTCCAAAATGTTGGACAAATCTTGGGCTTTCATATCCTTCATCTTCTCAGGAATCTCCCCCACAATAGCTGGCACAGACTCCAATACCTTGGGCTCATCAGTCTTTAACTGCGCGGATGCCCGCAGGCAGTTGCTCAAATGCTGCGGAATCATCTCCTTCACTCTGGCAGGGATCTGAGCAACCACCGTGGGGACGATTTCCAAGACCTCCGGCACCACATCTTTCAACCTGGCTGATGCCCACAGACTGTTGGACAACGCTTGTGGCACCATTTCCCCCACCTTCCCGGGATACTGTGCGATGATGGCCGGCAACATCTGCAACACCGAGGGGTCCTCCACCTGGGTTGGGGGTGGTTCCATCCATCCAGAACTTCCAACATCAAATTTTCAGATCCCAAAAAACATGCAGATTAATGGGTTTTTAATGGTGATTTAATGGGATATAATGTGATTGTTTCATCCACTTAATGGGATATACCCTCTGGTAAACTCGCAGGTTGCTATTGAACATGGCCCAGTCGAAATAGTTGATTTACCAATTAATAGCATGGTGGATCTTTCTATAGTTTTTTGTATGTTTACCAGAGGGTAAAACAATTTGTTGTCAATCCAAACAGGTCCCCCAATATTTGACCCACACTCCACCTGTAGCCTGGCGCATGCCCACAAGCTGCTGGAGAGTTCCTGGGCTTTCATCCCCTGCGTCTGTTGGGAAATCAACTCCACCAGTGCTGCAACGAAGCCCTCGGAACTGCGGAAATCCTGGGGCAACTGCGCCACGCTCCACAGAAGGTTGGCAGCAGTTCGCGGGGCGAAACGACCTTCCTCCATCATCCCCTGAATTTTGGTAGCCAAAGCTTTCGCCAAGGGCCTGTCTTGTGCCAGTTGCGCTTCGTTCTTCCACTTCAAGCTGCCCTTTTTCCGGAAAACCGCCAGGCTGTGATATGCAGAGGACGCATGAATCTCATCGAAAATCTGAGTGTCCATCTCAGCCTCCAAAATTTTGAAGATCTTATTGGGACTGTTGGCTGACTTCAGCCTGGAGGTCAGAATCATCGCCTGTTTCAAGTCCTCATCTCCAGTCCTGCCCCCATCCCACACCCAGACTTTCGGAATGCGCAATGCTTCGGTGCAGCAACGCCCTGACACGAAAACGTCACTGCGGATGGAGGCCCAAGTTAGGTATGCAAAAATCACCATCCACAGCCGCATCCATCGCATCCCCCGGTGGCGCGGCAGGTCTTCTGCTGACCTTTTCGGCTTGGAAAGGCGCGAAGACGTTGCCATGGCTTGGGCTGTGGTGTCAACAAGCGACCCTATGAAAAAGGATTGTTCAAAGTACCCTCTGGTTATTTAACATGGAAAATGGCCCATAGAAATAGATGGTTTACCTATAAAACATGGTGATTTTCCATGGCTATGTAACAAACAACCAGATGGTAATTGCTGCAAGTTTCCATCACTGAAGTAGAAACCAAGTCTCTGCTACTCGGGAACCGCAGCTATTGGCTGTACTGGTTGGGATAGTTGCCAAATGGATTTGACCTCTCTGAGCTGCAGTTCACAATGCGAAACACATTAATGCCCTTGCCTTACATGGCTATTCTTAGGATACCGAGCGCAAAGATACTTCTTCATCCCCTTAAATCATTTATGGCAATATGCAATTATTGATCGACCCAAGCTTTTAGGTTATAAGGGAGCAGGCTCCATACAATATGTGGTCATCATGGTTCAGGGGTTCTTGACACCAATGACCCCACGGTTATGGTGTGTTGTGTCACCTTTACGTAACAGGTGATGGCCCAATGAACATTCATGTCAATGTCAGTTGGTCAGTTTTGCATGTAGGGCTGTGGCGTTGTGGGTAGCGTTGAGTCCGCCACTTGCCAAACATGCTCCACAATGTTCCACATCGAATTTTGCTCAGTTCTAAACATCTCAAGATCTGATGCCGAAATCCACAAGTTTCAACTACCATCTGGCTATTTGTTACAGTTAGCCATGGAAAGATCCATCCATTTTTAAGTTCGGTAAACCATCTATTTTCATGGGTCATTTTCCTACCATGGCAAACTGTTAGTCATAACCAGAGGCTACTTCAACTACTTCAACAATGGATTGGTTTAAGGGAAAATCTACAGGAAACTATGGATTTTCCCGTTATATATATATATATATGGGGCTTTCCTGTAAAATGTCCCTTAAACCAATCCATTGACTTCAACTACTTTCAGATCTGTGCTGCCAACTGGGTTCAGCTGGGTCTCCCAACTTCAATCACTGCAGACTGCAGCTTTTGTTCAGACATGCCGGCACTGCGCAAGGTCTTCAGCACAATGTCCTTCCTGGGAGCTCAAAATCCATTGGCTTCACCGAAACAATTGGGCAAACTGGAGATTTCAAAGGCCATCCAAATACATAATAAAATGATCTATAGATATATATATATATAGATATAGATATAGATATAGATATTATAATCTCTATAATGATTGTTCATCCAATCATGATGATAAGCTCATTTTCCTGGTTTGATCATGACAAAAACTTAATAAAAACTGATTGTCAATCGAGATCGATACATCCTGGAATATCCTACCTATTACACAGGTTTGCTCTGAAGAGAACATCCATCTCAGGCTAGACTGTCGAGGGGAATTTTGAGGTCTTGCCAGCAAGGGCTGCTCACCATCAAAATAGAGGGTTGATTTATCTCTCGATCGCAATCCAAAGGTTTCCTACAGTTATCCGATGTTCCCCCTAAACTTTACCAGTCTGATTTCCAATGTAGGATTATGTAAGATTATGTAAGATTATGTAAGATCAACATTTCCAAACGATCCTAATATTTTGCAGCGACGAGCTTCTGCATGGTACGCTGCGGATGCGCAATGTCACGCACATGCCTCAGAGAGTTGATCAATGTTGATACTGCATCAAATCCTTCACTGGTTGGTGGTATACCTACCCCTCCGAAAATATGAAAGTCAATTGGAAGGATGACATCCCATATATGGAAAATAACAAATGTTTGAAACCACCAACCAGTTCAAAATCTTTCGATTCCAGTGTTTTTTTTTGGTGAAATGGCATATCCCAGCTATAAAGGGAAATATGCTTGGTTTATATGGTGTATAATGGTTGGTTTGATAATGGGGAGCCCTTCATCAGCTGTGGCCTGCTATGGGAGGGTTTTTCACCTGTCCAAGAAGTGGAGGAAACCAAATTCATGGCAATGGTAGTGGAGAAAATCCATGGCAAAACTGATACCCTCTGGTTATTTAACATGGCCATGGAAATGGTCCATAAAAATAGATGATGTTCCCATTAAAACCCATATAAACTCATATAAACCAATATCAACGAATACAAACACCAATCTAAACCAATATCAACCCCAAAAGTCGATTTTTTTTGGCGTCCAACAAAGACAGTCACCCAGTGGCAGCAGCACGTCGCAGCAGATGATCTCCTCCAAAGTGGATTGGAAGGCAGCGAAAAGGCTGTGCGGCAAATGTTGGATGAAACCAATGCTGTCCGCCAAAATGGCATGCCTCGGCCGGTGATAGCTGGTGAAGCCCATGGAAATGATCGTCTAACTGCCAGGCTGCCAGTTGGGAAGCCACCGGATTTTTTTGGCACCCCCAAGCTTTTGTGAGAAAAAACCTATTTGTAAGCTGTGTAAGCCACTGCCAAAAGTCTTTTTTTCGGCTTCATCAAACAAGATCTCTACCCCAAAATGTTCCAAACATCCAACTCTTCTATATGTACCTATATGTTCTATGAATAAGTAATTATAATAAGTATTGTCAAGTTGTTTAGCTCCCAGCATCCAACTCTTCCCCATTTTTGGATCCCAACGGTCCGTTTGAGACTGGTCCTAGTCCCAGAGGTGTCCCAGAGGTGTCCCAGGGGCCCACCGGAGGGAAGCTTCACCTTCCGCATGGTGGTGTCCAGGGTCTGGAACAGCAGGTCCCGTTCCCGCAGACCTCGCAGCACTGGTTGCCCGGCCCAGCCCATGGCAGCTATGGGTCAAATATTGGGTCAAAGGTCTTTGGTAAAGGACTGGGTCAAAATTGATGACCTTATTTAGAGGTCTGTTCATTCTAATAAATATTCTGTTATACTAGTACCCATAGGATCCATGTATGCTATATTATTGGTACATTTACCATCAATATACCCCCAATGTTAGTATATATAGCATACATGGATCCTATGGGGTATTAAGATGTATTAAGCCTCCAATGTTAGGTCTGATTTTGACCTATTTGACCTGTACCTTCGCCTTTTCTCCAGAGCTGTCGTCCCCTACCTGCGTCGGTGAGTCGATTCATCAACGACGTTTTGCCTGTCATGGCTGGAACGTTGTTGGACGGTAAATGGGACAATTCACCCGTGAAATCTTGGGATACCCTCTGGTTATGTCAAAATAGCTATTGAAAATGGCCATAGAAATAGCTGATTTACCTATTAAAAATGGTGGTTTTCCATAGCTATGTTAGTTTACCAGAGGGTAAGGCCACCATTTACCCAACAAAAACCTTTCACTTGCATCCTCCATCCAGTTTGCAACATCTTCGCCCCTTGCATTTCTTGTGCCTGCATTGGTGTAGCCCACGATGCCGATGGTTGGCACCCCTGCGCGACTTTGTCGCTGCTGCTTGCGGCTTTTCTTCTCCTGGGTCTTGCTGGCGGATTCACAAAGCGCTTCAAATCCTTTGGGCACACATTTGGTTTCACAGGCCACCATTGTCTCAAATGTTGAGATTCCATGATATATCTGTATATGTATATGTATCATTCCCATCATGGATTCAAATTGTCCTCAATAAACCAAAAAGTATAACTCACATGCAATCATCAATCAACGATCATTTACTGATATCATCCCTATTATCTATAATGATGATACCATATGGTACCCCTATGAATGTTGCTATTCTATCATATGAAAAATCCCCAGTTACTTACCCATCCCCTAGTGACCCACTTGTGTCTTACCAAAGCTTGAGCACTGACACACCGGTGCAAAGCAAAATAATGTCCTTTTGGTAAAAATAGGTAGATGGGCCGGGAGCTGGTATACCATCTATCATCATAGAAGCCTGTTGTTAATAAGTTAAAGATAGATGATAGACAATCATAATTGTTAATAATTTACCAACTGGTTGGTTATTAATTGATTAATAGTAAACAAACCCCTCTATTAATCAACCAACCAATATTAACCATAGATTAACCATTATTAACCATGGATTAATCAACCAACCAATGGTGCAAACACCCAGTGGGTCGTTCCATTTCTCGCCGAGGTGCCGTCTCCAGCATTCGCTTCAACCTCGCCTCCGCTTGGCGAATCAAGGCCCGTTCCGTCTCGAACGGTTTCAGCTCGTAGTGGTACTGCACATCCACATCGGTCCTTCTTTGGGGCAAGGTCAAAGATGAATTACTATCTACAATCTTTATTTGTTTAGTATAGTAATTCATATATAATTCATATACCTCTGGTGATATGTGAGTATGTGATTTTTAATATGCACATCTACTTTTCATAGGGGTTTTCTTGAGGCACGCCCCAGCAGGACGGCGCACCTGAAGCCCTTGACTTCTTTGAAGGGACCCACCTCTTCCTGCAACATTTGCATGGTCTCCTGGAACGTTGCGGGCAACGCTGAAGTTTTGGAGAACTCAAATCCCGCATCTTTGTGGCAGGTAAAACTATAGGGAAACACACCATGTTTGCTCTGATTTTAAGTTGTCTGAGTAAATCATGGTAAATCATTCATCTAGTTATATAGCACATTTCGAAAATCATGGGGTACAATGGGCAACCGGGAGAACCTGAGCACCCAAGAAGAGAAAAAGAAATCATGATCCATATTGGTCCCTAGTGGGGTCCGGCTGAGAACTCCACTGAGCCCCACCCAATCAAAGAACATCAGCGCTGCACTGCCAAGCCAGGTCGAACCAGCCCACGTCACAAGATCTCCTTGAAGCGTGTCTTCTGGCTCAAGGTCAGCCGGGTCTTTAAATACTCCAGCTTTGCCAAGCCCACCTGATGCGCTGCGACGCAGTGGCTGATGTGGGAAAAACAAGTGTCACAAACCTAGGTGAATATGTGGTAGTTTGGGACAGCACTCAATTTGGACACATTTGGAGGATGTTTTCTACCAGGCTTCTCAGAGGATTTGCCCTACCTCTATTAGGATAGTACTCCAGCAAAAGTGTTTTTCACCCACTCCAAAACGAGATGAACGCACACCGACATCCTTTGCAACTACCTCTCCCAAGATTCCCAGAGTGGAGGAAAAGAGCTTTATGAAACTTTATGAAACTTTGAGGTAAAGTCTATCAGTCTATCTTCTGACATCCTGGCATCCTTCTCTTCTGCGCTCACCAAGACGTCTTCTATGGACACCCACAGATATAGCCCCACTGAAAACCCCATCCCCACGCTCCGACCTGGATCTTTGCCGCAGGCGTCTTGGCGCGGAGGTTGAAAATCTCCAGGACCTGCCGCCGGCTGATCCGAGATGGAAGGCTGTTCTGGTGCTGAGTTAAGAATACCTAGGAGGAGTTTGAGAGAGCAAATCAACCAAGGACAGTTGGTTGGGTAATGTTTGGGTAGATGGTAAAACCCCTTGAGTATCCTTGAGTATTGAGTGTGATCATGAGGGAGTCATATGATGTGGGAAACTGCTGGAAATGATCCCATTTGCCACTTGATTGTTGGCCATCAGGTAGATGTTGGAGCGCTGCAAGCTGGGCACCCAGATCTAGTCAATCTAGTCTGTTGCCACTGGCGCTTAAAAAGTGCTTTCAGCAACAATACCAGGACAACATGATTACACAATTACCCTCTGGTAAACTAACATAGCTGTAGAAAATCACCATTTTTAGTAGCTAAATCCACTATAAATGGCAATTTTCAATAGCTATGCAACAAATTACCAGAGGGTAATCCCTTGCCCTCAGTTCATGTTGAACAAACCCAGTCACCATGGTCAAAAGTAGGGAATGAAATCATGACTGGGAGCATCTCCTGGTGGTGTTTCATATACCATTTCGTTATTTAACATAGCCATGGACGTTGGCCGAACCGTACTGCATCTGTGGTATCCGCCATGGGTGGCCGAGTGTCCAATCGGTTTCGATCGATCACCTCCAATCCTGGATTCCTTAGTACATCCGTGGCGTTCATGGGGACGGACCCAGCAGCATGGCCCTTATTTGTTGAAAGAGAGGTCTGTATAATCCCCAAAATACGCATCATCTAACGCAGATTGGTCTTGGTTAAATTGATTGAAATTGTGGGATTCTAGCATTTGAATGATGCTTCATCCATCTGAGAGGGTTCAACCAAATCCCTTTTCCGGCTTCCGCTACTGAAGCTCACTCGCAAACCTTCAAAACAACCAAGTTGGTTGAATGGGCGTTCTCACTATGTTTTGCTGCCAAACATCTGAAAAACGAATGGTGTAAAATGGAATTGACATGCCTTAAGCACTATAACAACAACCACCAAGGTTATGGCTCATCTGAGCCAACCATAGTTATATACTCAGATTTTCCCAAACTTTCCCCAGATCTGTGCCAAGTTTCTTTGTTCCAGGAGGTATACTGCGATTCTCTTCCCGCCGCTGTTGTGCGTCACCCGCCGCCACAGCGTTGTTGAAGACCTGAGCTGAGAGGCGCAACATGCCATGGAAAGATCCACCCATTTTTAATAGGTAAACCCAGGTAAAACCATCTATTTCTATGGGCCATCTATACCATGGCCATGTTAGTCATAACCAGAGGGTATATACTTGCGTCAAGAACCAAAATCCACCTGGAAGCTGAAACAAACAAATCCGTTGGATTCAACATGATTCAAAGATACCCAAAACTATCCAAATGGATTTGAAACTTGATTCTTCAAAACATCTGGGTCCCTTCAGGAATCTTCGACATTTGTTTAACATGTTTTTACTCCACCTGGAGGTTTCAACCACCGAAGCCAGGCTGCGGTTTCCAAATTCCGGGACTGCGTTGGGGTCAACGTGGTGTTCACGAAAACGAAGTCGCAGGGATTCCTTGGAGCCGATGTGGCTGGGGAGAGGTCAGAGGACCAGATGATGGACAGCTTGTCAGTGGCCAGCAACAAAAATAACGGGTTAGAAAAAACGTAAAGAAATCATAAAGAACAAATGTGCAATGTCCATATTCACACAAATATATACATATATAAATAATTATATATACATATATATATATTGATGAGATATGATGAGATATCATCTGGGGAGCACATCTAATACGGTATGCAAACAGATGGACATAGGTCGACCATGGTCGACCACCAAGAACTGACCTTCAAAATGTCAAAGGTGGTTCCGAAGGAAGTCTTGACCATGTTGGACCGCTCCGATGGCCATGACATGGCCATATAAATCCATACCCTCCGGTAATTTAACATAGCTATTGAAAATCACCATTTCTAATGGGAAAATCCACTATGAATATACATTTTCAATAGCTATGTTAAATTACCAGAGGGTACAACCCCTGTATGAAAACCAAAACAATGTCTTTGCATCGTGAAGGCTTCCTGAGACCGTGGACTAAGTCCTGTTCTTTCTCGACAAAGTTTCGTCGTCATCTGTAACTATCGGTTGTTCACCAAGCATCTCCGCAACATACTTTGCCAACTCATTGGTTTTGCCTACACGGAGGAGGTTCACCAAAGTTCATGGCTCTGCAAAACCCAACAGGACGTCTCAGGTGGCTGGCTACCCTTGATCCCTTCTTGCAAACAACTCGACTCATAATGAATTATAAAAATCAACAAGGTTGAGAATGACCATTGCAACACGCATTGGCCACTTTCGAGCTCCACGGTCTTCCACCTTTTCTATCTTTTCTATCCCCCTGATATCCCCAGCAAACACCCTCCACCACCTTTGCCAAAGTAGGTGTTCGGGTCAATGAGCCGAATCTTCACTACCTCGTTGCTGAGGTTGGAGCATCTCTGTTTCGATGTGATGTTCTTTTCCCATCAATGGCCGTGAATCACCCTTAAAAAACAGAAGATTCCCCAAATGTTGATTTTGGATGATTTTGGATGATTCTGGATGACTAAAGCCCCATTTCTTTCGGCTTTTAACCATTAAAAACCACCTGGATGTTTACTGTCCATCTTCCCCCGGGTTTCGCAACCCAGTCACTGTGGTCTCAGCCCACTGTCGTTTGATGACGCCGTTCTTCCAGGCGGCTTCGTGGATGTCGTATTCGTCGTCGCTTTCCTGGAAATGAGACTCGTCAGTCACGAGTCTACCGAGTCGTAATAGGGAATCCTGGGCTGTTGATGTTACCATCTGGTTATGACTAACATAGCGAACTGGAAAATCCCAACCATAAATGGAGGTTTCTAACTGGGAAAATCATCTATTTTTACGGGCCATTTTCCATGGCTATGTTGAATAAACAAAGGGTACATAATTATCATAAGAATTGCCCTCTGGTAAACATACAAAAAGCTATGGAAGATCACCATCTTTAATAGGTAAATCAACACTATAAATGGGCCATATGGGTTGGTCTGAATATAGCCCCCAAAATTGTGTGTTTTCTCATGGGTTACAATCTGGTTGGTGGTTTCAACCCCTCTGAGAAATATGAAAGTCAGTTGGGATGATTATTCCCAATATATGGAAAGTCATAAAACTCCATGGTTCCAAACCACCAACCAGATATATTGTTAGTCCAATTATTCACCATTATTAACCATATAGATTAACCATTATTAACCATAGATTACCCATGGATTACCATGGTTTTTACCATGTGTTTCCCACCGTCGCCCGCAACAAAACCGCGGCACCTCCTCGCCCCGATCCAAGTGCCAGCCCTCCGGCGCTTGCAGCGCCCGCGAGGTCGAGCGCCGCAGAAGGTCCGCGGCCTCGGCCTTTGAAAAGGCCTCAACGGTGGATGGCAGGGACAAGGCGCTGTGATTTGCGGATCAAAAATCAAAGATTTTGGAGATCTTTACAGTATTTTTGGGTATGAATCCATCATTAATCATTAATCCAATATTTGATATCTGATTCACTATTTGATTAAATATCAATATTATATCAATATTATATCAATATTATATCAATAAAATAGCAACATTAATCAACCTGCCAATATTTGATGATTCTTTGATTTATGCCCAATAGAAATGGAAGGCATCCTCCAGGGCCTCATGGTCCCAACCACCATTGGGAACTTGGTTGGGTCCTGGTGCCAAAGGAAGGAGATCTAATCGAAGCATCAAAATTAAGATATGAATACAGTAGATTGAATAGATATGATCATATGATATGATAGTGATTGATAGTGTATTTCAAATAGAAGCCTAAAAAATATGAAACATGTCAGATATGTGATATGATCATGATATTAAAATGGAACCTGGAAACTTATGGAAAATTGTATCCGTGAAAAGGTCTGGATGAGTTTTCCATGGCCACCCCAAAAATCTCAAGACAGGCGCTGGCATGACTAACTTTAGATACACTCGAATACCCTTAAATCAATCTCCAAAGGACTTTTTTTGGGGGGGTGCTGGAACATCAATAGATATCATGCGCTGCTCCATCAAATTGACCCCCCAAAAAAGGACCTATCAAACACACATCTAAAGTCCAACCAAGCACCAAACACATGCCAATGTGTGTTCAAAGAAACCATGAAAACACAATACCAGAACTACCATTCAACACTAGGTCACCATATTTTTGCCAAAAGAAAACTAACAAAATGTTCCTCAAACTCTCCATGTTTCATCATTTTTCCTATGGGAAAATCATGGAAAAATCGGGAATCTCTGGGGAACTCCATCCATTTTCCCGCTTTTTCCCATGGAAAATCCATAGAAACTCCACCCTTCCCCGCTGCTCTCCTGGCAGCAGGTCCCAACGATTGGCGCGCGCCAGTCCCAGCGCTTCTTCGGCGTCCCACAGAATCTGCGGCCAGGGTTTGCCTTCGAGCTGGGAAACGTGGATGAAATCCCTGTTTTTTTTAAGGTGGATATCAACATGAACCACGCCACTAGGTATGTATATTATATATATATAACAGCTGGGACAGCTGGGATATCAAATTGTAAGCTAGGAATCGGTATGTACATATATATATATACTATAGATAGATATAACCACTAGAGTGAGTTGTAGCTAAAGTTGTTATTTTTAGTGGATATAACTGATATAACTAGAGACAGCTATAAACTAGACATGAGTGAGGAGAGTTCGAACTCTCCCAAGAATGTGGGCGTCACTTTGACATATTGGAGATAACTGGATGACAGAAATACATTGTATGTATGTATGGATACTGTATATATATATATACGTGCATACATATAGTAGAAATGTTGAGTATCCCCAATTTCCCACAAATATATTCTAGTGGTCAACCAGCACATACCTGAATTCAATCAACTGGTCAACATGATTGGGTGGTGCAAGGGGGTTGAGGTACGTTTGTCCTGCAACACTGCGTGATTGCCGACACTTCAAGTGGAACTGCATGGATCTCCAACGAACTACAGTAGCACATCGATTAATCAAAAACGCAAACAAAGGGTTACCCTCTGGTAAACTAACATAGCTAGTGAAAATGGCCATTTATAGTGGATTTACCCATTCGAAATGGTGATTTTCCATAGTTTTTTCTATGTTTTCCAGAGGGTAACAGCAAACAAAAGATTTGAACAAGACACCTTTTGATCCCCTGAAAGTTGGGGAACGTTTTTCACGTGGTCCTTTTATACAAGCTTAATCAACCACTGCTATCAGACTGGCCCAACACCGATGCCAAGGAGCCCCAATTGGACTTGCCCGCCGTCACCACTGGATGAACCACAATCTCAGTGGCGAAGATCGGCAACACGGACGCACCAACAGCAAAACCAACATGGACCAACAGTGACCTTAAAACCAACAGCAACCTTAGCATCTGGTAATTTAACCTAATAGGTAAACCATCTATTTCTATGGGCCTTTTCTCATGGCTATGTTAAATAACCAGAGGGTAAAACAAACATGTCCAAGGGCCCAAGGGGCATGTCGTTTTTGAAAGAGATTTCTGTTGTATTCTTACCAAACCCAACAGGATGTCCCCTCCATCACCTGGCATCGCAAGGAACGGCCATGGGCTTTGGGCCATACAAGCGATATGCCAATGTGTCCTGCCACAGCCGGGAAGGGAAATTCTATAGAAAACCACGTTTTTTCCATGAAATTGAGAGATTTTCTGCATTTTGTCGCATCCAAGATTTGTTCACATCAACTCTGGGGTCTTTCTTTGTGAGAACGTCAGCACACGTCAGCACCTGCTATGCAAGATCTTTGCCACCCAAGGATGGAAAACAAGCACTGTATGTGGGAATATGTGGGATCTTTGCATTCTGAGTTGTGCGTGAGTTCAATGTTTTTAATGCATCAACGACACTTCACTTCTTGGTCTGACCAAAATGTGACTATGGAACTTGAAGAGTCCCAACATTGGCAAATTTGGCATGATATGGGCACTTTGCGGGTTTCTCTTCATGATGATCCTCCGGATCAACAGTGAATCACAGGGGCAGGGGGAAGAAAACACGCACCCTGATTTACAGTTGATGTTTCCATCACAACTTTGCATTTTGCACCAAAATGAGAGACTTATATAGACTTATCACCTGATATTTTCCCGTGCCAAATGTGAGTCCCAACCTCGTAGGAGAAGCACCGCTGCGCCACGCGCAGCACAGTCACCCGGCGGCGCGGCAGCCGTGGAAAGCGCATCTCCTGGTGGTGGCTGGTTTTTGTTCGAGAAAATGGCACCTCAAATTCCAGCGGATTCCCAAATTTCCCATTGACATGACAATACTGTGGGGCACATATCATTTTCAGATGCACCCACGAAGAAGCTGCGTTAAATGTGCATTTAAGACATGGAAACACACAACAAGAAAAAAAAGATGAAAAAGTGGGATGAGATGTTCCTTTTCCAGGTTCGTTCGAGGTCGACATTTGGTTCGTCCTTCTGGAGGTCTCAACCGTTTGAGGTGTGCCAAGTCGGGATCAACCGCCCAATGATCAGCTGACCAGCAGCCCTCGGTGCTATGCTCTTTTTTGAAACCGCCTGAAAACTGACGCAGGAGGACAGCACCGATGTAGGAATACGTAGGAATCATGTGTCTCAGATTTGGAGTTTTTTTGCGGACAACATCCATCGAACCAATGAGTTGATCCTCAGCGATGAGTGCGTAGTATCTGGGGAAAATAAAGAGGCCTCGCCTTGCAAGATTTCTCCAATGTAATTGCATGACATCCAGGAAGAAACTGGTATGACAACCCCATATCTTACATCACGATTGTAGGACATTCAGTTATCCTGTGGCCGATTTGATCGCCATTCCACTACAAACTGTTCGTTTCCCAACACCGATGCTTCGCTGCAGTATGATACTAGCCCAGTGCGCCCGGCTCCTATCAACCCACTTGGATGTGCATCCCGCAAAGTGCTACAGAAAATACTGGCTAAAACCCAGTTGAAGTTTTGACATACATTTTAATGTAAATTATGGGATATTGAATGGGTGTTATCCAACTATTTCGAGGCATTTTAAATGGATATTCTGATCTTAACCAGTCTATTTGTGGGATACGCGTCATCCAAGCAGGGTCAGAAACTTGGATGCACCTTGGAGCTGTGATGGTCCCGTCAACGCGCGGCTCGTTGACGAATTGGGTGCGTTTTCTTCGGCGGCGCTGGTGCTTCAGCATGGCTTGTGGTGGATTTCGGAGGGGTCCAACTTTCCGGCTGGGGGGACAAGTGGGAAACCCTGAAAAAAGTTGGAGATGGATTGCAAACATCTGATTCATTATGCTTCCATAGTAAGGTGAGCTTCAAAACAGGCTTACAATGTCAATTTTCATTGTGGAAGAATAACGTTTCCAGCAATCTTACATCCATGAAGACATGAGCTTGTGCTGAGTCACCACTATGCCGGCTGGGTCTTTCGGGCATTGACATCATTATCGGCACAGCGTGTCTGGGGCTTGCATAGCCGCCGCCAAATTCATAAGGGCGAAGCTGCTGTTGCTGCGTCCGCGTCTCACCCAAACCAGATTTACATGAGAATGAACCTATCGAAACAACCGCACAAAACATAGGTTCAAGGGCAATTTAATACCCTCCGGTAAATTAACATAACCATAAATTATAGACTACAATCACCATTTTAGTGGGTAAATCAACTATTTCTATGGGCCATTTTCAATAGCTATGTAACAAATTACCAGAGGGTAACCCCAATCAACCATTCTTGACCATTATTAACCCTTTTCAAGCATTCTATCCATCATTAATCAACCGTGATTATCCATTTTCAATAGCTATTTTGACATAACCAGAGGGTAACATCCCATTTCTAATCTGCATGTTTCTAACCATAGGGTGGTCAGTTGGGATCCTCATCCCCGGACACGCGGACACGCTGGCGGCTTGGCAGCGGCGAGGCAACGAGTGGCCATCCAGGATTTGTGCTTCAAAACGTGCCATTGCAAAGTAACCACACATGGCATGAGAAGTCAAGATATGGCAGAACACCACAGAAAACCACCACAAATCATCCCAAATTGCAAAAGCTGGGTATGGTTTTATATGTTTTATTGTTCGGCTTACTGCGTTGAAACATATCTGGATGACTTGGGATGTTCCACTCCATGACTCCATGAGGACATTTTCGAGCACATGTTCAATCAGTGAATGGTTGTTGAACTCAAGAGTAAGATTACATCAATCCCCACCAGAAATCGAAACCATATCCCCATATTTTACTACCATACTACCATGTTTGTTTATTTATTCTTGCATGTTAATTTCATATCTAAGCATCATTAAGCCATATATGGGGATGGGTCAAAACCCTATTCCCCTAGTGAACCCCAAGTCATAGCTGGGTTAAAATGGATGTTCATCCCACTATAGTAATATATCTATAGCTATTGACCCATCACCATATAGCCATAAACCTGAATTAAGGCCATTTGGGGAAGATTCCCCTTACTAACCATGGTTCCAGTGAGGGAGAACAGTGAGGTCGTTATAATTTACCCAGATATATAGTATTAGTTATATTGTTATTCCAATTATTAACCATTATTAACCATAGATTAACCATAGATTAACCATAGATTAACCATAGTATTCCCTATGGAAATTAGCGATAAAAACTCCGCTTCAACCAGTGACCGTTGCCTGCGCAGCTCAGTAGTTGGGGCACAGCCGCACACGCGACTGGTTGCCGCCCATGGAGACCACTGGAATCAGCGAGTACGGCTGACCTTGGGCGGAGGAGATCAGGGGAATTCACCATCGGAACAGGTGATTTTTCTAGGGAAAATGACAATAAAATGCAGATTTGTCCAGGGAAAATGAAAGCAAAATGCGGATTTTTCTAAGGAACATGAAGGCAACATGCGGATTTTTCTAAGGAAAATGAAGGCAACATGCGGATATTATATGACATTATGAAGATATACCCTGAGAGAATCGCCAATTTTGAGAGGAAAGTAGGCTTACAACATCTTCCAATCCCATATTTGGCGGTGTCTATGTCAGTTTGGGGGATGGTGAATCCAAGCGACGGGGTTCCACCCCCCTATCTGTCTATGTTGGTTGGGTGGATGGTAAAATCCAAGCGAAGTGAACACGTTTTTTTTTTGGTGTCGGAAATTGGATCACTGAAAGTTTCACAAAATCCAGATGATCTACTTTGAGGGGCGGCAAGCCAGATTGACTTTTGGGTCATGGTGAAACAGGTATCTTTTGCAACTGACCGGTGCTGCTAGCATCGATCGCCACACGAATGTCATGAAGTATCTGGCGGAGTGTGTTAGTGCCATGGGTAGGCAAAGAGGCAAAAGAATGTAAACGACCAAGGCCCTCCCCCCTTGCGGCTATCATCTGGAATGTCAACCCCGGATTAATAAACCCAAACAGCTGTTTAATTGGGGGGGTACCATAATGAGCAATGTGATTAATGTCAACCCCGGATTAATAATGGATAATGTGATTAGTTATTTGATATTCTTTGATAAACCCATGGTTTATGACTTGAGCCCAAGGACTACCAGTAGCCACCAGCAACAACTTCGCTTTCCCAAGCGGCTCAGCGGAATGTCATCGAAGAATTCTTCAAAGGGCCCGTCGTCGATGGCCAATGAGAAGCTCCCCGTGGTGGAGTTGATACCTCTCCTGGGAGCCAAAGGGCTGGACGTTCGCTGGGATGGGCCATGGTTGACAATTTGGAGGTATAGAAACCTGATGATGAAAGAATACCTGGTTGGTGGTATACCTACCCCTTTGAAAAATATGAGTTCGTCAGTTGGGATTATGACATTCCCAATATATGGAGTCATAAAAAATGTTCCAAACCAGCAACCAGATACTATAACTCACCTCCATCAGTCATACTTGAGACAGATATTCAATCATCATCAACTATCATCAACTATCATGCCATGTTCATAGAAATATATGCAATTTATTGCAATTTCATGGGGATGAAATGGATTGCTTCCATGAACAGGGCTTTTGAGACTAACACAACCGTTCTAAAGATATCATGGAAGCATGATCGACGCGCAGTCAAATGGGCTCCGCTTGTGGTGGCGGGGTAAGGCTGCAAAATGGCCCCTGAGAAGGATCACATACCTGAACTTTTTGATGTATTTATTTGATTTATTGAATGATTTTGATACTTGACCATCTTGACATTCTTGACCCTGGGCCATATATAGATTGGCTGAGGCAAACCATGGCAAACCCACTGCAGTCTTTCCAACCATTGCGAACCTTTCAGTGACCACCAGCTGGAAAACCTTCCGCCAAGCATCATATCCACCTCGATATGGACGAAGCTGCCTTCATCGATCAACCTGCGTTGAGGGCATCTGGTCATTTCCCATGCATTTGCGAGGTTTGACTCCTCATGCCACACTGCCAAGCCTGACCACTTAAAAAAAAAACAGAGCAAATGGAAAGTCAATCCAAGATGTTCCGTTCCAATTTTGCCGAAAGTTATCCCAAATTTCCAGCCATCATCATTTTTATCAATTTTCTTGGGATCCCACCACAGCCCCCCAGCCAGCAGCCCCCACCTATCTCCACCGGGCCGGTCTTGCCACGGCTCGTCATCCCGAGACCAGGAACATCTGGAGGTGGTGACCAGCCGCCAGGGCTGGTTGTGGTTGGCGCCGTGGAGGCCCAACTGCCTATCGCTGGGGCAGCAGGTTGAAACAATACAATTTTATAATACTAATACGGTAATAAATATGGATTATAAAGATTATAAAATATGGATTATACAACTTTAAAAAACAGGTTTTGCCATATGGATTATAAAGAACAGTTTTATAATATGGTAAAACAATATGGTAAACTAATACCATATTATGTACTGCAACTCCTGGTTGGTGGTTGACCTACCCCTCTGAAAAATATGAGTTTGTCAGTTGGGATGATGAAATACCCGACTGAATGGAAAAATAATCCATTCATGTTCCAAACCACCACCCAGGTTTTATATTGATACTGTACACAATACATAACTGTTATGGTAAATGGATGTAAAGGTTCTTGAGGGATAGTGATGGATAGTGATGGATATTGATGGATATTGTTGGATAGTAACTGGATGCGAAGGGTTGTGATAGATACATAATTGTATATATATATAGGATATTGATGGATGTTCAATATCAAATTAGGCAGTCATGTGCGCATTTTTGTTTTGGCTGTGCATCTGGTGTATATAATTGGTGTTTCTCTGGTGAAGCAGCTGGCATGGCAGCATCCTTGATCCAAGATGCTGGATTTCTCCAGAATGCTGGATGCTGGACACCCTTTATGCATTGTATGTTACACTCCTGGTTGGTGGTTTCAACCTACCCATCTGAAAAATCATGGAGTTCGTCAGTTGGGATTGGGATGATGAAATTCCCAACTGAATGGAAAGTCATAAAGAATGTTCCAAACCATCAACCAGACTCTACTTTTAAGGTGAATATTATGACAAACATGGTAAACCATGAGACTTCTTTGGGCCCTAGGCCCTATGTTCAGACAGAACAAATGTCCACCATTTTCTCCAAGTAGCAGCTGCGGCCGGCCAGAACCTGCGACTTGATTTTTGCGGTGAATCATCAAAGAAATTGGGTAAATTTGTCACCCATAAGTTCTGGTAGACATACAAAAAAGGATGGAAAATCACCATGTTTAATGGGTAAATCCACAATGTTTAATGGGTAAATCCACCATTTTTGATGGGTAAATCAACTATTTCTATGGCTGGACATGTTCAACAGCAAAGTGTTAGTTTACCAGAGGGTAATTTCTGGCCTGGAAATTGAGACAAACCCTGAAATAACTTACAATCATACCACCCGCCAATTGGAATGTCAAGTCAAGTCATTTACATGGAACAAATCATGGCCTTAATTCCAGGCATATGAACTAGGTCAGGGATGGCTTCACCCTCACTTGGTGGCATCAGTGCACATCCGCAAAAGTCACCGAGCACCATAGATTCAATCCCAAAGGTAAGGTACTTATAAAATATCTTTGCGCATCCCCCTGATGTTATAAGAGCAAAATACCGAACAAATACCAGTTTGATCCAGTTTCCCATCAATTCCCTGAGGGTACCCTCTGGTAAACATACAAAAAACGATGGAAAATCACCATGTGTAATGGGAAAATCACCTATTTCTGTGGCCATTTTCCAGTTCGCAAACTGTAAACGTTCACCTGAAGATATCCCACCAGATTTTCCAGCCCAAAGGCAGCCAGCTTTTCAGCCCTCCCAAGGCACACTTCTGCTCGATGCGAATGGTCCAGCGATAGATGCCGCCGCGCATCAAGCGCCAGGAGCCGCCCACCGGGATGACCCAACCTGGCACGGCTGGGACCCAGGGTTCAGGGGGCCACGGCTTCAAGCATCAACCGACTGTAAGCACAATTATGATGTAATAATGTGAATTTACTATGTGAATTTACTATGGTAATCATCAACCATATTAATTACTTAGAATAACTACGTGTAACAATTATTCGATGTTCAGGCCTATTTCCAGTGGCTTCCAGTGGCTTCCAGTGGCTTTGTCCCGAATTTTCCAATTTGCTTCAAGTTGCCAGGGTCTAAGTTGCCAACCTTTCCACCATCACCTGCCTTGATCTTCGAAGTCGCCCACCTTGGTGACGATTTCGTTGCACTCGCCCGTCACCTCAGGTGGCAGGCAGCCCTTGGCCATGCGGCCATTGAACAAAGAAACTTGCGTTGACCAACCAAAAATTAAGATAATTACTGGATCCATGTTAGTAAATTGTCTTGATCCATGTAAAATTACTAGATAATCCATGTTAGTTACCTTCCCTTGTTTGTTAATTAGGATATGCTACTGAACAGACAAGGCATACTGGATCCATTACAAAGGGTGTACGATGTACAGTTTTGAAATTGGGATGCGACCAACAACGGAGAGGAAAATAACAGGAAAACAACAATCAAACCACATACTGTATACAAATAACGAAACTCACAGAAGCGAAGTGTTCACTGACAAAAAGTATATACTTACCATGATCCAAGCATGATAGCCCACCATTCTATCCGGATTTGAAGTGGTTTCATGCAACTGATCGCTGTTGCCCTGCATTCATCCACTGGAGCTTCCAATTTGCCGCCAGGAAACCTGGAACTCCTTTTCCTCAGGCAACAAATGAAGAGCTTGAAGCCAGCAACCGGTCGCATGATGGTCAAACAAGCAACGGTTCAAACCTGGACAAAACCATTAACTAATAATTCTGCAAAGCAGAAATAATCATAATGACATCTTCCCACAAGCAAACCAAGCGATTGCAGCCATTCATCTCCGTGTGCTGGACCCAAGAAGTAAGCAATGATGAACGAATCCAAAGACTAGAACTTCCAACCTGTTTCCTTCAAGACGCATCTGCTTCCTGTACAACAGTGCTAGCAGTTTTTCTCTAATTGTTTTTTGTGAGTCCCATGTTCAGGTTTCAACCCCTCTGAAAAATATGAATTCGCGTCAGTTGGGATGATGACATTCCCAATATATGGAAAATCATAATCCATTCATGTTCCAAACCACCAATCAGTCATCCATTTTCCAAGTTTTGTTTGGGGTCTTCCACCATAGCCACCGAGCATCGTATTCCTGCGACGGCTGCCACACAAAGGGCGGCTTCGGGGTCGGTCGACGACAACTAAGTTCCAGGGTATCCTCCTGGCAATGGCGGGGACAAAAAAACATCATCCGAAGTGTTAAATCTAGGTGGCTTATTGCTGGTGATACGTAATGTTTATGTTTTGATGATATGTAATGTTTGATGATATTAATTTGTGGCTTACATAAATCTAGATGTTTTGATGATATGTAATGTGTTGTGTGTGTGTTGTGGTTGGTCTAATGTGTATATATAAATTGTTTAATGGGAAAATGCTGAACAATGTGTGGATGGTTCAATGATGTTTCGTGGTGCCATCTTTAGATGGATGTGATTAGGTAGGTGGTTCAGGCATAGATAAAATCTAGTCTAATAGGTTTGATCCTGCGGTTTGTAGGGTTTCTAGCTGGGAATCCATTTGAAAGCCATGGAGAATACCATCACCATCCACACCATCGCCACACAGTTTTGGTTGTCTCCTCGATGCCATCGGCTCGGTGTAAGACCTGTGCACACTATCAGAAAAAGGTTGGCGGTGGTAAGTTGGACGCGCACCTGGGATTTACTCTCTTTACTTTTTCTTTATAAAGCTTTAGATGTTGAAAAGCACGAATTGAAATTGTTGGTGGTCAACTGAAAACCTCTTTTGCAATGGTTCCACCTCACCAAAGTTCAACTCTCAACTTTCCATACAGCCAATTCTGATGGCTTCTCAGCCCAGGGGCCCAGGTGACAACACCCAACTTACTGCTGGTCACCTGGCCATCAGTTCCCTAAATCGGCCCAACGCCTGGTGCACCTCCTCTTTCGCTCGAGTGAAGAGGTCCTGGTGCAAGGAGAGAAGAGCTAAGGTAAAATGGTCATGGCACTAAGTGCGCAAAGTGTTTTCACGTGTCAAATATATCCAAAAACACATTTTTTTTAACCTGAAGGGTTATATATCATAAGGGACCCATATCTTTTGGACATATCACAAAGGCAAATAACCACATCACCAACGTAGGCATACATATACATCCCCCGTTCATGAGTCAAACATCGTCTCCCAATCATCCCGACACTCCCACAGCTTTCATGTTTCACGCGCCAAGAGTCTTCCATGTCTTTCAGCTCCATTAGCTGCTTCCGAAGTTCCTGTTCTCTTTCTTGCCTGGGCTGGCATCGGTTCACTAAGCACTTTACCAAGCAAATGGTTTGGTGCGCATCTTGGTGCCCATGGTGTAATTACTTATTGTAACAATCGCATTATATGATATGGGTAAAACAGTGGGCTATTATAGTCTACAGTTGCTACAAGCGCTCACAAGTACTGTATTTGTACTAGTCCAGTAAACAGTCTGTTTGGTGACAATCTGGCCCACCTCGCAACTACAAGATACTACAAGTAAGGGCCCCTACTTACTATCCCAAATTAAACTCGTATACAAATCCTGTCAGCGTGGAATATACAAATATGATGTGAAATGAAATGTTCCTCAAACTCTACTTCGCTGAATTGAATCAAAAATTGTGACAAGTCACACACATTTTATGTGGCAAAGCGCCATAAAAACAAGTTGCTCCTTTGCCACAACCCATGACCCAGCCGTTCAAACCTAGAGGCTGAGATTGCTGCACTCGCGCATGCAGCTGGTTCAGCAGAAATTCCTTGGCCAACCAAGTTTGGTACCAAGGAGTTCTTATGATCAGTCACCCGCCACCGCTGACCAGAAGCCCATGGTTAGCTGCCATCATCAAATCCTTATCCTACGTCGCACATAAATTCAATCCTCATCTCCAGCCCTTCATCCTCAAAGTTTTCCTATATATCCCAATGTTCAATTTCTCCATGGGATACTTAGTCCTACATCCCAAAATTATACCAAAGTCCACCCAAAAAATCGCAGTAATAATCCTCCAGTTCAAACCATTGACCACCCATTTGCCCAAATTCAACACCAAGCGTCACAGAGGCGATGTGGTTCCGCCCCACCCGCCTGCCCCATGGCTGCTGCCAGTGCCGCGCCCCGTCCCCCGGAGCCGCAGCAGCCGCGCGCCGAGTGGGGCGCGGGGACGCCGACGCCCGGGACGCCAGGGACGCCCGGGACGCCCGGGACGCCCGGGACGCCCGGGGCGGGGTAGGGCGCTGCTGCTTGGCCAAAGGAACCGCGACCCAACCTTGGACGGTGTGCTCATGGGGACTGGAAACCATGGGTTTTTACATGTTTTTACCACCAAATATGAAGGGGTTACTTGGAAGTTGGCTGGGATGAGCCATACTAAAGTTGGGTGTCATGGTTAATAGCCATAGGTTGAGCCATAGGGTATATCCCAATTTATCCCTGTGGCAGTCTGACGACTTTAGGGGTTATTTAAATATGGATGGTTGGAGGATGAGCCCCTCTGCAGTGGGAATGCCCTCGATTGTTCTCAAAAAAAAGATCGGCTATTCCCATGCTACGTTTCTAGAAGGCATGCAGCCCTCATAGAGAAACAATGCTAGTTGACAGCGTGGTCAAATGTTCTGTCAACTTCAATGATTCATTAGTCTCATCCATCATGTCGTTCTGCAAGTACAACTTCAACGTAACCATAAGTACCGGCAAGGCGTACAATATACATGCCATTTTTCTGCACCTACCGGACAATACCTTTCACTACAGCAATAAAATAAAATCATCCCATTTTTCATTTCCTAACATGGTATGTGTTTCATATTTTTTCTCAGCTGATCCCACCCAATGATGTCCTTTTCAACAGCCATTAAAAGGTCAAAACCCATGGCATCATGGTGTCAACTGTTCCCCATAGTTCCCCCATCCGAGGTGCACAGGTGTCGAGCCCGTGTAGGCCAAGTGGTTCTGGCTAATCAATGTGGTCGGCCCCGGCACCGCGGCTTGTTGGCCACCGGTGATCAACCGCAGGGACCCGGCCTGGCTGGAAGGTAAATAGCTCTATCCCAACCATATGTTGCTGACAAGTGTCAGATAATGATGGTTGGAAAATGGGAAAAAAATGGAAAGAACATGTTACAACTTGCAGCAAATTACAATTGCAAGTTATCAAGTTTCAAAAGAGTTGCAAATGATGGAGTGGTGGAATTGTTGAAAATGAAAAAATACTAGTTGCCTATTGCAGCCTTCCAACATTCCATCATATTCCATCCCAAGTTTTGGTCCCCATCCCTTAAAATCAATTTCCTAACCCCAAAAAAACACATGAAAACACCAGCCATCTCACCACTCAATCCCCAACACATCACCTCCGGTGAGGGCATCCTTTGCTGCGCGCCCGCCATGACCTGCGGGCTGGTCCTCACCATGTTCGTCGGTGGCCCGCTGGGGCATGCACCGCTGTGGCCGCCCGAAACCATCGAGGCCTCCGCGCCCGGCAGGGCGCCACCGGAGTGCATGGCGTGGCGTCCTGCCAAAGGAAGGCCATCCTTTTGAAGGGGCCCACATGAATCTGAACCGGGACAATCGTCAAAATAAAGTAGACCAAATGACTACTTTCAGAAAATTTATTGCCATTACCAAGTGCTGTGCAGTTGCGCGCTTCAAACTAGAAATCCGTTTGCTTTTGGTATTCAAATCCAGGGCAACAAGTGCATCCAAGTAAGTTGATTTCCATGGCATCAGAGTAGCAATCGCCCCAAACCAAAGCACCTTCGGCGGGTGGCAGCCTTAACCAAAAGAATGTCAAACCAACATTTTGCCCGCCAAAAATGAGAATTTATTTTGCGCATCACTGAATCACTGGCATCGGAGCAGATTCAATGCCACCAAGCAATCACAAAACCAAACACAGGCATCATCGTACATATATCCCAAAAAAGGAACATATGCCCACAAACCACCATCATCCAACAAAAACCTAACCCCCAAGCCTACTCAATTCAACATCAAATACAATTTCTAGATTCTATAAATATTTTCAAACTTCCTAGCAGACCAACCAGCCTCCCATACGTCCTCTCTGGGGGTAGCTGCCAATGGCTCCGCTGCTGCCGCTTCTCCCGGGCGTCTGCGGCGGCGCCGCCATCACCGGGGCGGTGGCCATGGCACGGCCTGGAGTGGTGATGGTCGACTGCTCCATGACCTTGGCGTTGGAAGAACTAGACGACGGATGGCCCGAGAGCGTAGAGGAGCAAGGTCTTCTCTTGTTAGTATGGAGACACAATTTTACAAACAATATATGAAAGATGTGTTATAGGCAGTCGAGAAGAGAAGTAGCAA
>Ga0126342_10000058_pt1 | contig 61874 bp, 72 predicted proteins | sample Cyp1metagenome_FD_92528 | JGI IMG/M metagenome (GOLD analysis project Ga0126342, IMG submission 92528) | Coral microbial communities from Lord Howe Island, Old Settlement Bay, Australia - Cyphastrea 1 metagenome | ecosystem: Host-associated > Invertebrates > Cnidaria > Coral ...
TAGCTTCGTTGCGTGCAGTATGCCAAAGGTGCTGCACGCCCCTGCATCTGATGGATTGTTTGAATCAACTTGTTAACAGAAACTCAGGTCCGCATGAGTGATAGCGGATTTCACACACACACATGCAAACAATGGGCTTCCAAAATACATTGTTCCTTTTGATAGCAAGGCAGGTTTACAGATTAGCAAAGAGTGCAGAATGTTGGGCCTGTTAGAGGATTCCTAAGACAAAACAGGACACTCCTCAACTCACGGCTCAACAGAATGTGTTGTTGATTCTGACTTACAAACGGATCAGATAATGCTTGGTTTACGTCTTCAAACGGTGCAGGGTGTAATTTTAAGGAACATGACTTGATCCATTGAGGAACATTGCTTTGGTGTCAAAAATGAAAGACTTGAGTTCTGGCACCCAATCACCCAATCCCTGTTTTGATGCCATCTGGGTGAACATCGGTGAACATAAGATCTGTTAAGATTGGGTTCTCATCAACGCTTGTCATTTTTCCATTTTTCCATTTTTCCATGGCATCTGGAAGCCACACTGAGGACTTCGAGGTGAGCGTTGAGGACGACAAGGTCTCGGTGAGGAGTTCCTCAAGAGTTGGGGACAGTGACTTTGGAGTCAACGCCAAGCGTCGCTCGACGAAACGTGGAGAAAGTGGGAGAAAGTGGAGAAAGTGGAGAAAGTGGAGGCAGTTGCAGTGAGTTATAGTGAGTTGATGTGAGTTGATATGAGTTGTAGTGAAGCCTAGGGGTGTATATAATGGTGCAATCACTCTTGCGCCCTTCGTGACCCGAAGTGATCGGAAGTGTATGAGGCTTCTGACAAACGTGGCAGGAAATGCATATTCTTTTATCATCTTTTATCTCTGTTCACTGTCCGAATGTCTCCGATGAGCTAAGGCATCAACTACATTGCATCCGGTTTGAGAGCAAAGGGCTGGGAGGCTTCAGGTGTGTAGATTGCAAAGACTATCTTAGGGAGACTGATCAAGAGACTGATCAAGTCTCATAGCACTTGCAGACCCGATTTCTCGATTTTCGCCAAGCTGGCCAAAAAGCCTTCGTGCTCTGTCCTGCAGCAGTGATTCTCTGTGGTTGGGAATCCATTTGAACTAATCTGACGGTTTGAGGGGTTCTGATCAATATACATCAATGAATTACCATATGCTGGATCATCAATTACCATAGTCATAAAGGATGCATCATCAATGTATTACCATCTGATTACCATATGCTTCTAAGGTCCTGGCGCGCTGGTCCTCTCTTTACAGGCGGTGTCTGCATTGCTGAAGGCTCCTGTGAAAGTTGCAGCTGTGCCTCATCTCTTGAGTTTTGCAAGGCTTCACTTTGCACACCTAGTGGATGATCTTTTTTTGTTCGACATTTTCAGCAGAATAACTTCTAATCTTTTCGTTTGGCAGTAGGACTTGACACCGTGTGAGCTCACACGGCAGGATTTGGAAGAATCTGCTCGCACCTTGCTGGAACTTCGTGTGATCCCTGGCCGGCACGGAATACGTTGAGAAACCACAAAGATTCTTCGAGCCACGATTGTTCAACGATTGTTCTACGAGATTCTCTAAATGCTCAATTTGCAAAGTCAAGATGAAGGTGAACAATCTGTTCAATTTTGTTTGTCAACACATCTCCAAGCAAAAACCGATTCTTGATTTCAACTGTGATTTCAAATGGCTTTCCGGTCTGAATCTTGCCTGTCATCAGCATGCCAAAACTCTAAAGTCCCTCCATTGCAGGTGATCATCAGACATGATGCACCATGATGGCAGCTAAAATGACTTTCGTTGCTCCAAAAAGAAATGCTGCAGATTTTTTCGAAATTGCAATTGAGTCCCTTTGGAAAATTTCCTCAGAAATTGCAAGGAGTCACAATTTGTGCTTTCTTGGCACATGGAGAGCCATGTGGCCTGTCTCCAGGCATCATGTCTGACCTACGGATCACCATGCAGCGACGTCGTCTCCAGAGCCACTCGGCTGCATTTTGAGACCAGGTCGAAATCAAGATGTGAACCCAAAGTTTCAGGGAGATCTCAAGGAAAAACGATAAATAAATGCTGCCAAAACTGATCAAAGATGTGGTATAAGAATGTCAATGACTGTCAATGTATAAAACCTCAGGACTTTTTTTCCTTTTTTTCACCCGTCAAACGAGCAAACGAGCTTTGCTTTTGCCATGCCACGCATCGTGAGGTGAGCTGAAATCTTCCAAAAAACCTAAGCGACCAGCTCCGAAAGCGGTGGCACGTTTGAAGCCTGGTATTCCAATGTTCGCCAGACGCATGGCGAAGCATGGCGAAGCATGGAAGCTTTGAACATCCTGGCAATGCAAGCAGAGTATGTGGGATGATGTCGGATGTCATTGTGTTGATTTGCTTCATTTTACTTTTCTCAGACTTTTCTCCAAGGCCCACCTGCAGTGCTAACCTCGGGCCATGGTGTTTCAGCCAGCCAGAACTTGCCTCACTGTGCAGGGCTTGTTTCACTGAGGCTGACACTTCACGAGCGCCGCTTCATGGACACTTTCCAAACTTGGCCTGGAGTCTGAGCGAAAGGGCACAGAGATGCACGATGCACAGAGCCCATGAGAGGAAGACATCAGAAATGGATTGAAATGGTGCTGAAATGGTGCTGAAATGGATAGAAATGGATAGAAATGGTGCATTTGGACACGATGGGTGAGGTCGCACTTTTCAAGACTCGATTGCACCAACGACGACTGGACCATGAGGCCCAAGAAAGATCACGAACAGATGCACAGACACACAGAGAGCACTTGAACAAATACTACCAACTTTATGTTCGGAGACAAGATATGTGTAAGGCATTTCTTTTATGTAGGATATCGGTCTTTATCGGAGTTATAATACATTTAAGACATGTTATATCATGTTATGTCCATGAGTGAAATGTCCTGGCGCTGTGAGGCCAATGTCGAGCTGTTGCGCGTGGACTCACCCAGATCTGTGGACGTTGAGGTGTGGCCTATCTCACTGCTCACTCACAGCTCACTCCAGTTTCTGCGTAGTGCCAGGTGAATGAGACAGCATCTGAGCATCTTGGTTGCAGCCAGATGCAAAAAAAACATGCTTTCTTGAATTGTGACCTTGTAATTCCGTAGCATACTTAGAACTGCGGCAAACCGTTTTGAATCTCTTTAGCATCACAGTATCAAGCATTGCAACATATTGCCTACATAAATCTACTGGTTTTCCAAATCCGCCCGCACATGTGTCAATGTTTGTAATGCCAGGTCGAGTCATATCTCCATGGCTGGAGGCAAGGACAGCTTGAACGAGAACTGCATGAACTGCATGATTTTGGACATGCAAAGGGAACATGCAACTTAAGCAACTTCTACATTTCAACATCACTCCACTTAAGATTTGGCTGTTTGCCAATTTCATCCTTCAGGCAGTGCGGGTTCTGAAAGACATGATCCGGTGCGCCTTACAGTGCCTTACAGTGCCAGCCATGGAATCAATTGACATGGAGACCGTTATGCAGCGACCCAACCAGGATCACAGTGACCCAACCCTGGTAGCCATGGTTCAGATCTCAGCCCACCTCTGTTCGTGAAAGCAGGTGAAAGCCTTTAAATAGACATACTGTGTCATACTTTTTTTCAGATTTGTCACAGGTCCTTTCAGAAACCACGAAACCACAACATTTGCATTTTTACACTTTTTTACACCCCCCCAACGTAGAACATATAATATTTATATACTTGATTTCCTTTGTTGCCCTTATATTTAGGAGTCGCGATCACCAAGTAGACCCTAAGCGAAGTAGACCTGTTGGCCGTCGTATCCAAGCTTTGAAGCGCAAACTCTGCTGAGGCGGGTGCAAATGCGAGACATTTTGTCCCCGAGAAGCTTCCATGGCAGGTTCGGCCACAGACGGCACGTTGGACGCCACGTTGGACGTCGGTTGGACGTCGGTTCACCGTGATTCAATGATTTGCCGGAAAGTGCCAGTTGTCACCAGTAGATTGTGACGGAAAATGATCAAAATGTGCCAGGTCTTGAGAAATATCACCCGAGTGCTACAAGTTTGTTGGTTCTGGCCATGAACCTGAGAAAATTGGGGAGATGGGCAGAGTTCTTTCGCGTTCTGATCTTCGCACTGATGTTGCATTGTTTTGCAACTGCAAACGAGTCTCACTTGACCATTTGAGGTCAGGCTTGATGGCTTTTCTCAAGGAGGCAGCTGAACTGCTATTGAGATGCTATCTTGCTCCATACCGTCCTTGTTTTAAAACGATGAAGTGACCGTTCGTTTGAGCTTGTCCGTTCGGCGACTTGAGTCAGCTGCAAGGTTCACATATACCAAGTCGATTTCCAGCAACACCCTGCTGGGGAGCGAAGGTGCCAGACGAAATGTTGCTTTTGTTCTGGTTGTTCTGGTTGTTCTGGTTGTAGTTGCGTCCAGTTTTTATACGGGACTTGCATGGACTTGTTGCCCTTTGGGACAGAACATCTGAATGTCTGAAGTTCTGTCTTGTTCTGATTGGACTGTGGATGACTGCAGATATCCTTGAGCTGCAGGTTATGTGAAGCTCAAGGTGTGGTCCTTAGCTTCATAGACGTGGTTCAGTTTGCGATTCCACCTGTCGACTTGGACTGGTATAGTATGCACTCAGCAACTTTGTCAAGATCCATGATCCCTTTTTCGCAAGTCCTATCGGGTCCTATCCTTGAATGCTAGCTGCAAATCAAAACATGGATGCAAACCCAGACATTCTGCTGGTGAAGTCCTTCGTTCCCGATTGTCTTTTCTGAAAGTGGAAGCTTTGGGTGACAAGAGCTTTGAAACTTTGGCATTTGCTGGTTCCTGGTGCACAGTTTGGAGCTTCAACAAAGTGGAGAATGTGGTCCGAGTCTCAAGTGACACAAGTGACACAAGTGACAGACTCTTACGGCATATGTACAGCATATGTACGGCATATGCCCCTTGGGATACCTTGGGTGTTGGATTCCAGCAGGACTGGCCCCATGGCAGTTTCTTCAGGCCGCAGGCTGGGTAGCAAAAATTCACGTGTGACTTTGGCAAGATTCATCTGCTATCATGTGTTGTCATGTCCACTAAGAAGACACATCGTGATACATTGCATATCTTCATGCATGTTGCTGTGACATGGCATGCATTTCTATGAAACATGTGCTTCAAAGTCCATTGCCAGGGAATCTTTTGCGCCGGAGACTTCTATGTGGCTAGTCCTTTCGTGGCGGGCTTGGACTTGAGGCTGTGAAGAACTGTTGGAGAACTGTTGGAGAACTGTTGGACTGTTGGATCCAGACCCGCAACGTGAAGTGATCGATCCAATCCTACATCCAATTTCTCGTTTCTAGATGTGCCCACGATGTGCACTGCTCCGACTGCTCCGAGGCCTTGTATCGTGGAAGACGTGACGCTGACGCGGTGCAGCTGGAGGAGGTGCAGCGAGGTCGGCTGCCGCGCGCCGTGAGCGCCGCCTGTTCACCTGCCGGCAACGGCTCCGAGAAGTCGCAAGACGCGCTGCTTTCGTGTCTCTTTCTGGCCACCACCCAGGACGAACAGCTGAAATCTGAAGAAATGCACAGATTCTAAGGGGATTCTACAGTATTTCTAGAAAGTAAATATTGTATTGTGAAATCTTGAAGATATTTACATTTTATATTGTAGATAGCATAAACATATCCAAGCATGTCCAAGCGATCAGAGGAGTAAACAACTGAGTTCTGCTTGAAAAAAATTGAAAAAAATAGAGTCCACCTTCCCCGATAGCAATCCTGCTGAACGCGGTATGACATTCAACATGAACACTTTTTAGCCAGTGCTGCTATACATAACCGCGCTATTTTTTTTCTAGATGCCTGTCTTTCACTGCGTCTTTGCAATTAAAACATGTTGGATACTGGGGAATGCAGCCAAAACCAAGATTCATGTGGAAGAAGTGCTTCCAATGTATCAAGAATAGTGAAACGCAGAGAATCATGACTATCCTTTCAGAATCCTTTCGGTGATTTCAGAAAGACTGCGCTTGGATTTCCCTTCAGATTCAGCAAAAAAGCCTGTGCACTTTTTTCAGGATGGTTTGGAGATTTGGCCAGCCAAAGGAGCCAAAGGTTCCCGGTCAGGTATGCAACTCAGCTTGTCACGAAAGGTAGCATCTCGTAGCATCTCGTAGCATCTCGTAGCTGTCAGAGCCACAGATTTGGTCTCAAGTCAAAATTTGAAATGATTTCTTCTTGATGAATTTATATGAATTTTCAGAGTTCTCTTATGTTCTCTTCTTCACTTACCATACTTACCACTCAAGTCTTTCAATCTTCGTTTCTTTCTATCCTCGTCATGCAGTTTAGGCCTGAGAGATTCTCTTTTTTCATTGACAGAACTTGGCTTGGCTGTCTGCCAGCGCTTCCAGGTGATGGTGCTTCTCTGAGATTAGCCGATCGACCGTGCGGTACTTGATATGCGGTGGATGCAACCAATCTTTCTCCTCTGGATGTGATAGATGACATGCATGCACATCGCTGCACATCTACAATACACATCAATACACGATACTGGATGTGAAATTATGTGAAATGATGTGAAATGATGTGAATGCATGAAGACTCCATGAAGACTCTATGAAGACTCTATACTGTCTATACTCTAGAGATTTAATTCCTTCCCTGTTCCCTTTGGACAAAGCATGACAAAGCTTGGGGCAATGCTTTAGACTCTATTCAAAATTGTGCTTTCTGTCACAACCAGAGCTCAAGGTGGCAGTTGGCGACCGGCAGCACAGTGCCATGTGCAAAGGCCGGGGCAGTGCGTTGAATTCACTGAATTACAGTGCTGCTGCTTGTTTCTGCAAGGTTATACAGTTGCTTCCTCCAGATGAGGTGCTGATCGACTTTGCTTTACACCCTAGGAACACACAGTGTGTCACACTGCCGTGAATCATCGTATATACCAAATGGCAACAACATTTTTGCAAGTCTACATTTGCTGGTATTGCAAAGACCAGGTCGGTTTGGCAGAATGGTGCTTGCTGCTGGCAGGTGAGGGTCTGAGAAAGTACCTGAAGTTTTCGTTTTGGGTGTTTTTTTTTTCCGTTCCTCTCCCAGCCTTCCATTCATGTGCTCTTTGAGGATGATCATTACTTGACACCGTTGACAGCAGAGTAGCTTCCAAGTAGACAACAAATACCTGTACATGTTTTGTTGGACTCCGCATCATCAGGAGGTTGCCCAATCTGCAAGTTGTAACCCCCACACGTTGATCCCGCAGCATTGAGGCTGGGATGGTCAGAGTATTCCTATTGCAGCGGTGCCTTTGCTCCACGGCAATGACCTTAGCAGATCAACTGTAGACTCTGTAGACCTATGGCGCAGTTTCTGGGTTCCCAAGTGTCAACAAGTGTCAAGTTGAGTCAAGGCGTGTCCAAGCCGCCCACGCATTCGGTTCGGCCCGGTGAATCGCTCAGCGATGCTTAGCGATGCTCAGCGTCGGGTGGCGACCCCACTGCGACCCGACCCAACTGCAACGCCGCACACGCCACGTGACGTTGCGATGTCAGATGTCGCCTGAGGCCTTGATGCTCCCCTGAAGGAGGAAACCAAGGCCGTCGACATCCATGGGATCGGGTTTTCATGGGGTTTTCGGGTTTTTCGAGTTTGATGAATTTGCTGCAAAGACTGGTAACTTGGAGGGAATTTGCTGAGAGGAAAACAGTTTGGCAAAATGCAGAGCCTTCCCATGGGCAGAGATCATCAGAGTGTCGCATATCGCAGGGAACTGTGGCGCTTCATTTGAACTCGTAGCCTGCTCAATGAACACCAACTATTCACTTCTTTGAAGTCTCACGCATTTCGCATTTCTGGGAAAGAATGAGACCGTTTGCAGCCAGGATGAGCAGATTCTTATTGCTTCGTCTGACTATTTTCTGAGGCATGGCCAGCTTATAGCTCTTTTGTCCACCGGCTACATTGAGGCTGGCACTAGATTCACTAGATGTGCCGACGGCACGGTGCTGCACTGCTGAAACCAGCTGAGTAACTAGCCCTTTATCAGACCTCCGTCTTGAATTCGATCTAGAGACCAGTGCTGTAAGCTGTTGGTGAGCTGCAGTTTCAAGAATTCCAAGGACGAATACGACTTTCAAGTTCTGACAGTGAAATGAAAACGTCACATTAGACTCCAGAGAGAATGCATCACAAAGCGCTCAGGCGTGGGATCTCTTCGCTTCCCGAAGTTTGGGCCGATGGAGGCTCGACAAATTCAAATTTGATGGTCAAAACACAGGGCTTTTTCCACCAAGATCCACCAAGATCCACCAAGGCCCCAGTGGCCAGAGAGTGCCTTCCTCAGTTTTCGTCGTCGGCCAATTTTCCTCATGTCTGTGCCATCTATGCTTTGCATTTCGACCATCTGAATGATTCAGGTTTTCAGCCAGTTGGGTTTTGCCAGGAGAGCTTGAACACTTCTGTGACATTTCTTTTAATGGAGTACCTACAATGGAAGAGATTTTTGCTACACACTGATACAAGGCCTCGCCGGTTCGCCAGGACGCGAATGTGGGATTCTTGGTGATTGGCCACGACACGGACAGAGGCGGAATGTCTTCCGTCGCTGCGCGCCACGCATCGCCCTTTGTCAGTGAGATGCTGTGATGAAAGAGACACAAATGATACAGAGATATCGGAGATGGTCTGGAGTTTCCAAGAAATTTTCCGAGTTTTCTTTTGTTTTCCTGCGTTCTCAGATCGTTAGGCTCAAAGAGACTTTAGTAAAGGCTCATTAGGATCATTTGCCCCATATTGCAGACAGAAGAAATGCCATTGCGGGCCATGTCGGCAGTCGGTTGGACGTGCTTTGTAGAGTGCAGCTCATGTCGCTTTTTTCAAGAGATTCCAGAGTGGCAGGAAAAACTGTCTTGTCCACATAATGAAGGGTACAACTGTCCGGGAACGATGTTGTGGCGAGCCTCTGGTTTTAGATGGCTGCTGATGAGCCAGTGGAAGGAACGAGCAGAAAATACCACCTGTGTTTGCCAGAGGCCTGTTGCGACCCTGAGGGTCTGCAAAATGTCAGGTGATGTTGTAGAGATTGGTGTTGGTGAAAAGTGGACAGTCCGGGAGGCAAAAACAAAGCTAGCAAAAGCTATCAACATTCCTGTTCGTGAGCAATGCTGGTCTTTCAAGCAGAGGCTTCTCCATGACTCATGTTTGATTGAGACTCTTCAGAGCGCTGATGTTGTGCTGGAAATTTTCTTGGCACTGCGTGACCCAGACGTAGCATTGTGGATGGAACGGATTACTTCAGACTGGACAGTTGTCAAGAGGAAGTTTGAACAGATCCCCAAAAAAGTGTGGAAGTCTAGCGAGGTCATCTTGGAAATCCTGCGGAACTCCAAAACAGCTCTGTCGTATGCTGATGCTGAGCTATTGGATGATGCAGGTTTCTTGCTGCAAGCTTGCCAGATGCGTGGCTACAAAAAGAATGTGACGCCTCCAGATTCCCTGCAATGGTTGGAGACAGTGGCAGATTGTCAAGTTTGCTTGTGCTATGCCATGAAGCAAGATGACCAAGACATGGCTAAAAGGGTCATTACCCGCTTTGAGCGAATGATTACCAAAGCAAACCAAATGGACATCGTAACCTTCGTAGTTTTTGCTTTTTTTTGCAACGCTTTGACGTCATGGAGGGAGCATCTTCTGACATTGCTGAAGGGTTTGTCGCAGCCAGCCTTGTCACGTGGTTTTTGTACCAGGGCAGTCGCGGATTTGGACTTAGCTCGAGCTCTGCTGCACGAGCACGAGAACCCACGTCCTGCTCCTGCTGCGTTCGCCCGATTGCTGCCTCCTCTGCCCGACAGCCTCCTCAGTGCTGAGAATTTCGCTTTGGGTGTGTTGCTGACGCATGAGGACAGACTGACGCCAAAAGAGTTTGAGCTTTGCTTGTCCTACCAAACAAGAAGAGCCCGGTTACCTACCAGCGAGGCAAGGGCACTTCTTACAGCATGCTTGTCCAGGTCATATGAGTTCAAACGGCTCACAAAATTTCTGACTTGGGCAAGCCAGGCAGACTACACGTCATTTGTACCTTTCATCTTGGAGAAAGATATCTCTGTCTTGTTCCTCGTGGACATGGCGTCAGAACATCGCGCTGCCATTTTCCAAGAGCTCTTGGACTTTTGGGGAGGACCAGAAAGGATTGTAGCATTCATTCGAAAGGATCACAAGAAAATTCAATCCCTTTTGCGTTGGGCCATTCGTCAGGAAGATGCTGCCATTTGTACCTCCAAAAAAGTCAGAGAGACACTTGCTCATTTTGTAGAGAGTAAGCTTTATTGAGCTGGTGGTGCTCAGGTAGGAAAGACCCTATTTTCTCTTTGCTTTGCGGGGGCCAACCTACCAACCAACATCATCGAGACCATACCTGTGGAATGGCTCAAGGAACTCACGGATGTAAGAGGAAGCGAGCCCTTCCTTTCAAGCACTCTTCTGCTGCGAATGGAACAATGCGAGGATACAACTTTCAAGGACAAATTCCCAGAAGTTTTGTGCCCTGTTTGGGGTAGCTTGCAGGAAGAAGATTGCTGCAGAGCTGTGGGCCTGGTTGTCAGGTGGTGCAAGTTGGCTGGGCTGGATCGAGATGGAACAGCTTTTGCCATCAAAGTTCTGAGATGTTTACCTCTGCATGTCTTGAGTGGTTCGTCTCTCGACATCATTTACTCACCAGAGCTGCCTGCCCAAGCGGGCACCATATATGTGATGCAGTTGTTGAAGCAAAATCGGAAAGAAGATCGAGAAGAGCTTCGAAGGCTTCGAGAGTTTGTTGACCAGGTTGATCAGAAGCTGACCCATGCTGCAGCGGAGGCCATGCACATGGCAGAATATGCGGAACTGGCAGCAAGGCATGCTGAATCAGAGGCCCGCCGTGCCAGCAGGACAGCCCACAATCGTGCCAGCAGGACAGCCCGCAACGCTGACGAGTGGGACGAGCATTCGCCCATCATCGGACCGGCTCCTCGCCCATCGCAAACGATACGGAACCGTCGTCTTGCTCTTGACCAGGGTCGTCTTTCTCTTGACCAGATCATACGTCTTGCAAATGACGAAATGGCGATGTGGAGATTTAGAGCATGACCACGAGCACTGAAGCCAAGTACCCAATGCCATGGGGAACATTTTTGAGTTACGGGTATCCCAATGCCCATGATCTTGTAGCATCAGCATCGCACAAAGCGACCCTTTCAAGAAAAAAGACTACAAGGCCGACGGACCTTTAAAGCCAGCAAATCGCAAAACATCTAAGATCGTTGCTTTTTTTGTCACACGGAGAAAAACTCATGAAAAGTTGATAGCAAATTCGACCGTGTCTTACCTTGAGACTGCCAGGTGGTGCATCAATATCCATGTCGCCAACAACTTGGGAGGGGATTTGTGACCGTTGCGGTTGTGATCACGTGGACCATGCTATAAAAACACAGCTGACACCATGCGGACGCCATGCTGACCCTGCTGTCTTTTGAGGCCTGGACTACCGTGGAATGCGACTTTTCAAGCAGCTTGGTGAGTCTTTTCCAGTCTCATTTCCCGTCTCATCCCGTTTCACAGCCACTAAAACTGTGGCATTTGTGGCATCTGCGGCAGTTTCATGCAGTGTCCTCATGAGTCCTCCAGATCTTGAGAAGCGACCGTGACTCGGACGGAGAGGACGAGATAATGAGATAACGATCTGATCTGAGCAAGTGACAAAGAGCTTCGCTCAGCACGAAAAAGGCAGCAGTAGCTGCTTAAGGATAGTGAAGATAAGGGAAAAGAAACAAATTGAGAAAGTCACTGTAGTTCCTGAGTAGTCGGTGCATGACACGATGTGAACTGAATGAAATTTTCATTGATTCATGTGTTTTTTCACTTTTTGGCAGTGACTTGATCCAGGACTCTTCTGAAAAAACACATTTGAGACGCACACTTACTGCATATCTGCATACTTTATGACTCTTTATTGGTTCCATATGGTTCATTATTCCATTCCAAATTTCTGGGCTTGGGACAATTGGAAAGTGGCGCCAAGCCAATGCGTCACACATGCGTCACACATGCGTCACTCATGCGTCACTGTGCCATGACTGTGCCATGTCTGTGCCATGTGCATCATGAGTTCCGACCAATTCCGGCCATTGGTGCTCGTAGTAGCAAAGACCAGGCATGGCTGTAGACTCTGTAGACGCAGCGCAGGTTCGTCGATCTCAAATTTAGCCTTTTGGTCGCCTTTTGTTGAATTTACATTGCAATGTGATCTCAAGCAAACAAGAAAGTCCCAATTCAAGCCTCCCTTCACTTAACATAACAGGTTGACATTTGTTGGTTTGACTGGCGAAATCATACAAACAGCCTGACACCTAAACTCACAGCGACACTTGAAAAGTTGGCTGCAATGTTTCTTCATAGCCATCGGTCCTAGTGATTGCCGTCTACCAAAAGGTGGGGAAGTCTTCGCTGACATCACATGAGATCGACATTTTGATATCGACATTGGATGCTTCCCTGGAGGTTGTGGCAAATGTCGTATACCGTGCCCACGATTCTAGAGGATGACCACGCCGTCTTGAAGCAAGCAATCAAAGAGGCGAGACATGGCGAGACATGGGACGCCACGATGCCACGATGCCATGACTGATGACTGAGCAATGCCAATGCCAGCAATGCTGTCGAGCTCAGGCCCTGGAACCCATTTTGAGTGGTGTGAAGGATGTCATCGGGCAGGCGACACATTGTGGCTGTGAGATCTGGATGGAAATCTCTGAAATCTTGCTTATGCTGGAAGAATCTGGAAGATCTGGAAGGGTTTTCAATAAAAGAAACCAGGCTTTCCATAGCTTTCCTGTTTTAAGGTCAGCTGCTGTCTTACCAGGGTTTCTGGGTACAGGTTCTTCGGGAAGTGATCCACGAAGAGATGCCACAGGCTGCAGCAGCAAAGATCAGAACGTTTTGCATTTTCCTCCAGCATGTCACATCATGTTACAGCGCTTTGATGCAATTTGCAGTGAGAGATGTGTCCACTGTGTCCACTTTTCATGAAGCGCTGATCCCCAACTTTGGCTCAAAATCTCTCTTGCAGCATTGTCAGTATTGCCTCCAATTTTGACTCGATCTGGAACGCACCCGAATCGTAGCTATGGTTCAGATGTGGGAGATCGTTGGCGGAGCAGACAAGGGTGGGATCATCGTGAGGCATCAACATTTCATGTTGTTGCAAATTCCTGTTGTTTCTTGCGATGTGCAGCCAACGAGATGATTGCTTCGTGTTGTTTCTTATATATGCATGTAGATACAAGGAAACCATATTTAGAACATTCTATAACTACCTGATATATTATACCATTGTATTATGCAATATGTATACATACACTTTTACAGTGTTATATAAGTATCTATTGTCTATAAAAAATATAAACTCTGTATTCATGTATATGTATAGATACATATCATATGTATATATAGATATATATATATAGTATACATAGATAGATATTATATGACAAATATTATCTAAATTGACGAAGATCGTGCGTTGTTGCAGGGATGGAGAGAACACCAAATCGACTCAGCTGGACGACAGATTATCCACTGGAGCTCTAGTGGAGGAAATCGAGTTGAAAGGAGATCGGCTGAACTATCGACTTGCCGTGGGAACAGGTCCTACAACTGGCTGGGTCTTCAGCTCAGACATCAGCTATTTACATTACGTATTAATATATATATATATGTATGTTAATACTATAACTATAATTAGTATCATTTCAAACACGGATTTGGTTCGTGTATTGCTGGAATATGCTTTGAATCAAAAAATCTTAAAGGTGTCACAGGATCTTTCTACTTCTTTTCCTCCACTTCTTGGTTTCAGACCTCGAAGAGAGGATCCCCCTTGGTGCAATTTTTCCTTCTCTCTCTTGACTCCAGTAGCAGCTCAGTAGCAGTAGCTTCTGAATCGTGTTTCCATGGCCAACTCCGAGGTCAGCATCAAGCTGAAGGACAAGGATTTGGCGCTGAAGACCGATAAGACTCCACCACCTCCGCCCACTGCAGTGGGTCCCAAGGGTGAGGCGCAGCTAGAACCAGAGCTGCATACTGCATGCTGCAGCTTCACCGAAAAATCTGACTCTGAATGACTCTGAATGACGTTGATTCATCTTTTCTCCATTGTGAAAATTGTAAACTTATATTGAGACATATTGAGACCTGGTGGTTCCTTTTTGCTGGGAGACCGTTTCACGTGCCAAGTCGTTGGACAAGAGAAATGTGTTCACTGGATTCAGCTTGTGGAGGCACCGCTGCCGATTGCGTTGTTCTTCCCTGGTCAAGGATCACAATATGCAGCTTGACATATGGCTCAGCTTGACATATGACAGTCATATGACATATTTTGCAGATGTTTTTTGTCTCCTGTCTTTGTCACTGGAAGATCTCAGAGGTGGAGTTTGCAGCTTCTTTGCTCAGGTGAAGATGATGGAAACGGCAAAGGATCTTCCACCTGTCCAAGACATGCTGGAGAAATCCAAGCCAATCCTCGGCTATGATCTTTTGGATATTTGTCTCAATGGACCTGAAGAGAAGCTCGAAGAGACACGCTATTGCCAGCCTGCTTTGTTCATTGGTGGCTTGGCCGGCCTGGAGAAACTGCGAGTAGAGAAAGCCGACGCCGTCGATCGAGCGTCCGTGATGGCCGGCTTGTCACTAGGCGCGGGGGATACAGGGACGCATGAGGAACGTATGTTGCATGCTCCTCCAGGATCCACAATCCGGGCCCCCAGTGCGTTTATCGATGTTTCAACATGTTCCCGAATGTTTTTCTACATGTTTCATGAGGTAGTACCGTGTTTTGCCATTTGCCATCTGTCTGAAGAAGGTCGAACAGCCATGCTTCGCCAAATGCTAAGCCAGGTGAGTACACGGCGCTGTGTGCTGCCGGGGTGATGAGCTTCGAGGATGGCTTGAAATTGGTGAAGCTACGAGGTGAAGCGATGCAAGAGGCCGCAACGTCGCTCAGCTGCACGGTCCGCGGGGTCCGCGGGGTCCGCGGGGTCTGCGGGGTCCGCCGTGTGAGTGTGGTGCGGTGTGCGGTGCGGAGCGGATTCTCTGGGATCTCAGAATATCTTGGAATCCGTGGATTCTCTCAGCATTTTGTCGGATTCTCTCGGATTCTCTCCTTGCTCTCGTTGGTCACCGTGGTCTAGGTCTGGTAGCAAGAAGCAGCTGATGCTCTCAGTGGCTGGACTTGAAAAGTCAAAGCTGGATGCACTTTGCAAAGAAGCAGCAGCAAAGGAGGCTTGACAGGGAAACTGGATGAAACTGGCTTCTGGATGTTCTGGATGTTCTGGATGTTCTGGAGTTTAGTGGCAAGAAAAACTGATCATTCTGTGCAGAAAAGTGACGGAGGACAAAGTGTCAGAGATGGTTTGAAGTCTGGCCACATGAGAAGGACTGTATAGGAGCTCCCTCCTTTCCTTTTCACTTTTAACACTTGAAACTTTAAACGTTCCTTCTAACATTCAGAGACGTTCGGAGTTTGGAGATGTTCCTGGAAGATGCGAAGATGTTAGTGCCTTTGATCAGGGCGCCGATGGAGTTTGCTCCGTAGCAAACTGCCTCTTCCCTTCTGGGTTCTCCGTTGGAGGCACTGAACAGGCCGAAGTCTTTGCCCAACAGTGCAGCAAATGACATCGATGCCAATGATACGTGGAAAATCCTTTGGCCATGCGAGCCATGCCCTTGAAATCCTTCCAACCTGACCATTGACTGTCAGGCCATCAATACCCTGAAGGATTTGGCAGAGAAGAACGGATGCCTTCAGGCCGCAGCTTACAAAATCGATGCCGACGGGTTTACCTCCCAAAGACATCAAGGATATCAAATGCTTTTGGTGAAACGATTTGAGTAATTGAGTAATTCCAGAAGAGGAACTCAATACATGAATTCATCCAGCTTTCAAGTCACCGACGTCACCGAGTCTCGATTTCATTTTTTACTTCGCTGGTGTCAGTCTTTCAGCTCCTGTGCAAACGGCCTTGTAATTCCTTCAGTCTTTGGGATGGAGTCAAAAAAACTCCCAAAGAGGTATCCAGGGCATTTCCAGGGCACCAGGTATCTTCATCCACAACTGAAGCTGATTGCACGCCTCATTTATTTTCGGCACTTTTTCCCAAACCATTAAGACACATTAAACAGTTTATAAACAGTTTAAACATCATACATATGAGTCATACGCTGTCGATGTGCGAGGCCAAGGTCCTGAAGACTGCTGGTGCCTTTCACACATCTCTCATGCAGCCTGCGCAGGACGTTTGTGCATTGTTCGTGTTATAAAATGTTAGAAAACAGTTATAAAACGTTGTAAATTGTGAGACTTCAACTGATTTCGCCTGGGTGCTGTTGCTAAGTTGTGAGACCAAACATTTGAGCAGATTCAGCACCGAACATCAAATGTTGCGCCGAGCCTTCCCCTAGACTTCCCCAGAGCCACAGAGCCTGCAGATGTCGAGGACAGATTGTCAGCAGCCCTTGAAGAGACTCTTCCCAGCATGAAGCCGCCATTGCACACCGTGACTTGTCGCATCTGCAAGTCCTGTAGTGACTGTAGTGACGTAGAGAGGCTGAGACAGGCAGAGACAGAATCCTGGCAGAACCTCTTTGAATCTCTTTGAATCTCAGGTTTGGATGAATGCATCTGCGCAGCCCATTCGACCTGGTACTGATCCAAAAGAAATTGTGGTGATGTTGAAGAGGCGCAAACTTCAATTCTACAGACCGAATTTCAAGATTTTTGAAGCATTGGAAAGAAATTTCTGCAGAATTTCTATTTTCTCTACACAATCTACATGTATCTGAAAAGGTGTATTTTCTATATTTTTCTATTACAGTCAGCTTGACTCAGTTGACTCATCGAGCTTTCGCTAGGCAATTGACCAACCCCGTGCTGTGGGAAGACTCCGTGAAGGCAATCCTCAGAGAAGGCGTCAAGGAGTCCGAGACCTATAGGGACCTAAGGGACCTAAGGGACGTAGACCTGGGAGCGGAGAGATCTGATTCTGACAGATCACAGATCTGACAGGATGGCGTCCTGCAAGGACCGGCCTTTGGTGTCAGGTTCAGGCTGATTCGAGCTGATTCGGGTGGTTGTTTCTGAGGTTCTACGAGTGTGGTCCGATGAAGCAGATCAAAGCCATGATGAAGCGCATTGACCCAACAGTTCCTTGCTCGCAATGCAGCCGAGTTCCATCTCGCTGTTGAAACATGTGTCTCAACATGTCTCAAGATGTCTCAAGATGTCTCAAGATGTCTAAACATCTTTGCCCAATTGCCATTAGGCATGGAAGGCAACAACAAACATCGATGTCTGAAGCGCAACATCGAAGGGTGGAAGGGAGAACCGAAGGACCGAAGGATGACGTCGCAGTCAAAATGAGCTTCTCCTCAGGGCGCTCTTCGGATGTGTCAGACAGATGTCGGATAATAGCATAGCAATTTTTGGGAACAGCTTGGAGGAAGCACCCAAGCGTGGTTCCTTTTGAATCCTTTTGATATATTATATCTTAGTATCTATCTTGATATCTTTTCCTTTTGGAAGCAGATTTCCGAAGTTGAGTCTGACTGCCAATGGTGCCTCTAAAGGCATCGTGCAGTAAGCGTATTTTGTGCCAGCAGGGCAGACGTATCTTTTTGCTATATATCTGCATGAGCCGCGTAATTCTTGCACACATGAGACTCTCAAGAGATCAAAAATGGCCAGGCAGCCCAAGTTGAGAAGTGAATAGACATGTGCGGACATTTGCCATATGAATCCACACCGGCACTTGGATCAATTGCGATCAATCTCACTTTCTGTACAGGCTCTATCCCCACTGATGGTGAGATGCCTCAGTCAGGTTTTTGTGGTTTGTTCTGAATGGAAATCTTTGAAGGCCATGACTCAAGGAGCAGAGGCTCCAAAATTGGCAGTTTGCGATGAGAAGGACTGACAAGAACAGCAATTATACACAAGTTACAGATAGTTACCGTATGTATACCCGTATCTAAATTCTAATGGTAATTCTCTATAGATCTCTATAGTACTATATATATACACATAGTGTTACACATATATATATATATATATATATGCCTACTGTTTTTTTTAATGACATTTTCAAGAATTGCTTTGGTGCATTCTGGTTTTGCGCTGTTGAGGCCCGTCTGGAGAGAACGCCCTCAAAATCAAGGAATGGCAGGCCGACGAACTCGCAATGCTCGGTTTTCCATGCGAAATGCTGCCGAAAAACCTGTTCCAGGTCCAGCCACAATTTTGATGAGACGAGTTCCTCGGCGGAGAAACGCTCCGAAACGCTCCGAAACGACGGTGTTGGAAACGAATGTCTTTGGTCATTTTGGCCAAGAGGACTGTGTTGGACTTTCGAATGCCTTTGATCTCAGGTCCAACAGCCAGAGCCCAAGCAGAGCCCAAGTCGAGAAATTTTGAAAACCGGGTTTCAAAAGACAACATTGAACTACAGAGTGCCAAAATGGGTTTCTCCGATGTGACTTTCTGTGACGTGAACCTTTTTTTCCGAAAGTTCACTCATCGCTACACGTCGCAGATCATCGCATCATGCAGGAATCGCTGTTTCCGCTGAGAAGCGGAAGCAACAGAAGCATGGAGAACTCGAAGGACCTCGGCGTCAAAGTGGATTCCAAGGTACGAAGCGTAGCAAAGCGTAGCAAAACGTAGCAAAACAAGGAAGGATAGGAAAGATAGGAAAGATAGGAAAGATAGGAAAGATAGGAAAGATAGGAAAGATAGGAAAGAGCGATGTGGAGAGCTGCACTTTTTGAGTTGGGTCACCGCCAGATATTTCGGAGACTCAGTGCTCCTATGCAAATTGTCTGAGTCCCAAGAGTCTTGCTCGGTGCTTTTGAAATGTTTGGAACAGCCCATGCTGATTTTCAACATTCAAGTGTTGATAGATTCAGATGTTGACAGATGTTGACAGATGTTGACAGAGTGACGCATTTGGAACACGAGTTCTCAGGCTCGAGTTGCCTCAAGTGTACACCGAGCTGCTCAACGGTGCGAGCCGCTGAACTCTTGTGGTCGGAACTTGTCTTTTGGGACCTCGCTGTTCGCAGTACATGGCTGTACTCTCCTTTTATCTCCTTTTGTCAAACGATTTAATGAATCCCAAAGGAGACAACTAGGAAATGCAAGGGGATTGTCTGATGCTGTTCAGAGATGTTCAGAGTGTTCGAATGTCTTCATTGATCTTCATTGTCTTCTAATCCAAGGTGCTTTTATGTGCTTTTCAAATCTTTTCAGCCTGCGTTCTTCGCAGGCTGAAACGAAGTAGTCACGTGAGCCCAGAAGGTAGCGAGGAGCTGACAGCTGCTCAGTTTTCCGAGCTTGTGAAGGGCACCCTGAAGATCCCTGAAGCCGGGGGCACTATTTCATGTTGCAATGACATGCAATGACATTTTCAATGACATGCAATGACAAATAAAACATCACAAGGCTTTGCCCCTAATAAAACATCAACTTTATCTTTGCACAAATCGATACAACAGACTAATTTGAGAACAGCTTGGTCATGCAAATCCATGCAAATCCTATATCACGCAAGTCGAAATGCTACAGTCTGATGCAAGGAACATAATACCAGTACTGTAGTCTTATTCAATACAATTGTGATGTAGCGCACTGCAATGTCGCGTGATAGCATGTGATGTAATGAAAAGTGACCCGAAGAATGTAGGTACATATAGGTAAGGTGGGAGACCACATTTCCCACTACGGTGATGTAGATCACACAGGTAACACATGTTGTTTTTGTACATTTAAACCTTTATAATCTAGATGCAGATGAACAAAGATAAAGAATCTCTCAAGGATTCTAGTGTATACTGATTATATAGATTATATTATACATTTATAGAATCATTTGAATCATTTCAATCATTTGAATCGTTTCAATCATTTATATGTTGTTTCAGCCACGAGACGAAATGCAACTCCCGACACTGTGAGGACTTTGGTGCTGAGCGGCAGGCCGAAGATGTGTCTGGAGCTTGGCAGACGGGGCAAGGCCAACAAGACTTCAATTTCAGATCTTTTTGATAACGATTTATAAGATTTGATATACTCAATGTATTCGATATCATTTGGCCGATTTTGTTTGATTCATTTTGCCAACAACTTTCCTCTTGTCGATCTTGTCGTTCCTGTCCCTTCGAACTCCGCCGTTGTTTTTTCAAGGTCTGTGCCGGTGCGACGGCTGGTTCCCGCTCTCTCCTCTGGGGCCTCGAGGCCGATCTCCGAGAGTCGACTCTTGGAGTCGATAGGGAAACCACAAATCAAACATGGCAAAAAAAAACAGCTTTTGTTCACACTTTGTTGCTTTTGTAGCACTTTGATAGTTCACTTTGATAGTTCACTTTTATCATGCAATAGCATTATCTTGCATTGTTTGCATACACAGATTGTGTAAGAAGGCCAGCATCAGGTTTTTCCAAGGTGTGAAGAGGACCCAGCAGAAAGTCCCGAAAAAATGTTGTAGGTGCCCAGCCAATGAGATCCAGGGACCAACATCTACGTCAATTTAGTTGGACATTTTGAATCCAAAAACGGTTTATGCTTGGAAATGTTGAAGGTGAACAAGGGATAACAAGGGCAATTTCATGTAATTTTAATGTACAGGTTTGTAATGGGTGTGAAATCAGCAGGATTGAGCAATAGAAAAGTGTGGATCGACCAGGCCGCTGGGGCAGCTGCTCCGGGAGGATTCGTCACTTCCGGGGAAGATCCCGAATTTCTTGAGGCACCACCGGAACCACCGGCGGGACCACCGGCGGGACCTTCCGAACTGAACTTCTCAATATGAATTTCATGTCAGATTCCTTCACTTCTTGGCCACTTCTTGGCCACTTCTTTGGTCGTCTTGGTCACTTGGCAACTTTGCTCTACTTTTGCTCTTGGCTTCACAAAATTTGAGCTGCAGGGGAGCGGACGTCGGTATTGTCAGAGTCTCGAGCACTGCATGCGAAATAGACGAAACGGGGGAGACAGGTCCCAAACAGACAGTGCAAACAGAGCATTTTGTACGCTCAGAACATCAGCATTTAGATTTAAGCATCATTTGTGACATTCCAAGGATTCAGAGAGGATCGAGACGCTTGAACTGGCTGAATCTTCACGGCAGGACCGAAGAGTGGGGAAGCAAAAACAAAGAGACACAATGAACATCAATGAACATCAATGAACATCAATGAACATCAATGATCCCGATGGACTTGACACTTTGACGCTGAACAGAGATACTGATTGCATACAACTGAATATCAGGACATATCTGGACATACCACAGATTACCACAGTCACGCTGTCGACCCCTGTTCCAGGCCATCAAGGATCTTCAGCAGTCAAGTGGTTTCTTGACAGAAGAGGAAAGGCGAGGCGTAGATTTGTAGATTTTGGCTTCAAAACTGACAGTTCTTTGATGGGATCGTTCCACCAGGATTGCATGGATCATTTTCACTGAGAAGAATCAACCACTTGACAGACTTGACACCACTGTAGCTTTTTCTGTCGCGTGTCATAGCCGTGATTGGCCCGCTGCCTCTCTGTTGGGATTCCGTGAACAGAGAAATTGCCTAGGATTGAGCCTGGTTGGGGCAGTTTCAAAACTGCTTTGTGCCATGGATTCAAAGAAAATTGAAGTTGGAGATGAGACGTCATACTGCGAAGTCCGTGCATGGTCGACAGTTGTACTTGGCCTTGCAAATTCCTTGCTCTTTTCCGGCGTTTTGTGGGGTTGGGCATCCCTGCAATCATTTCTGGAAGATGACGGGCTATACCAAGATCTATGTGATGCATCGGGCTGCGATGAACGTAAAGAACGGATGCTGTATTTGTACTCAAATGGACAGATGTTCTCGATCTTTGCTTATGCAATTCTCAGTCTCCTCATGGATCGAACTGGACCTGTCTTTCTCTCCATTGTGGGAGGCCTATTTGAAACCTTTGGATTGATCTTGCTTGCCTACGTAGATATCACAAACACCAACGAAAATAACGAAAACGACATGTTTTCGCAGCTTCCTTTCGATGTCTTGGACTTTGCCGTGAGCATAGTTGGCATTGGCTCATCTGCCATCATGGTGCATGCTCTGAAGCTCGCTTTTCTCGTCCCAACTGCGAAGTTTGCTTGGGTCATGACGCTGACGAATTGCATCGTAGATGGATCTGCAGTCAGGAGCTTACAGAAATTCACTCGGTGAGTTGCTGAGTGAGAAGTTTGAATTTGGATGAATTTGGAATGTTTGAAATGACCTAACAGTTAGAATTGAGCTATCTGAGAATGTCTGAGAATGTCTGAGAATGGCTGAGAATGTCTGAGAACTCTGTTTGAACTGTCTTAGGTCATGCCTGCTGTTCTTTATCAACTGTATCGCCTGGGCATGTCCCGTCAAATGATTTTCACCATGTACGCTGGCCTTTGTTTCGCTGTAAATGCTGCTCTGCTGGTGAGTTGGTTTGGTCCAAATCTTGAGAAGCTTCGGTTAAAGAATGCCAAAGAGTCTTCAAGTCGGGACAGTCGGGATGCTTCTGAATCTGAAGCTGCAACTGCTTCATCAACTCCTCGGTTGCATGGACTCTCTCTCCCCGAGCAGCTCCACAGTTTTGAGTTTGGATTCGCATTCGTGATTTACCTCACACAGGCGCCTTAGTCGGAGATCGACAATCAGTAGCTGTCCAGAGTTTGTAGCGGCCGTGGATTGATAGGGGTAGAGCATGAATTGAGCATAAAGCTGAGTCTTTTCAAAGCTGTAACATGGGGAACAAACTTTGCAAACTTTCAAAGTTCACAAAGTTCACAAAGTTACAAGTGAAAGTCACTGCTGACCCACCTTAACATACCTTAACAACTTTTCAGAAGTTCCTTCTGCTCCTTGCGCTCCTCGTGTTCAACTTGTGTTCAACTTGGAACTCCTTGTGACACTGAGGGCTTCTCGGCAACGAGCTACTTGGGCTTCAACAAGAACCTCTTGAGCATGTTAGGCGACCACAACAACATCTACGCTCAGGTATTTACTGCTCTTCTGCCTTCATCAATTCTTTTCGCGCCACTCTTCGGCATGTCTTTGTCGAAGAAGGGATTTGCCTTTGCATTCAGCTTGATGCTGTTGCTGGGTTTCATCTGGAGCATTGTGACATTAGTCCCATCCTTGCAAGCACAGCTCGTTGCATTTCTGGCGTTTACGAACTACCGGGCGATGTTATATTCTGCCCACTTTACGTTTCTAGCTCATACCTTTGGGAACCGGACATTCGGCCGTGTGAATGCAATTCTTTCGGTCCTGGCAGCATTGCTGTCTGGATTAATTGGGCCTAGTGCCTCCTTTTCACAGCAAAAATTTGGCAGTTTAGTCGGAATGAGCCTCTTAATCATCTGCCTAATGGTGCCTTGCAGTCTTATGACTCTCCAGTTGGCCAGACACCTTCGCTTCTATCCAGCTGGAGATATTTGCTCGCTGCATCAAGGGCATGCAGAAACATCGTTTGAAGAGCCTTCGCAGTCAAGCGAATCAGCTGATAGTGATGAATCAAATTGCATGTAGACAGCATCTTAAGAGGAGATGGAAAATGTCCGTCGACTGCAGTGTAGAAGTCGAGATCATATTTTTGGATATTTTTGGTATAGGAACAGAAACATACAGAAATGAGCCTCCAAAATGAGCTTCCATTGTCTTGCAATCGGAAAACGTCCGATGTGTCAGGCCGCATGCACCGGAGGCCACGCTCCAAGGGACACACAGGACATGTCAGAGGTTGTGACCAAACCAGCTACAGCCGGCTACATCCAGCTGGGTTTCTTTATTGACTCCTGATTATTCCTGATGATTCATTCATTTGCACAAGCTGCACAAAACACACATATACATATGATATCATATGATATCATACAATATCATACAATATCATGTAATATCATGTAATATCATGTAATATCATGTAATATCATGTAATATCATGTAATATCATGTAATATCATACGGTATCATATAATAAAATATAATAGATACATATTATACAGAATATGTTATAAATATGTTATGAATGTGTTACATTGCACCGGGGTTGCTGGATTACCACTGGGTGATACACCGTGAGGGCGAAGAACCTCGTCTCCCCGGGGCTCCTCAACACGGGGCAGCATCACCGGTGGACTTCGCAGCATGGCACTGAGACGCCTTGCAGATGGGTTTCTCCATGGGTATGAATCCCAATCACCCATGACTAATGATACTCATTGTTATCATCATTATTGTTGTTATATGATCATGAATCATGAGTATCATGAATGATTAATGATGATAAATGATGATAATAATGACAATTATCATTGTATTCTACTATTATAGTTATTCCGGCATGGGAGATAATCCACTAATCATCATTGTCAAGATACTATATCAATCTATATCAAATTTGCGCTGGATGAGCGTTCATTTACCAGCTATGTTGGTGTTCACCACTCCCGAATCTGCCGGGAAAACCTCGGACCTCGAGGATATACAGCGTCAGACCTCCTCTTCACTGGAGGAGGCAGCGATATAACCAGGGCCCAGGACCAGTTTATTCGTGATATCACCAGGAGTCTACAAAAAACATCGAACAATACCATATTATCATATATTATCCATGTTGTACTGAATTGCTTCGAGGTGAGTTCGGATGGTTGCCGGAAAAAGACGTCTCGCCAGACTATTTCTCTTGCTATGCCAGGAATCTGCAGAATCCACAAGGGACAGGGAGGAGCGTAGATCGCAGCAGAGGTGGACGCATCTTTTGACGTTTGCTCTGTCTCGTACAGCAGAGTGATTTTCATCAGTGCATTCTCCTTTTCCTCTTGCAAAACATCAAAACTCAAAACCCAGCTGCCAGGGGGCCTTTGCGGGAGATGCCAGATACTTAATCTCATTCACATTGATGCTTCGGCGATTCTTGTGCAGAGTTACCAACCTCCGGATCAAATCGGCAAGGAACAGCTTGGAGATTGTTCCGTCGGCCAGGGCACCTGGTGTTTACTTTGGAGTCATTGAGGTTCGTGATGTGAGATTGCCATCGATTTTCAGGTTCAGTGTTTCAATCCGACAGTTCCTTGTTCAATCCGACAGTTCCGCGACTTACTCGGAGAGCACAGTTCCCGAATTGCTGAGTTTACTGCCTCTGAGAGCAAGCCTGTGTCGCCACCGCAGCTTGGACTTGTTGGGCAGTTCTTCGATTTCTGCTTCCTTTGCCATTCCTGATTCTTTTGATTTGTAAACAAGTCCCTGTAATACATGTTCCAAGTGCACCCGACAGTCCATTGATGAACAGAAAAAAACATAACACCTTTGAACGACTCTGAATCTTTGCCAACGACAACGTCTTGCAGAGTTTAGCATGGACAGCGCCCTTAACAGGCTTTCCCACCGCATCGCAGCCTTCTTCGCAAGGCTTGGCATTTCTGCATTTCTGTGTAGGTTCTCGTGACTCGAGTGACTTGCCCTTATCTGCGCTGGCAACATGACCGGTGTGCCTGGCTTCAGCAAGCTTGAGGTGGATGCCCAGAAGAGCGCAAAGCAGGCCATGAACTGCTTGAGGGCTGTGAACAATGCAAATTAGATCAAATCAGGTAAACTATGTTTAACTATGTTTAACTATGTTTAACTATGTTTAACTATGTTTAACTTAAGCCCAAAGTGTCTGTTGAGACATGTTGAGATAGAGCGCAATGCCTGGAACTTCGACCATTTTGACCAACGCAGACTCTTCGCCTCTTCGCAGCCCAGGCTTGGGAGGTTTGCCACGAAGGAGAGCTTTCAGGGCCGCATGCCCTCTAAGCCGCAGCAGCTCGACAATGCGAGATCTGTAAGGCCACGGAAGCCAAAAAAAGAGCCATACGCTGTGACGTGGTCTGACGTTGTCTGACGTTCCGATGTGGTCGAGATATCTGCTATGATATTTCGATAGGATAAATGTGTTGTAGATAATATGATATATATATATATATTGATGATATTATGATAAACGATAAATGATCTAGACTTTTAATAGATATCTAGTGATATATGTTTAAATCTGCTTATAGAATTTATAGAAGTAGCGAATTGAAAAATCGGGATGTTTGGCTCCAGGCCGCGGAGGAGCGGTCGTCGTCACCGGACCACTTCTTTCTTCGAGGCCGACATGAAACTTGCGTCGAAACGCTGTCGATTGGAGAATTCGATGACATCCAATCGACCAATCGACGATGATGAGTTTCTGTTTAGGTGAAGACGCGCAGAAGGAGCTGCTATGACAAAAAAGCACTTACCATCACTTAGCATATCTTAGCATCATTTTACGTTGTGACCTTTCTGGCATCGAGCTTGTCAAAACGGAGAGTTGGCAGATCTTGGTTGGTGCGCAGTTGGTGCATAGGTTGGTAAAAAGATGTAAAAAGAGCTTAGCGCTGTTGGTATGCTGTGACTCAAAGTCCGTGGCACCCAGGACCGCTGTGGTGCTAGAGCCTGCTGTAATAGAAGATCTCAGACGGAAGGCAAAGAAGTGTCGGTTGTTCAGCAGGAGTGTTTCCACACTAAGTACCCTCCAGTAAATTAACATAGACCCTGCCAGATAGGGGTTGGAAGACTAGTTTCCACTATAAATTGGTCATTTTCAGGGTCTATGTTAATTAATTTACCAGGGGGTAACATTTTTTATCCACGACCAAGACCCTGAGATGACTGTTCCCAGCTGAAGACCGTCCATCATGGTGAACTGAAAGTATAGAGAGTTAACTCGGATGGAATATGAAGGCATGTTAGTCGTTAGAACTGTGAAGCGTTCTGGTATCAGTGCCTTCAAGACGGAACGGACCCAGTGGCGAGAATCAAAAGCGGCCCACAATGCCAGATAAAAAAATAATGGGTTTTCGTAGTTGGCTCAGTTCTTCTAGCCACTTCCATGCCATCTATCTGATATTATCTATCTCGGAGCTACGATAGATTTCTCCAGTTCTTTTATCACAGTGGCGCGGTTTCTCTGTTTGAACCAAACACACAGAACCAGGTGGTCCACCTAAAGGATCCTAAAGGTAGACACGCAGCGGAAAAAACCACCAGCTTTTGCAGACTGCGCGGAGCTTCTGGAGAAGTTGGAAATGGCCATTCCGAGATCCAAACGGTCGACCCAGACAATGTGCTTCTCTCAGAGCTCCCTGTAGCACAGAACTGCAGTCACTGCAGTCATTGTGTAGTCATTGTGTTAGAGCCAACAATTTAAAGCCACAGCTTCTGTATGGTTCTGCACGCCTTTGCGACCTTTCCTTTCGCACCTTGCAGTTGAGGTTGGGATTTGCTTGCTTGCATCTTGCTGGCGCTTCAGCTGCTGTACTTGTCCACTACTCAGCCGAAGACTTCTCGAGGTTGAATTTAGAAATTTAGTTCAAAGTTCAAGTTATCAATTTAGCTTGTTCAGTATGTTCAGCTTTGGCTCACGATCTTGAGAAATTCGAAAAAGTCGAGAAGAACTCAGTTGAACTAAGCAGCTGAGCACTTCAGCTAAGGCCTTTCCAGAGCGCTTTCATTACACCAGAAGACCTGGAGGCTCGAAACTCAGAGGCGACAGCGTGCTGCCACTGAGAAGATCGGGGAGATGGGCGAACAGAGCGAAGATCTGAATCATCTGAGGATGCGGTGGTACACACTTTTTCAAGCTGCCTCATCACCATTGATATCTTCTGGGCTGTCGACTTGGCATCTCGGAGACAGTGGTCTTTGGCGTTCTCGGATGATATCTGTAGATATCTGTAGATATCTGTAACGTTGATGCCTGTATGATTTGCATGTACTATTTGGATCTATTTGGATCTATTTGGTACTTCTATGATCTATGATTTCCAAAACAACTACGTGCAAGACACATGAACCAAAACATCTCGGTCTTCTAGTAGATTCTAGCATGTTGAATCTGTTAGACTGTTTACAGTCCAATACAAGACCTACAGAGGTGAGCACTCTGGAAGTTGCCACTTGTGTCTTGCAAAATTGCCCCTTAGACACAGACGAGTGTGCGGCGCAAACTGAGAAACCAATGAAAATTAAAGATGCAAGACCTCAACTTGACTAAAACATACATTTTAACTGATTGAAGATATCTCAAGATACCTCAAGACATCGAGACATAACAATGACATCGATGACTGCGACATGATTGGGACATGACTGCGACATGTTGTCGCGACATGTTGTATTGAGGTGGTGAACTTTACAACTGGATACAGAGATTCGGTGCAGGCGCAACGCATCCTTTGTTCACAGACATCACAAATATGCGGTGACTGTCTGCGGTGACCAGTGCGGCCATATTTAGGCCATATGCAAGGCCAGTTGTGAGTCCCTCCATCCTAAAACCACAGGATGTTGGGCATGGGACATGCTTGGAGGTTTTACACATCATCCTGTGGTTTTCTGTTCTCAGCTCCCAAAGCAGGTCTTACACACTGACACTATGTCCAAAGTATCTCACTACTTGAAGCCTGAATCTGAGTATCATTGAGTATCCATCACTGGGCATACTGGACATATCTGGACATTGCATTGCAGCGAATTTCGTGACATTCCGGCGCCCTTGTGGATTCTGAGGTCCTGGTTCTTGGTGGATCTCTTGGCGACATTCCCATCACTCCTGACTGCTCTGCAGATGCAACATGTTATGAATTCATGATGCATGTCATCATGTGTCTTTGGTTGGGCCAGTTGGCAACTTCGGCAACTTCGGCAACTTTGGCAAATTGTCCAGTCACATGCAGTCAGCCTTTGTTTTGCAACTAACTCTTGTGGTACCGCTGATAACTTTGCATGTAATGTCCGCACAGACATCTGACATCATCTGACTATGCAAGAGAATGAAGAAACCATCGCTTTCGCAGGATGCACATACTCCTTCTCATCTATGGGCTTTGCACTCGGAAAGAGGCTTCGCGAGCTTCGCATCAAAGTCGTGGACCGTGCCTTGAATCACCGAGGTCGAATATTGCGAGGCCTTTCAGAATATCTCGTTCTGCGATGACACACATGCCACATTGCATGCCACATTGCATGATACATTGCATGACACATTGCATGACACACATCAAGTGAAACAAGTTGAAACAAGTTGAAACACGAGAGACATGCTGTTCAAAAAAAGTACAGCCGATTTCGGAGAGATCTCGCTGTGAGGCAACTCTTTTGGCTCACCTTGTCACCTCTGATCAGGTCACCAAGGCGCACACAGACACAGCAGGACACCACAGCAGCACAGCAGCACAGCATGCTGCCCAGCTTTGCCCCAGCTTCGCCGCTTGTCGGGTCCCGAAGGCTTTACGCACAGCTTTCAATGCTCAGAAGGATGGAGGTGCGCCGCTATCGAATTTTCCGCCTCCTTTCCAACCCGTGGCGATATGTGGCGATCATGTTTGAGCCAAACATGCCAAACCCACACGTTAACTTTGTCCTCTTTGTCCTCTTTGTCCTCTTTGTCCTCTTTGTCCTACTTGTCCTACTTGTCCTACTTGTCCTACTTGTGTACTGAAGCGAACCAAGCCCGAAGTCACAGATTCAATTGGTAATCTGAAAGCTCCTGAAACAAAATGAGCCTTGGTCACCTTGGTCACAAGGCCTCTTTAAAGGTGTGGCTCCATTTGAGTAGTTATCCTCCCTTCATCCAACTGCTTGGTGCTGCTTAGCCCCAAGAAATCTCTCTTCATTTGTTGTGAGATCGCACAAAGTCATGTCAATCCGAGTCGTTTTGTTGGAGAGACTTGGAGCTGGAGTAGAGAGGCAGATTGGCCAAACTCGAGTAGAGATTTGAACTGATTAGAACTGATTAGAACTGATCAAACTCTGATTAGAACTGATTAGATGATTGGAGTCCGCTCCGATTTCTTCGACTTTCTTCGACAGAGCTGCTGCAGGCGCATTTGAAATCATCATGGCTTTCCTCAGTGGCTGCACTTCTGGAGTCAGTGGCTAAGCATGGCTAAGCCCTACTAAACACAGCCGCAACAGGTCAATTTCTTCTAAACTTCAGTTGAAAGTCCATTCATGTGACATAGTTCAAGTTGAAACAGATCAAACATAGCAGTCAGCAGATGGCACTGAGAGCGAAGAATACCCGGATGCGAAATGCTGGGGCAGGAGACAGAAAACGTAAGACAAAGGCAAGACCAAGGAACATGGGGAGCAACTGATGTTACGGGAAGGACATATTCAATTAATTTCAATGATATTCACACTTGGCATCAATTTGCTGCACAATTCATTTGTTCCAGTCAGTTTTTGAAGACGATCCAGGGTGAATCAATCGAAATCAGAGACGGAAAGCTTCATCAAGTGATCAGGACCTGAACAGGACCTGAACAGGACTTGAACAGGACCTGAACAGGACCTGAACAGGACCTGACAAGGATACATCAAAGCGATTCAAAGCGATTTAAAGCGATTTAAAGTATCTACCACTCTGGCACTTTCCAAGGCTGTTCATGCTACCCGTGATGTTTTCGCACCTTTCCGTCGCTTCCCCGGGGAACACATTGGGAACGCAGTAGAATGACATGTTTTTTCACATGTTTTTTTTGAGTAGAATGACATTGTCCATGCAATGCGAAGCTGCGCAGCTCGAGGCTTGTGCCCTTTGGGCCTTGGGTCGTAGCAACTTGGAAGCTGATCCGTCGGTTTCCAGTTGGATCAAGGTGCTCTGGGAAAAACATGGAAACACATCATGGCCCTGGCAGAATTTTCAGAGTCAAACTTCCCCCACCTCATGGCCCTGGCTTCAAACATCTTCAAACCACAAGTGTGCAAAGCCTGAAAAGCTGCATTGGCAATTATATACTCTTGCTGAATCAATACTCAAGCATGCTCAAAATGTGAGAGGGAAGGCTGCACTTCCCTTCGCCATGTCTGAAGTGAATTACTTCAGCACAGAGTCTAGCAGCTAAGCAACGTCTAGCAACATCTTGCTGCCCAACATCTTGCTGCCAGATGGGAATCGATCTTACAAATGACCCAGGAGCCCTGCAGGCGCGGTGATGTGAAAATAGCTGACATTGCATGACATTGCGACTAAGACATTCACTGACATTCACTGACATTCACTGACATTCACTGACATTCACTGACATTCACTGACATTCACTCCATCAACTTTGTGCATTTTTACGCATTCATTGTAGGTATCAAGCATGTTTCATCTGTCAAGCTGAGGCTGTTCCCATCGGCGAGAGGTACATGACAGCATTGTACTTTGCTGTGACTGTTGGTGCCTTATTGGTGCCTTAGGAATGTCCATCCATACTTATCATACTTGAGACACCTGAGAAACTACAATGACTGCCCTGAAATCAAGATCCGGCACTTTCACGTGTGATGGGACTGAACTGAGGTAATGTCGACAGTTGGTTTGGGAGACATCAACATGGACCTCGTGAACGAAAGAGGTCTGTTGTGCCTCATCATGTCAGCAGCTGAGCCAAGCTTTGGGAGTAGAGAACCTATGAGACCCGTGTAGCACTGTGGAAGCAGAGTGAGCATTGCATATCTTTGAGGGCAACCACCAGCCTGGTGGTTGGCGTGGCTGTAAATGGGGTGGCGGCGTTGGAGACTCATGGACTTACGGCGTCTTATGGTCGAAAATTTAAGCTGCCAGCGACGGAAAGCGCCATCCTGGGCTAAGGATAGTCGCGAAGCTGAATGAGAGGCCTGCTCCGAAGCACAGAACTGAACAGCACTGAACAGTCAACAGGATCATCCAGACATCCCGAATCATCCACAAAGCATCCAGAATCATCTAGCGATCCACCGCATGGTTTGTTGATGTTTGTTGATGTTTGTTGATGTTTGTTGTGTTCACTGTTTTGGAGAGTCGATACAGGACAGCCGTGACCAATGAGCAGCTGGCAAAGGCACAGCACTGGACGGTTTTTTCGAAATAGTGGGATCCCAATCTTCGAGTCTTCGACTATGCAGACCTCTGGTACTTTCGGACATTTTCGAACATTTTCGAACAGGTGTCTCGCTTTTTGAAAGCTTACAACGTTCCTGGGGACTTGCAGAGAAGGGTGCCCCTCCCAGTGAAAAGGTTTGATGCTTGCAGCATACAGGATGTTGCGATGCTTTCTTTTTCCAAGGTCCATAGCTACCTTTTGCAGTTCTTCGAAAACCAGGCTCGAGAGACCGAAGGCTGTAAATTAATGGCAGCAAGTTTGATGTACACAGCAGAGATTCAGTATAATTCAGTGCCATGCACAAATGAGAATCAGGCTGAAGGAGCCTTTGCTTGTTGAGACATGTTGAGACCATTTGCAACGAGGATACTCAGCATTCATCAGCATTCGTCAGCATTTTTTTTAGGAACGAGAGGATACCAAGTCGTCACTGATGGTTTGGCTCAAGAAGCTTGAAACTCAGACATTGAGAGGATGCGTAGGATTCGAAGGAACACGAAGGCCATGAAGGAACTGAAATAGTCAGGCAGTACCCATAGTCCATCATAGTCCATCATAGTTCATAGCCTTCTGTTCGTGGTATTGCTTTGTAATGCCTCTGTTCCTGTCTTCAATTTATTGAATTCAGGTCAGAGACCCTGAGAGTGAACATGAACCTGGCTTTGACCGGGACGTGCCTGGCACGACACCACTTGATACGACTGGTGTCAGCCTTAGTGCTGGTCGCGTACTAACAACGCCTGGAGGATCTGATGTGGCATTTCATGTGACCTAAACTGCCCTAAATATGACAAAGTATGTTGGATTATGCTTGGATTATGCTTGGATTATGCTTGGATTATCTTGGATCATGTTGGCACTGATCAAAAAACTGCAGGTTCCTCGAGACGTGCTGGTGAATGTTCCAATCTTAGTTTCCAAAGTTGGCTCCAGCGCCTTGAGCAATGACACGGCAGCACTCGGCAGCATGGCGGGCATGGCGTTGCGGAATGGAGGTCTGTGACATTTGCGACATGGAGTTTCATCCTCCAGGAGGGTAGATTTGATTTGCTTGAATCTGATCAAATTTATCAGGCCTCACGGCCTCACCGTTGGTTTTCCCTCAGTTTCTATTTGTTGCATTTGATCATTTTCTGAAAATTTCTGGTATCGTTATTTCCCTCTGGGATTTCTCAGCTCCATCGGGGGTTTTCTCAGCACTTTATAAACAAAAGGATCCAGCAGCTCCCGGGAAGTTGTTGATTTTCCATGATTTTCCATGTCCCGTGAGGAGAGGAACTTGCGCAAGCAGGCTCAGAGGTGTGGTCCATGGATGTCCATGGCGTGGTGCATGTCAGCCATTTCGGCCATGTCGGCCATGTCCATGTCGTTGCGGTGGCATGTCACATGGCAAACATGGCAAAGGTGAAGTCCTGTCCATAGCTCAGAGCGAAGATTTCAAAGGTGACAACGGTGATCTTGTCCGAGCTAAAGCTGTCATGGCGTCTAGCTGGTCTAGCTATGTCTAGCTATGTCTAGCTATGTCTAGCTATGTCTAGCTTCCCAGCTTCCCTAAGACGTTTTTCTTTGTACTCTTTGAGGCCCTGAACTTTTCTCTTCCAGAATTTCTCTCAGCGCAAAGCGTCAGGCTTCTACATTCGCCGGGGCGAGGTACAAACGTGTTCGGAGTCCTAGGGTTTGACATGGTTTGACCAGTTGAAACATGTTGTGAGTTGGTGCAATCTCCTCCGGTTGTTCCATTTTTTGCAACCACGTCTCAGGTGTTCCGGAGAACGAAGAAACCAACAGGCAAAGTGAGCGATACAAGTTTCTTTTGATGATTTATGCATTTATTCATGAGATTCATGACATGCATGCTGATTCATCAGTTTATGACTTTGAACTATGAATCACTATGAACTCCAAAAAGGGAAAACCATGTCACAAAGCAAAACCATGGAGTCTCGCCTCGTGCTAGGACCGGAAACGTCTTGGCCAAAGACCCTGCGAGGGTGCGCAACCTTTGAGGGTGTCATTTTCACACTACCAGTGCAGCCAGTTGAAAGCCGCGAAGCGAAACGCCTTTTTTTTCAAGACACCAAGACACGCATCAATACGCATCAATACGCATCAATACGCCAAGGAAGGAACAGCGGAGTTCACAACTCTTTTCCACACAGATGGTGACTTGGCAAATCTTGGCAGATCTTGGCAGATCTTGGTGACTCGAGAGAGACGGTTGAAACCGCCTTCGTCTTGTCAGGCACAGCTCCTCCTCCGGATGTGGCTTCCTTAGCTCTGATGGGATATTGGTATATTTTTTTCTTATAGTTTAGCTTTTTTGAACAATACATACAGTATATACATACATGTAATATCATGTAATGCTATGTAAAACTGGCAAACCTGTTTGATTCTCTTTGTTAGCCTTTGTACACCTTTGATGCTGAGGACATTGACGAAATCCAAAGAGAGATTGAAGCAACAGATCGGAAGAGGCATTGCGAATGTTGAGATATCTCATCATATTATAATAATAAATATTTATATATTTATAAATCATATTCACGTTATTCACGTTTCTGATCTGTGTGAAAGAGATGAGCTGTCTATAAAAAGGAATTGAAGAGACTTGTTTCTGGAGTACAAACAGTTTGGAAACCCTGAGGGTAACTAATTCTTGTCTCTTGTGCTGCAGGCCAGGGCAGCAATATCGAGAAGGATCATTCATAGGCTGGTTTTGGATCAGTTTGGATCAGTTTTGGATCACTTTTGCAGCCTGTGAAGCTTGTAAAAAACGTGTAAAAGGCTCGTAAAAAGCTTGTGAAGCTGGGGAAGCTTCTAATGATTGTTGAGATTTGTTGAGGCAAGAAATCGCCTCTCACTTTCGTTTCCTTTTTGTATCCTTTCGCCACAATCAAAGGCAAAACCGCCATGGCCCTGAGGCGACTTCCGACTCTTCCTCGGAATCAGCAGGCACAGCATCACAGCATCACAGCATCACAGCATCAAAGCCATGGCGTTTCAAAGCGTATACCGTTTAGGTTTGAATTATTCTCCATATTCTCCTTTCACACATTGGCTTCTCTACTGGATTTGTGCTTTGAAAATTGTTTCGGACCTTTAAGCAGAACAGCTCCAAGAACTTCTCCGAACTTCTCTGAGCGCATGACTTTCTGTGATGCTTTGGTGACTTTGGCGCCAGGAGTTCGAAGACAGCAACTTGCACATCGTGACGATCTCAGCCGGCACGGCACTGCGGGCTGTCGTTTTGCACGTTGCTTCGTCGTTGCTTCGTCGTTGCTTCGTCGCCACAGATTCTGTGAGCTGATCGCCGTCGACGTGGAGAAGTTTCGCAACTTGATGATTGCGCAAGCGTCGGGGCCTCGAGGGGCCTCCGGCGCCTCCGGGGCCTCCGGGGCCTTGAAGCATCAAATTGAATCAAGTCATGATAGTCATGATAGTCATGGACAAGTCGCGACGGAAGTCATGATGGAAGTCGTGGAAAGTCGTGGAAAGTCGTGGAAAGTGGTGGAAAGTCGTGGAAAGTGGTGGAAAGTGGTGGAAAGTGGTGGAAAGTGGTGGAAAGTCGTGAAATCTTCGGACATTGAAACATTGAAACAGTATGCAGCAGTATGCAAGAATTATGCGCAAATGGAAGTCATGGATCCATCTCACTGTGATAGCACAGCATCATACAGCATCATACAGCATCATACAGCATCATACAGCATCATACAGCATCATACAGCATCGAAAATCACCAAGGCCAGAGATTTTCGATATGTTGGTGATCTACTCCTCCATCGACAATGACTGCCCAAATCCTAGGGCAAAATGCGACTCGACTCGAGCGACTCGAGGAAGCTGAACTGATGGGGGCCATGGCTTGAGGTCCACAAGTCTTGCTGAGAATCTTGGAGGACGCAAAGATACGCAAAGAGCTTCAAGAAGGGTTCAAACAGTGGGCTACTCTATGCTATACTTTATGCTATACTTTATGCTATACTTTATGCTATACTTTATGCTATACTTTATGCTATACTTTATGCTATACTTTATGCTACTTTCTAGGTTTTCTATTACCGTTCGCATCATTTTGCATCTAGTTGCTGCGATCGAGCCGAACACCTGATACTTCCCGAACAAAGCCCTGCGAGGAGCAATTTCTTTGCCCAGAAGATGCATTGCTTTTTGGGGAGGCAACGAATCGTTGATGGCGTGATGATTTTCTTATGATTCAGCAGACCAATGAATCGATAGCGCATGTTTCAGGGTGCCCTTCATCACTGCGCCAAGAAAAATGTGACGTGCTGAGCAGTTGTGGGTGGCGGAGAACGCAAACTGCGAAGATCACGATTGAGTGGCTTTCATAGTGGCTTTCATATTATATATATAATTATATATAAACAACTGCAGGACCTGGTACTTATGCTGACTGCCAAGGCCTACCATTGTGCGCTTGGACCCCAGAACTTATTCTCAGGGTGGCATCTGCAGTCGTCCAGCTTTCCTGCAACGAGTCTGCTTGGACTCATGAATCGTCACTCAACCTGGGAAAACCTTACCCGTTGCCCGTGAAATTGGATGCGGATTTCGTTGTTTCGCACATCCAGACACATTCTGACTACATATAATATACTGTATCTCTCTCTCTCTATATAATATACATACTTAGGGTTGCTAAGGTTTCATTGGCATTGCATTGGCATTGCGTTGGCATTGCGTTGGCATTGCATTGGCATTGCATTGGCTGTAGATTGAGTCATCTCAGAGTCCTCCACAACGGGACAGGGATCATCTCCTCGACGAGCTCTCTGCGGACGTGGCGGTCTTGGATACGCAGGCGGGCCATGGCGTGTGGAATGCTGCCAGTTGGCGAAATGCACATGCTGCCGAGCGACTCTCTTGTCGCAGGGGAAGACTCCCTCACAAATTGCAGCCAAGTTGAATCACAAGGCAGCCTTTGTGCATTGCTGCATTGACAGCACTCCAAGAAGTTGAAGTTGAACCATGATAATCATGTTGAATCCTGTTGAATCCTGTTGAATCAAATCAGTTTCCTTCTGTGTTCCAATCAAATTGACTCAGTATCATCAGTATCTTATGCAAGGAGGTGTTTTGGAGCATTATCAAGCATGGCGGCATGGCCACCGACGAAGAAGTTCTCCCCATGGAGGTGCGCAGCATGAAGGACTAAGACTGAAGGACGAGAAGGATAAATAAGGATAATATATAGATATAGATAGATATATACGTATATATATAGAGTTAATAGATATTTCATATAGGACAATGGCACAATGGGAAAGCAAAGCGGGACATGTTTTGAACAAATTCTCATGAGCAAAGAGGAAACCTCCGAAGTATAAGAGAGAACGTTGCAAAGATTGTAGGCAGTAGGAAGCAGAATGTTGCCAATCAATGTGTGTGCCCAAGGCGTACGCGATGAGGACAAAGAACCAGCGAAGAGTTAAGGTTCGCTCAGTTGGCTGTGTTGGCTGTAAAGGAACTTCACATATCACAAGTTCCACTCGATTCCGCACCAGGCCTCGGCATCGTTGAATTCCTCTGCATTCGACGAGATCGAGCAGGAGAAATTCCGAGGTTTCTCTGCGACTGGACGCGAGTCACCGCGGTCACTGCGGTCACTGCATCATGTGCTCCAGGAGACTCAAATAAGGAGCTCCATGGAAGTTCGAGAAATCTTGCAAGTGAATGGCTCGCATCCCAGTGCCAAGATTTTTTCATAATATATTCAATACATATGTATACATATATAAATATATATATATATAACTGTAATATATATATACAACATATATATATATATATTCATTCTGTATCATTCCATTATTGCAAGCCAGCAAGCCGTTGTTTTCCTCCGGAGTCTACGCACTGTTTCGGAGATGCTCGGAGATCCGAGGGTACAGCTGTGCGGAATGGGATCGTGAAGGCCACGGTGGAATGCCATGATTCACTCATCCATATGATTAAATTATGTGATCATTATATCAAAATTATATCATTATATAATTATATATCACTATAGTGGCATTGTATCAAAATTATATAATTATATATGCCTTATGGCAGAATCTATGGCATATGGCTATGCGTATTTGGCATCTCGCCTTCAGGACGAAAGAGTGTAGATATGCTGGTGAAGGAGTTGAACACCTGTCGCAGTCGGCAGCCAGCTTAGACTCGGAGAGACTCGGCGTCTTGAACCATGTTGAACCGGAAGTGCGCAGAATCTACGAAAGTTCAAAAGAGTTTTCAGCAATGTTTGGGATGGTTTGGGAGAAATGTTTCTGTGACACACATTGCTAGCATCCAATGGATTCCAATGAATTTCAATGGTTGAAACATGTTGAAACTGGACTCTGTGGACCTGATAGGTTGATGGTCAGCGCAGGGAAGCATTTGGTTCGAAGAGTCCGGGAAACTCAGCTAAGTCGAACCAAAGATAACCAAAGTGCTGCTTAGAAGGTGGACACTGGACTTTGGTACTAGATATGAATCATATGAATCATATGAATCATATGAACATGTAGACTATTGTAGACTCATTCATGACTCATTCATGACTCATTGGACGCGAAGAGATTCGTGACAGCTGAGGACGCTGACGCTACAAGGCACCAGGTATCACCAGGTTACGACAGCACCTGGGCGTCCTGAGGTCGAGCTCGTGCGACTTCGACTCCTTGCGGTGGTGGACGATCACGTGGGACTCCGAGACGAGCTGAGACCGGTGCCCACCTCCGGTGCCGGCCAAACGCTGCCAAAGTCTATCGAGATTTCCAAGATTTTCCAAGATTTTCCATGTAGAAACCATGTAGAAAATGCAATATACATGCAATGCAATCCATATGTCTAATATGTTTTGCCAACCATATGTTAAGCAATCCATTTTTCATATTTCAACGGATTCCACTGTTTTTTTTCATTCGAAAGAACCCGATGCAGCCCTGAGGCCCGAGCATTGGTGGAATTGCAGACCGATCCTTGGATGAGGCCAAGTGGAATCACGGTGGAATCGCGGTGGATGGTGACGCAACACATTAATAACATTACCCTCTGGTAATTTACAGTTTGCTATTGAAAATGGCCATTTATAGTGGATTTACCCATTAATAGCATGGTGATTTTCCATAGTTATGTTAGTTTACCAGAGGGTAATAACATTAATATGACAACTACACATCATTTCAGTATGAAGAATTTCAGTTGAAACATAAAAAAAAGGCGAACATGTTGAGATGTTTTTTGCATTCTGTGTACCTGGAAAATTCTGGAATCTGTTTCTCAGGTCAGAGCAAAAACTGGCAAAGTTGCCATGTCGGCGCATTCTACTTTCACAGACCGTGGAGGAGGCGTTTGAGGCAGTGGGTCTCATTTTGCCAGTGGGATTTGACAGGCTGTGGAATTTCCGGGACGGGCTCAACGTATCTCAACGAATCACCGCTGATGCCAGGCTCTACTGGTGGAACTGGGAGTCCCTGCGGAATTGATTGAAGAGAAGCTTTTGGTGACTCAGACTGGGAAGAGGCTGTTGGAATGAGAAAAATGAGAAAACACTAGCACGAGGGAAGAGGATGGAAGAGGATGGAAGAGAATGGAAGAGAATGGAAGAGAATGGAAGAGAATGGAAGAGAATGGAAGAGGATGGAACAGATTGACTTTCACTTTTGATCCATAAAGGGAAAGCAGAAAATGAGAAGCCAGATAAGTATTCAGTAGCTTTACAGGGTAAGATCTTAGAACAGGAAATCTTTTGGAGCAGAGATGGTCCTTGAGGAATTCATCTGACATGTGAAAAATCTGCGACAACTCAGCACCTTGAGGTGACTTTGGCCTCCGGCACATACAACGAAGTGAAACCTTCGATGTCCTTTCCAGGCCTAAGTCGTCAAGTCGTCATAGTCGTCAAGTCGTGGTCAAATCGTGGCCTGTTCTGGTTGCAACGTCAAGGCTTGGATACCGAATACATCGTGCACGAGCAAACGATGAAGGCTCAGATCCAAGTTGGGTAGGGAAGATCAAAACAATGTAAAACAACTAGCAGTGGCGGATTATGTTTTACAGGTAACCTCTGGCACTGTCCTGAAACTTCCGACAGGGCTTATTATAGGGTGGTCACAAAAACTGCAGCCCATGCTCCCAGCTGCTTAGCTTTCTCTAAGACTTGCTGGTTGATCTAGTTGTGCTTCGTCTTGGGGTTCGGTGTGGTTGAATTCTCTTCAGTTTTTCTCGAATTCAGGACAGAATGATTTCAGTCTCTGATTTCTGAACTTCTGATTCCATCTGATTCCTAATTTCAAACTTTTCTGAACTGAGATCCGGTCTCAAGCCGTCCATCGAGCCACAGCAATTGGACTACCGCAAGGTGCGTCGTCGCCATTCGAAAACTTGGACTCCTTGGACTCCTTGGAGCCCTGCAGGTGAAGCGTTTCAGAAGGAACTTCCTGTGTCGCCACTGACTTGCGTTTGGCTCCCAAGTTGAACCAAGTTGAGCCAAGTTGAACCACAGAGACAGAAAATCCCAACTGGAGAAGATCCCAACAAGAAGATCCAGCAAGATGAACAAAAATCCAAATGCGACGCGCTTCTTTCGCTCTTTCGCCACAGTTTGCAATGTTTGAACATTTCCCAGGTGACACGCCAGTTCTTCTGGCCTGCCGGGGGCCCTTGATTGCGGCTGGCCCGCTTGCAGTCTTTGGCAACACCGAGAAGGTTATAGTAAAAGGCATGTGCAAACGGCAGTGCTAGGAAGCTTCAAACTTGGCAAGGTTCTTGTCAAGATGCGTTTTGGAAAGCATGCCGATCCAGCAAAGACTGAGGAGACTCAGAGACCCGTGTTTTTTTTTCCTGGCTTGAGAAAAGATTTCAGTCAATTCACGCCTTACTCCACCTCTTCTGTGTAGGAGCTGAAGCGGAAGCATTCAGAGAGGACGTCTATGACAATGTCACCATGTCTGACTTTTCCATGGTAGACACAGTAGATCACATGTTGACGTCTACCATGATTCTGATGAAGAATCATCAATCTATACTACCAGAAGCATACAAAAGAGCACACAGGCCGTGAAATGAAAGTTTCAAACAAGTAGAAGTGACTGGAAAAAATCCAGGGAGTAGACCAATCTTGGAGATATGTTTAGTATCGTTTAATCGTCGGCTTTCAAACTAGAGGGGATCACCTGCATGTCAGGTCAGATACTTGCACGGAGAGCAGAGCAGTATAACACAAAACGCAAATCACGAAGACAAAAACGAACCTGAAATTATTAGGTTGTGCATGTTGTGCATTGATGCTCACAGGTGTTTTAACTCGGCACACAGATAGCGGTATTCTAGGATTCTTCACACCGAATGGTTGGAACGCTTTGTTTGCAGTGAAGCTGGCTTCTGCATGCTTCTGCCACATAGGAAGTTCGAGGAAGATGAGAGCGGATTTGGGTTGAGCAGGCAAAGACTGATAAAGACTGAAAGATGTGAAAAGACAGTAGTTTTTCAGAGTGGCAGGAAACGTCGGAAACGCTGCTGTGCCAGGTTCAATCCTTTGCGTTTTTCCTTGATGAAAAAGAACAGCAACGTGGTCGACGTGGGAGCGAGATGAGATAATCGAAGGCAGGGGCCCTGTGGCCGAATGCTGAAGAATTTTGTGCGCAGGATGTCTACTTTTCAAATGTGTCAGGATGGATGTCTACTTTTGGTGCTGGGATTTGAATGCTGTGATTTTTTTTCATGTCTTGTTTCGCCCAAAGGGCAGACGGTTGTTAATGCAATTTGAGCGAAGCTGTTGCAGAATGCACTGCTTTGCCGGAGCTGTGCTTTATGGGGCGGTTCCAATTTTCAAATCACAGCTGAGATGTTGCCACGGGAGAGGCATTCCCTTGAGGAAAAGTATTTGCAACTGACCTGCCCATCCGGGCCCATCCTGTCTTTTTCATGGATTGAACCACTCTGGAATTTTCTAATATTGCCGCCGAATTGATTGCCGTCCTGTTTGATTGAAGGTTGTGTCTTGTTTGATCAAACGTCGTGTCCTGTTTTCTTTTCACTCAAGTGACATCCTTTGATTTGTTTGCCATGATGAACACAAGCGCAGAGCTCACACCAGGCACACGGGCACGCAATGAGTTGACTTGATGTCTAGCATGCTCAAAGCGTCCAAAGCGTTTGGGATCGAAATGTCTATCTTGCTTTTTGATCTTTTTGCGACCATTTCAATCCATTCGCTTTACAGATTATACAGATTAGTTTCCATGATCAAAGCCATGGCCATGGAGCGATGGAACCTGAGGGCTTGAGTCGCAGCCTCGTCAGAAGTTCAATGATTTCAATGGAGATTCCGATGATTCCGAGGCCAAATTGCTCGATGGAGATTAATATCCTTCTTGGGAAGGTGCCGCCAAAGTCTGGAGCCCCGCCAGTTCTTGTACAACGATTGAAATTTAATGTGCATCTTGGAGCCATCCAATTTGAATCCAATTTGAATCCTACCCAAATTGAATCTAGGAGTATGTAGATCGCCAAAAATCCCAGATTCACACTCTTCCTTTCCAGCTGCCAGACTCCGAGGCAGTTGTCATCACCGGTTGATTATTACAAGGTGGTGCATAACGCATACACCAGCCAGTACCTCCAGGCATGCCCAAGATATCTTTCGCTTCCCCGATATCTGCTTTTTGTCAGGCCACTCTGTTTTTTCCTTGAGGCACTGGGGATTGAACCTTTGGACCGGCATCGGAGGGTCCAGGTCCCAGGCGGCTGAATGTTGCGCACTTGCTGCACTTGCTGCACTCGGTCTCGACTCGCTTCGCGCTGCAGGTCGTTTCTCGAAGAGCACCGCTGCAGAAGTGCACAATTGAGGTGTGATCAATCAGCTCGGACCCTTTGGGCCCTTTGGCGTTGACAAAGCTTCGCAAGTGTGACAGCTGGAGCACAAAGGATCAAAATTGCTGACATGGACTCAGGCAGCTGACAGGTCTGACCGAACACACTTTGTGTCGCAGGCCACTTGGGCTGATGGTTCGGGTGTTGCGGATCAACTACGCATTGTGCGCCTGCTGTGTTTAAGGAAGGGAGGAAGATGGGGGAAGGAACTGTTTGTCCTGGCTGCATGGAACTGACCCGTGTTTCACGATGTTTGTGCAGCGACAAATGATTGTCATCGGAATCTAGTTGAGAAGAGCTAGGCTAAGTTCGTAAGATTTAGTCAGAGCCCAGTGCAGAGCCCAGTGCAGAGCCCAGTGCAGCGTATGCTGAGCCAAAAGAGAAATCACCGTCGAATTTCAGGTACCTCCTCAGTTCTTGGCCGGAGGTGCCGTATCATTTTGCGCAACTCGTTTCTGTGGCCAAAAAACGCGCTTAAAGTGAGGTGCCAAGCCGGGAAAGACCGGAAAGGCCGCCTTTTGTGCTGCGAATTCGGAGATTTTCAGCGATTACTTCACATCTTTGCAGATTTCTGGCCGGGGATGAAAATGAAATGCATTTGCCTATCACTTCCTGTATTCACTTCCTGTCTTCTGCCAGGAGCAATTTTTGAAGGCCTGACCATTGCTGTCGTTGTCAGAAAGAAGTTGTTTCTAGCAGGTTGTAACAACATGTCGAGAACTCACTGCACTTTGACAGGATATCCAAAGCGATCCACTGATTCGGGCATTGCCTCCAGACACTTCTGGTATTTATGAGAGAGCAAAGAAGGCACCGCAACAATTGTAGCACCCGCGGAAGTTGTCTTATTCTCTTTGGCTCGTGGCGTCTTGCAGGCTGACACGTCAGCTGCTCCACAGAAGTATGGCATTAAGGACTGAACACCCAGAATTTCAACACTGAAGCCGTCAAAAGTCCCATTAGAATCATTAGATGCTGATGACTTCAGGGCTTTGAGCATTTGCGTTTATCGGCCTTTAGGCATCCAACGGTCATCCTTTGCAATACGCCTGGCAGGAAAGATATCTACAAGCTCTTTCGGAAATGCTTTGGACTCAGAGCAAAATGCTGAAGACTCGGAAACTAGCCAAGATCAATGGCTGACAATGTGAGATTTTCTGCACATGATGGATAATATGCTCTATATCTGAATTTAGACTTGATTTCTGTCTGGTGAGGAGCGTCCAAGATCACAAGAACTCCGTTGGCGCCGACAGTACGTTGACGAAGGAGCATAGTCAGAGTTGCATGTACTGGGAGAAGGTGAGAGCAACGACTACATGAATCATGATCCACGCACTTCTACGTGAATATTTGTGAGCTTGATTGGAAAGCTCTGAATTTGACCTTTGCCATTTTGGACACGCGCAGTCCTTGTGACGAAGGGGAATACAGACCTGTGAATACAGTGCTGTTTGTGAAGTTGCAGTGTGTGTTGGTGGTGCGTGAAACACTGAGGTGATCTGAGGTGCGAATGATTCCAAGAGCCGCTGAGGCTCAAAGCATGTTTGGATTGGCATCAGCCAATCCATTGATTTCCTCTCAAGGAGGATTGGTTCAGGGCAATGAGCCCTTGATTGAGCCAATGCAGGAGATGGAGGAAAGAATCGATATTTAAGCCCACACTTCTCTGCAGCTCGGAGCGGGCCCTGAACCTTCTGCAGGTGGTCCGGTAACCACCACAGGGCACAGCCCTTGCAGCCTTGCAAGACGTGGATGCAGTCCTTGCAGGTCAGGCAGCCTTGCAAGATGAGGATCCAAGCCTGTACAACCTGGAGGCACAGCCTGGGAACCCCGCAGAAGCAGACACAGTGAGATACAGTCAGCAGCCAGGCTGTATCTGGCAAGGCCCCCAAAGTCTTACAACGCGAGGCGCCTGACCGTCAGCTGACGTTCAGGCGCCTCCCGCCTGAGAGGGGTGCAGAATTCCAGAACCCCAGAACTTACATTTTCCCAGTTGTCTCTCTTCACTTTGATATAACTCAGGTAGAAAGCGAGGCAAGCCCGTATTGGCTGGGAGGGCGCTTTGTGAGTTTGCTCGGGCGCTTGCGGGGCATCATGGCGCGTGCCTCATGTGATTCGTTTTTCCGGCTTACCTCTGGTGATATGCTTTGGCGGTGTGTTGCCTATAATCTTCACAGTGCATGGGAACAATCTCGAAAAGAAGAACTTGCACGAGGTTTTGCTAACTATCATGTTTTTGGCCTCCAGGAACTAAATGCAAAAAACACCCTGCAGACCCTTTTTGCCGTGTTGATCGAATTGGGTCTTTTCGAGTGGGGACATCCAGGTGGATCACAACATGCAGCTTGATTTGCGTGACAAGGTCTTTATTGAATACAATGTTAGACAGGTATTAGACAGGTTTATTCCATCCCGGCTGAGTATCAAGGACGTGTGGGAGCTCTGCGCTGCAAGCGGGGTGACGAGGATTTTTGGTTTTTGGTTGTGTATTCGCAAGGGAGGACAGAGGCTGACCGATTGCGAGTTTCTCGGCTTTGGAGGTATGTGGTTTCCTTGGTGTCTGCGTTGCCCCATCGCTGTGTGCAAGTTCTTTTTACTGATTGCAATGGAAAAAACGGCTTGCATCGGGATGCTGACGGTGTTTGTCTCCCCATTGAAGCTCCTGTCATTGGTGGCGGCACTGCTGAGTTGGAAAATAGCAACGGCACCATTTTTCGCGAATGTCTGGAAGAACAATTTTTGTGTTCTGTCCACTCTCATTTGGCTCCTGGACATACATATTTTGGCAATATTGCAGGTGCACGCTCTCGGATTGATCATGTTTGCCTGCAGCATGCTATGCTGCACACAGTGGTTTCCTCTGCAGTTTTGTCTTCTTTGGGTGCGCAGCTACAACGAATCAGAGGACCTGGGCAACGAGATCGCATACCAGTCAGCATGTTTTTTCGGCATCATTGCAGTTTTCGAGGGTCTACTCTCAAAGCGGCTACAGTACATGGGATATGTCTTCATTGGCAAATGGTGTTCTGCGGGGTGATGGGCGTCATCGTCTTGTCTCAGCTGTTGAACGGAATTGTGCTGGCTTGGCCGGCACGCCTTTGATGTTCCCTACACTTCTGTTTTACCTCCTAGTCCTCACGTTTTCTGGCGACAATTCAAGAATGCCACCCTGCCAGCAGCACATGAAGCCACGACCACAGGCCACGAAGCCGAAAAGTCTGGCCAGATGGCGCGTTGGCTGCGATCCAACATCACCGAGCAATACGACAACAACTGGCACTTCTACCCAGACACACTGGACTTCTCACTGCTGATCGCATCACATCGTTGGAGTTTAAGCGGGAACTCTTGGCGCAGTGGAGAGCTGTGGTTGTCTTTGTCCGGTCGCGTCGCAAAGTGGACACATTCCTTAAACGAGGTGCAAAGCAAACAGCACATGACCGCATTGTTGAGTTTAACTATGCATATGACCACAGGGCTTTTGCCATGTATGGCATGGAAGGTTGGTTGCATTATTATGTCTGGTTTCAAGGTGGGGCCAAAGCGTAGGCGGCATGATTCACCGCTTGCGCACAGACCGACAGCTGCTGAGTGGGGTGCCTTTATGGCTTTGCCTGGGCCGGAGGGTGGGTGGAATGGGCAAGTGGTTCCATGGGATGAAATTCGCAAAACGTCTTTGGAGCTTTCGCCTGTACCGCAACCTAGTGTGGAATCTGCTCATGCCCTTGCTGTCAAGATCTCTCTGCTGTTATTGGTCGTCTTCGTGTTCTTAAACTGCAAAAATGGTCCCTGAATGGTCGGTTCCTGGTGAAGTGTGGCGACAGTTGGTGGCCCCTAATAAATTCTATTGTCGTAGACGTGCTGGAATTGGTTACGATGTTCGGTTGTCCAACACAAATTTCAAGCAATGCTTGTTCACGCTTTTGCTTTCAATTCTTGTATGCAATTGCTCCTGTTGAATGGTGCGTCCGTCAAACAGTACACTTGGACAAAAACAATGGGAAAGCTGGTTGTAGTGCATTGCGAACGATCAATGTCTTTGAGCCGCTGGGAAAAGTTCATGCAAGAACGCTCTGGGACCGCGGGTCTAGAAACTTTTTTCGCGATTGGGCGGCAGGCTATGCAAAACACAAGTCTCGGATTATACCTATTTTGCGGCGACGTGTTGTCAAACATCGGCTGTGTGCTGCTGGAGTCAGTCACTGTGACTCTTTCTATGATGCTGCCAATGCCTTTCCCAGCGTGTATCAACAGGTGTGCAACTTTGCATTGACAATGCATGTAGGAAGGTGGATTGTACTCTTCTCAAAGATTGAGTCTCTGAGACAATATCGCTGTTCTTCGCATTTGTGCTTCTGATGATGTTGTATTTGTTCGAAATGGCTCTGGCTCATTGCAAGGTGATACCCACGCTGGTGAACAACTTTTGGAGCAATACCATCCAACCCTTGATAATTCTGTGCAGCCCATGGACTTGCAGTTTCCTTCCTCTGCGCTCAGTGCTCTTGATCCGATTAGTGGTTGCAATGTCTCTGTTTCCATCTCAACATATGCTGATGATTTGGCTCGCGCTACTGTTTGTACCAGCCCTGATGATGTACAAGCCCAACTCGAAGCTGCCAATGTTACCTACGCGCGGGTCCCGGGGACAATTGGGGTCTCACAAATGTTGAAAAACAAGAGCATGTTCCATGTTTTGTCCGCCAGCATGCCCACGATTACACACGCAAAGATTTTGAAAAAAGATCGGCTTCCTGGAAAGACTTGTGCTGCTTGCAAGAAGGCTACTGAGCAAGGAGTTACTGTACACAATGCCCTTCCTAACAAAGAAGTAGGCGTTGGCTTCGGCTTGTGCCGTCAAGTATTGAGCTGTGTATCCGACGACTTCGGTATTGGCAGAATGTGGCCAAATTTCGAAACTATCACAAAGCAATCTTGGTCACAGTATTTGGTAAATTTTCATTTGATAGAGACGACCTGCTCGACTCTGATGGTCGTGTTGTGGTTTGGCACCCTTTGCTGCGACAATTTCGTGATGATTTGGAAATGCTGGGAGGACTTGATTCTGGCCAGTCATTGCTGCACCGATTTTAGTGGAGAGTTTGTGCCAATTGATGTTAGCGAGTTACGCATGCAATTCTTGGGCCTTGCTATTCCTCGATGCCGGATGATCTCCAAGAAGATATTTTGGTCCCTGAGCCTGGTGCTATGTTTACATGTACATGTACCAATGATGATGGCTCCATTTGCAACAAGTCTTTCAAGTCTTATGTTCAATTACATGCACATATGGTTCATAGTCGGGCTGGCGGTCATGGTGAACGTCCAGTGCATGCTTTGGCAGCTGTTACAAACGCCTGCCCTTGGTGCAAACACAAATTTGCTTCGAGATGCACATCAAAAGAGCATTCTGTAGAGGTGCATGTGGGGGGCAAGGCTCGACATGTAAACCCTGAGATTGTGCCACCAGCCACATTGGATTGTCCTGTGTGTCAGCATTCCTGTGCTGGTTGGGTCATATTGCTACGCATGACAATCCCGCTGCGTTCTTTGAGCGGCAAGCGGGGAATGCGAATGTGCAGTAAACGGCTCAAAGTGGGAAGTGCGACCTGTTGGTTATTTTTAGTTTTAGGCATGGCAGCGCCATCTTGGCTGATCACGGGGTTGGCTCACCCGCCGCCTGCTCGCCGACCCCGGTTGGAAGGTTCTGCGAATGGTTTCTCACCCGAAGCTCAGAAGAAACTTTTGGTTCTGCTGGCCAAGACTGTGCTCAAACACTCCCTTGACCGTCGTGAGATGCAAAGCGCCGTGCTGACAGCATTGATTGCCAACAGAGACAGTGACCTCACTAGTGCTGCTACTTCTGTCACACAAGGGCGCAATGCACGTGCCGCTGACTTGCGAAAAGCAGGAAAAATCGTGAGTTGGAGTCCTTGGCAAACCCCATGTGCACCTGTGGGGTGCAGTTGTGACCTACGTCGTTGAGAAAGGCAAGATTTTGGAAGATGAGAAGCAAGTCTTGCGGCAGCATCTGAGTGAAAGTGAGCCGAAACAGTTGGAAGAGACCGTGTTTGTTGCGAAGTTTAAGAAATGTTATGACCCCAAGAAAATGCGGTTCGTTTTTTGCACGGCCCAACAAGTTGACTTAGTTGGGTCCTTTTTACTTTTTCAGGTAAGTCCTCTGGCAGTGTAGCAGACGCTTTGTGGCTTTTAAGCTGGTGTATGCTGTTGCTGCTGTAGGGGCAGTCCCCGCGAATCCTGCAAGGGCTGCACAGCGGCCCGGAAATGTGAGGTGGTGTGAAACGACCTCCCGCTCGGCCATGAAGGTTTCACTTCAGAGAGCCGCCAGTGAAAGTGTGTGAAAGAAAGCGAGGCAGAACGCTTTGTGGAGCTCAGTGGTGGAGCCTTTCGGCTGATCAGCTGTCTATATGAGCTAGCGTCTGGGGAGCGTGGATTCGGTGGACATGAAGAAAAGCTCTGACGAACCTTATGTAAATCTCTGGAAGGCCAGGGGCCTGCAAGAGTGGAAGGCCAATGAGACTGGCCGACAGAAGCTCCGGGAGTTCAAGCGGCGTTGGAAAGGCCACATGAAGGTCTACCAGGATCATCGGAAGTACAACGATCGCTTGACACTCGAAGATGTGGCGCAGATCGAGCAGATGGCAGACGCCATGTGGCCCTTCGAAAATGAGCAGCCCCATGTTCGACCTCTGGGTGAGCGGGGCAATCTCCAAGAGATGGTACCCCAACAAATATTTATTCTCCATCTTAATACTTTCCTTAATACTTTCCATAATGATTCCTCCATAATACGTCAATTTCTTTCACGATTTCCCACAATTGCTCTGCCAGCATGTCCGCGGCTGGGAGGTGGCAGCTCCGAGCTCCGTGGCTGCAGAAGCCCGACCTGACCATCCAAAACAGGGATGGCAGCCAGAACCAGAACCTGAGCGCCGTGAAGGCCAAGCTTCGAAGAGCTTGCGAGTTCAGCTGTGAGCGGCCTCGCATGAGTCACTTTGCGGTGCCAACTCCATCGCGAAGTGGAGGCATTCCTGAAGCAGCAAGGTGGTCTGATTCATGTGTTGCAGCTCGTGAGTTACAGGGGGCCCAACGAGGGTCAGACCCAGTTGCCGGCAACATGAGCGGCTTGTTTCTAGAAAAGGTCGTTTCAGTCTGTGGGTCGGAAGCAAAGAGAAAACTAAAACCCTGGAGGAGTTGGTGCATACGCGGCTCCGCGAGGAAGCACCCAATGCTGGCGACCATGGCCGAGAAGTGTACCATGTAGACAGAGCCGTTGAAATCATTGATCAGGTGGAAACATGCCGTCGCTACACCCTCATGCAGCTCCTGGACTTCAAAGTGGAGGAGAGAAAGTACAAGAAGATGGGCTACGGATACCGTGCTGCCCATGGCAGCAAGCAGGGGTCACCAGACTCAGCTGGCTATTGAAGGCTTTTTGGCCATTACTGTGCAGCTCAAAAGTAGCTTGAAAGGGTGGTTGCTGGTATCCGCAAGGCCTTTGCAGTTCTTGAACAAGAACAAACATTAGCCCCCATACTACTCTGCTGCAAGACATTGTCTCTGGAGAGCAGTCGGTCAAGACACAGTGCCTAAGTGGATACTGAGCTCCTTGACACGTCCGTACAGAAATTCAATGCAAAAGCAAAGTGGTTCATCTTGCTTAGACCTATAGCCGCACGAAGTAGCACCCGAACAATCGGCCTCAGAAGCTGGAACTTCGAGCCACTGTTGTATCACTGTGTTTTGTTCGCTTCGCTTTGACATCAACAAGATCAGTCCCCCGACTTTGTTTTTCAAACACGTGGCCACCACAAGCATCACAGCTGACAAGGTGTCAAGGGGGAACCGAACGAATGCAGTCTAGTAGGCACCCAACGACACTTTTGCGAGAGCAGTAGCAGTCCTCCAGACAGCCGTCCGAGTGCAAAAAGTGGTTTAATGTGACAGCACTTCGCAGCTTTCGATTCCAGCATTGTGTCCTTGTACAAGTTGCTGTTGCAAAGGTCTGTATTCCCACCCACCCTCACCCAGTTTCAACATATCCTTCCGTCTTGGTTAGGCCCTTAAGTGGATTTTCTGCGGTAATCTTCCACAGCTGGTAAATGCAGGGTAGATCCGGGTATATGTTTGATATTGTTTTGCACCAAACAGTCATCTCAGTTCCGACAATTTGCGAGTATCAGGAGGAGCATCCATTATGGAAGGGCCCAGCATCAGTGCCAAATTATATAGGAGCTGGAAGACTTCCAAAACCACGCGAAAGGAGAAGAAGGCGACTGGCAGATGAGACATCCACCAAACATGTTTGACTTCTGGGAAACATTGATGTTGCAGGATTGCTTTGTTTAAAAACAAACTAATTTAAATGATGGCAAATCACACATCTTCTGGGATGCTGCTGCCAAGGCCACAAATCGAATTTTGTTGGCTCAAACCTCGTCGAATCTTTGATGGACATCAGATGTTTTTAGATGTTTTTTACACGTAAAACTGTAACACACATCTGGCGATTCCAAGATATTCCAAGGGAACAGCAGTGACAGATGATAGTCATGGCTCATGTCCCAGTCCTGAAACGGGTGCCGTTTGCCAGGTCCTGTTCACAGACGCGAGGCCAAGTTTGTTTCGCGAATTCGCCATGATGATATCGTGATTACATGATGATTATGGTGATTAATAAACTTGATATATTTGAAACATTTTGAAACAACGTGGCAACGTGTCGATGGCAAGTTGTGGTGAGGTTCTGCGGCAATGGGGCAAGGATGGTTTCAAAGAGTTGGAAAATCTTAAGAGGAGCCCTGGCGATCTCTGGGGAATCAAGATGGTCAAGACAGTCAAGACGGTCAAGACGGTCAAGGTAAGTTTAGAGCCAGGTAAGGATTTCCAGGCGACAAGTGACAGTTGGTTTCTTTGCCGCAAAGCAGGGAATGGAATTGCCAAGCTTAGCGCAGGAAATTCATCCTACCTTTTGCATGTGAAACTCCAACAGGTTGTCAACCCAGTGCTTCAATGGTTCAGTGGGATAATCATGGATCGAGATCTTTTCCCCAATCTCCTTATGGTCAGTGAGGCATTGCCATTTGGCGGTCACCTACTCAGCTGCGTACGACTGGAACTTCATGGGACTTCTGCCTCGGTTCTGAGGGCCAACCTACCACAAGTGCAGGCCCGATCTTGCAACAATTCATGCATATTCATGCTGATTTATGTGGTACATTCTAGTAATTATATCTTCATTTTGAGTCATGGAAAACTGCAAGTCAGAGGTCCCAAGCGAATGTGTGGCAGACTTGAAGCGACCTCTTTGTGTCACCCTGGAGCAGATTGAAGAGGAGGCAGACTGGGCCTTTCCATTGGGTGCCACAATGTGCCACATGGTCGTGTCCCTTTCAGTACTTACTCGCTTGGGCAACCGTTCAGGCTGCAGACTATGCTGAGTATAGCCCTCGGATTTCCCGAGGAAAGCAGAGGTGCAAAAAGTTCAAAACGACAAAATGTGACATGAGACACAGAAACCAGGAGGAAGCAGGTCCATGGACAACTCCAAGAAATGTGCTTGAACCCTCCTGGCCCAATGGAAGACCTTTGAAATGCAGTTGACCCTTCTCCAAGGAACCTTTTCCCCTTGGAGCTGCTCTCGACAAGCCCGCAGCCTAAGAAAAAAAGTGCGACGATTCGGTACATGTTTTGTTTCCCCAAAAGATGGTACCGAAAAATGGTCGTCAGCCCTCGGGCAGAGTTCAGGTCGAGATCCGTGGCCTGGTCGCAGGGACAACTTTTTCAATAGGAATTGCATGGAAACATTGGAAACTTTAAATGTCCTAAATGTCCTTAGCAATCCTTAGATTTCCTTCTTTTTTCAAGGCGTTTTTCTGGAGGCCCTTCCAAGATCTTCCAAGCCAGGCTTATGTTCGATGATATCAGACAAGCTCTGCAGTCCTCAGAGCTACTGCGCCTGTCACCAGCTCGGACGCAGGGAGAAGTGATTTGGAGGACTTGTCAGGTGCTGCTCAGGGATGCTTAGGGCCTAAGGGCACTGACATCAATGCACCAAACCGCAACGTGTCTGACTCTCTTTCTGCGAGCCTCCGGGCATGCTATGCCACGATGCGAACAAGACCCGAGGATTGGCCTCACGTCACACTTGGTCTACTGGAACGCCCTGGGTCACTTACATCTGTCCACATCTGAGAAACAGGTCACGGGTCTATCAAATCACTGTTGCTTCGGAGATTTAAAGTGTTCGAGAAATGAATAGAAGTAAGAGAAATACTAGAGAAATCCTTTTCTTTGTATAATGTTTGTATAAGAACAGATGCAAATCTGCAATCCACAAGGCCTGAGCATCGGCTTCCCAGCAGCACCCGGCAGTCGCTGGTTTTGACGATCCAGGAGAGATCCGAGCGCGATCACCGAGATATTGGTGTCAGATGTCAGCAGTATTCTGAATATTTACGATATTTACGATATTTACGATATGGACGATATTTGCAACGTGCTCAGGACGTGTGGACCAAGGTCATTGATTCCCCAATCATCAGCGAGGGCAGCCCAGCAGACTCTTTGTTGAAGCCACGCAATCGGCAGGATGCGAAGCAGAAACAGAACAAGAAGAAGTTAACGAAGGTTGAATCATGTTTAACTGTTTAGCTCGTTCCCTCAAGCAGCATTCTTGTAGTCCCCACCTATTCTTTTTCTGTGATGTGGAATTCCAGTCTCAACCTCATACCTGTTTGATCCTGTTTGATCCTGTTTGATCCTGTTTGATCCTGTCGTTCCTAGGGAAAGCTGGTGGTCCAGCTCGTGGCTTTTATGTCCCGGTGCCCTGACACGACCGTATTGCGCTAGAGATATTATTGATTGGACACAGGTGATACAACCGTCGTTGAAACTTTTGAAACTTCCTAGCCCACTTCTCCTTTTCTGCCAGGTGTTTCTTCTCTTCCTGAAGTGGGGGATTGAACAGGCATGGGTGTGGCATGGTGTGGCATGGAGCAAAGACCTGCGACCTGACGAAAAGGCAGAACTTTCACCGTTGGTGAGGCCTTTCGCTCGCAGTTCCGCAAATTGCTGGAGGAGACAGACCACGGCGAAGGCTATGGCTGCTGGATTCCGTTGGATTCTATTGGATTGCCATTGGGATTGCCATTGTTTTCAGACGTTTTCAGGCATTGCACAGCAACTGGTGGCCCACATCAACGTTTTCGCTCAGGGATTTCGCTGAAAGTTTCCGCTTACATTTTGTAGATGACGACATGTCGATGTCTCGAGATGTTTTTTCATGGGAGATTTAGGTCACCATCATGGGGTTGTTTGATCCCGATTGTGTGCCAGCCTCACTTTCTAGCTGCGCCCGTTGGAGAAACACAAAACCAGGTGTACACTTTCAATCTGCACACATATTTATACATTGGCAGAATGGGTTTCCTTCGGATTTCCACCAAACGATTTGGAGAACGATCTGCGGTTTGAAGCTTAGATAGCTCAGGCTGCAGCGAATTTTGGCACCCTGGACTCTTCATCAGAGGTGTGGCACTCCACCTATCTCCGCGAGAGTCGATTCGTAGCGGAATCATGCGTAACAGCCGCGTTTTCCACCTTCCTTTTCAAAAAACGATATCTTTTGATTCAAAAAGGACTCCTGTAGGACCTCTTGATTGCGGTGAATGTGTCTTCGTCGAAGGCGATCAGACTCTGGCGGAAGCTGCACATCAATCAGATGAAGCATGGCTTGCACCAGCCTCAAGAGGTTCGGAATATTTCCGAGTCAAACAGTTCAGATTCGACATGATTCATCACATGGCGTATAATATATATATAAGACAGACAGACAGACAGACAGACAGACAGACAGACAGACAGATAGATAGATAGATAGATAGATAGATAGAGATAGATAGAATCACAGAGAGATGCAAGCAAATGCTAAGAGATGCTAAGAGATGCTAAGAGATGCTTGAGGGATTCTGCACCAAGGACACCTGCAACCAGAACCATTGTGCGAGAGTTCAGAACGTCACCCATGATGCTTCTCCTGATGAACAGTGATGGCGGACCTTCTGACCCCAAGACCAGGACGGGACCGCGGGGTCGTGTTTTGGAAAAGATACAGTTTCACTTTGTTTGGGAAAAAGATAAGATGTTCTAAGTGTCACATTCCATTTCCTATTCTTCCGATGTAGCACTTTGTCAGTTTGCCTTCCTTTTGCTAGTCTGGCCTTATTTTGTCTCTCTGCACATGTTTGGCACTTGTGAGCAAAGGATTGCAAAGGCCTTTCAGATTGACGTTTTGTCTGAGGAAACTTTTGCAAAAAAGCAGCAGTGAAAGTGCTTCGGCCTCAGGACCGAGTGAACACTTGGAGAGAATTGATGCCCTATTTGATGCGGATGCACAATATTTAATCCTTTTTTTTCCCCTGACGTCACAGAAGTGGAATATCATGGTATGCGCTGCCCATCCCCAGTGCAAGTTTGAATCCAACTCGAGGTGATGACAGTGGTTGGAACGCCTGCAGAGGTCAGAATGACATCCGAATGACTTCAGAATCAGACCACCTGCCGTCACCCTGCCGTCACCCTGCCGTCACCCTGGTCACCTTTTGCCCGTGCCTTTTGATCAGAGGCCTCTGGACGCGTAGGGTCCACCTCCAAGGAACTGACGGCAAAACCCTCCATTGTTTGGCATCTTTGATATATCTACGGTCGGACTTAGATCCGGTAGATCCGTCCTTTCCACTTGTGTTGTACTCACTTCTTTGCTTCGGGTGCATTTTGAATGTGGATAATGTGGTTTCGATTCCGAGCCTCCCACTAATCTGTCAGCACTTCGTTGCAAGGTCACCTGGCCGTCAGGCACGTGCCGCTCTCGATTTGCAACACCATCCAACGTTCCCTTCATCTTTCAACATCTTTCAACATCTTTCAACATCTTTCAACATCTTTCAACGCTTCAAAGCTGAAACGAGCATTCAATACTTTGTCAGGCGCGGCCAAGACTCAATCCTGATAGAAAGAGCACCTTGTAGAAGCCCAAGTCATCCGTCACAATCCGTACCATTCAGAGCACCTTTCAGAGCTGTGCAGTCTCTCTGTAAAGGTACTATGCGGCTTGCAGCCGACTATCCCGTGACGCGTCTCCAGGTACCACTCTAACAAAACATGCGAAGTACCAGCAACGAGTTTTCCAGTTTTGTCTACATTTATAACGTATAGATCCATTTAATTAATATGATGGCATATATTTTATATGATTAATATTAGTCTAATTACTATCAATGTTTATTATCATAAACATTCTATATTGTCGATTTTTGTCTATTTACATGTAACTACATTCTATTGCCAATAATCGATGATCAAGTCCTTTGCCGGAAAAGATTCTTACTTTCCCTTGGACCATCTTCCTGTTGGCTTGCAGCCAGGTGGGAAAAGTACGAAACATTGAGAGGATGTTTCACTCTGTCAGCGCCTCTCCTGTAAGGATGCATGTGCGCTGACAACTTTTTCTAGCGTAGCTCAGTGCATTCAGAATGACATGCGCTGCCAGTAGAAGCGGACAGGGTGAATAAAATTGAATAAAAGCTTGCGTCAGGGAGAAACGGAGCTTTAGACGCATCAAACTTCGCGAGACGGCTTGCAAGTCTCGGTCAGTTCTTGGTCAGTTGAATGGCTGGTAGACACTTGGCTGAGCATTTGCCAGAGCTCCAGATGAAGATCTCTAGAGTCACTGTGAAAGGTCGCCCACGGACCCCAACATACTCGACCGAAACTCCACAGAGTGAAAGATATTGAAAGACGCTTTTCCTCACCTTGTAGAAAGGTTTGGCATCCTTCGCCAAGAAATATCAACACAGACAAGCGCCAACAAGCCCATAGCGCCTGTTTGCATGACTTGGTCAACGTTGTTTGCTTCATATCATCCACACCACTCTTGGGTGCTTGTGGCATTTGGGTCAGGGTCAAACCGAAAAAGCGATCTAAAGGGCATTCTGCACATTCCATTCCAATGAAACATTAGGGTCTCACTCGCAATGGGACATGCAGAATGCGCCACAAGTGGCATCCCATTTGGGGGCCCTGGTGCAGTTGCTGCTGCTGCGAAGTGCCGCCTTTCCACCGGACGACTTCAAGGCGTAGCGGACCACACTGTGCAGAGCCTCGAGAGTTGCAGGATGATATCCACGCAATCACGCTAGCACAGCCCATATATATATAAAGTATATATTCGTATATGATAGATAGCTTTGTCATGCTTTTTCAACAATTTCATGTAGAGTATTTCTTGGTAGTTGATGGCATGTTAGGATATGTTATAGAATTGATGGAAAGCACGGGTTGCAGATTGGCGAGAATGGAGGGACCTGGAAGTTGCGCGGCAGGCGACTCTGCAAAGACTGCAGGCTGCCTTCGTCCGGTGGAGTGGAGCTGAGACACCCAGTTCACCGACTTCACCGACTTCACCGAGCAAAGAGCCGAAAGTGCCGACAAAACCGAGAGAGTCGAATCTTCCTGGTGAATTGGCGGCACAGAGCTGCGAGTGTCTGGTCCGAGCCTTGCGGCTTTTGAACAACTCAGCAGTCCAGCTGCAATTGGAAAGTCTTTCCCGGGCTCAACTGAGACCGCATCCTTTTTTTTGCTGGTTGTTTCCACAATCATTCTACAAAAGCTAAAGAACTCTGACTTTTCAAGTCTTTGCGCTTTTCAGATCTTTCAGGACCTGGTTTGGCCATCGAAAATCGTTTGTAGCGCATGCTGCTTCTTGGCATTGGCCTGTGCACTTCGAGCCTTCCGCGGTGCCAGAGACGTTCTGGTGCCGGGCCAGGCCGCTGCAGCCAAGATGTAAGCCAAGCATGCTGTGGGGCATAACGTTGGCCATGTGCCATATTGTTGGCCATGTTGGGCGTTGGCTTTAGGTTGCTTCAGTCGGAAAATGGCTCGGAATTGGCAAGTCACTTGTTGAATCTAGTTACTGTAAATCATATTAAATCATGTTAATTCTACCATCAAAATATATCAAATCATATCAAGTCTAAGTATGTCAAAGTGTGATCCGTATGATTCCGTAGGATTCTGTATGATTCTGTATGATCCACGGACATTGGCGACCAGGTGGTTACCATCTTTGGACTGCAGAGTTCTGCTGGGACATATCTCAATGGAGTCAAAGGGCAGGTTCAGAGATTCCATGCAGAGACTGGCCGCTTTATGGCCACTCAGCTGAGCTTCCGAACTTCCTGAACTTTTTGGGGGCATGGAAAGGCATGAAGTACAAATGCATAGATATCATAAAACAATATAAATCATCCATATAAATCATCATCCATATATCACTTCAATTGACTGGAAGCTGAGACTCACAGAGTGTTTTCAAGGCAGCGATTTGCGGTGGACCATAGGCAGCGTGCTGGAAATATGGTCAAAATCCATCTTTGGCTAAGTGTGTGACAGCGAAACTATGCGGGTTGGCTTGGAACATTGTGGCAATATTGCAATACAATGAGTACTACTGCACCAGATAGAATCATGTAGAATATGGGATTTTCAATCATTCTAGTGGAGGAAATTTCCATGAATTTCCACAAATGGAAACCAGAAATGTTGACAACGAGACATGGAAATCTTCATCGCCCAGGTGTCGCTGAAGAACGGAGATCCTCCAGCCGAGTGGAAGAAATTTAGGCCTCACAATTTGCAGCCGGACTGCCCTTCGCCGTCTGCATCTTTGGCCTTTCAAGGTGCCAAGGAATGTGGGAAACTCGGAGTTCAAATCATGATTTGAAATGGTTTTTTAACCTGTTTTTTTCCTTACCAAAAAATTGAAGGTGTTTGTTGCCTTAGGTATACATAATATACATATTGTTATTATTATTCTTACCTTTTTAAACTGTTTTTTTCGTTGTTTCCCATTGTTTCCCATTCCGATTTGTTCCAACATGACACGCAAACGACTTGTGACCTTAAACTGATAGATCTTATAGTGTTTCGGAAAACTCGGTTGGCGGCGTGGTTGCCATGTGGCCGTAAGTTGCCTTGAAGATACATTGGTTTCGCACTGGACAAATTCCTTGATCCCTTGGAAGGTCTGACGGAAGTTGCATTACAATTGTTGATCCAAATTCCAAGACAGAGAACATTAAACTTGATCTTTTTTTTTTGAAATTGTTGGTTGAAGCTGTTGAAGCTGTTTCAACTGAAACTTCAACCAGCCAAGCTTCCAAGATCTTCCAAGTCAAGGAGAGCGTGCTTGGAAGCCGTGGCAGAAATTTTTGATGACCTGCTGCTGACGATGCACGAAGAGGACAGCGACGAGGTGCACATCCGAGTCCTTCACGCCCAACTGGCATCGACCATGTGGGAAGCGTTGGTTTGCTGTGGAGCCGTCTCCTCAGGTTCTGGATCAAACGTTCAAAAAAAAAGGAGACACATATGACACATGCACTAAATCAATCTAAATCACTACATGTGCAACTTGTAAAAATCAAACATCACCATCACCTTCTTCTATTTTCTTTCATCTTCTTTCTCTTTCTTTCACAAGCTCTTTCACATGATCTTTCACATGATTAGCTCCCTGCATTTCTCCGCCGTGACAGCTAAGGATCGTGAGATGCTGGAAGCTTCTGCTTTGTTGGGCGCTTAGTTCTCACCCAGCTTGCAGTACAGCTTTGTGATACAAACCTGAGACAAGGTTGAACTACTTCTGCTCATTCTTTTGTCCAAGTGACATGCAAATTTTACCGTCCAAAGGGATCTCCAGCCAATTCAAAGCTGAATTGCTATCGAAAGATTGCTGCAATTGGAAAGCGGTTGAGTTGCGGAGCTGGCGCAGCTCCAACGGCACAATTTGGAGATTTCAGAGAGAACACAGTGGCTCTGACGGTGTCGAGGCTGGATCTTTGTTCGGATGACGTGACGCTCTGCGCGGTGGTCGCGCGGCACGTCTTTTCGGTCCGAGCCCGAAGTCGTTGCAGTCTCACCATGTCTCACCGGTGAGAAAAATGGCATGTGATGATCTCACCATGGCTCATCTGAATCTGTAATTGTTGCGAGATCGAGATCATTTCAATCATTTCAGCACACTTGCATTCAGCTCCGGTATCGTAGATCTCATCCCTAGTGTATCTTGATGTGACAAGCAATGCTTGATACATGTCTCGAACTTTCACGCTCACGAATCCTTGTGGCTGTTTCGATCAATTGGAGGTTCATCTTACGGTGCACGCTTCCAGTGAAGGGTGCTGGCCCTAGAAACGGAGTACCAACGGTGCCTAACGGTGCCAGCTGTGCCAAGCTGCGCGGCATTGGACACAGGTCAGATCAAAGTCAAACGGTCAAGAGACTACTGGCCGTGCAAGAACACCTGGCGAGTTTAATTCCACTTTTTGTTTCACTTTTATTTCACTCTTTATCCACTTTTATTCAGTGTTTATTTCACTTTTTGTTCCCTGCAAGTTCAGGATAAGGCACCAGAGCCAACGCAGTTACCATTGCCTGGCTAGCGGCAAGCCTCAAAGTGAGAAGAAACCGTCAAGCTGACCGCGGCAGGAAAGCTTCACAAAAGCCTATTGCAGGTTGTACCAGCGCATGCCTCACCACACTGTGCTGATAGTCAGATTTCATCATTCTCAACTGAAGACTTTTGACATTTTTGACCTGGGTTTACAATGTTCTACAGTTGACATGCACAATGTTTTAGAGTGTCTTGCATGCGAAAGTCACCATTGACATCAACTGCAGGCCTGGCGCGTTGTGGGGTCCAAACTCGGAGACAGATGGAAGCATCAAGGAATTGCAGGCGTCAGTTCTGATAGTTCTATGGATGTCAGCATTTGGCAGCAAAGATCCAATCTGATCTCTGAAGACAATTTGGGAGTGCAAGGCCAGTCTACAAGAGCACATCTTGCGCTTGGCTGGTGCAGCAGTTCAGAGCCTTTTCTGAAGTGTTACCACGTCGTAGAGAGTCACATAGAGTCACCATCAAGTGCAATTCTGAAGGGAACGAGATGGAAGGAGATGGAACGAGATGGAAGGAGATGGAAGGAGATCAAAGATTCTGCGTTTCAGCCTTCGGCCTTGAGGATGGGTGTACTTCCCCAGCTCATCGACTGCTGTGACTTTCACCTTTGCTGGGCAGGAAGCCCATTTCAATCACAGCGCAGCATTGCATGGCTGCGGCGTATTGATTTCTGATGATTTCTGTGAGCATAGCAGGCATTTTGCGTTCATAGCAGTTGCCAACTTTGCCAACTTCACCCGAGGCCAATGCCGGGATCGGACCTGGCATTTGTCCAGTGCCATTGGTGCTGCCGGTGCTCTTGTCTCGGTTGGCCAGGGACGCAGCTGAGTCAAAGCATTGCAAAGCGTCACAAAGCGTCACCAAGCGTCACCGTGTGTCATGCGGATGCAGTTTTTGGTTTTGCTGGTTTTGGTTCCGGTTGGATTTTGGTCTGTCTTGGTTGGTGCTATAGGAGTATTTCGTGCGCAGTCAGTATTTTGGTTTGAATTTTCCATAGCAAAATACTGATGCTTAAGGTTTGCACTCTGGCCACCAATGGAGATTCCATGGTACGCCGCCATATACTGATGCTGGTTCCAGTGGCATGCTTAGCAACAGAATTTTGCCCCTGGACATCGACTGTGTTCATCAAGGTTCAGTTGGTTGATCTCTAGGCATTTCATGTCATGTTCTTCTGGCCACCTCTGGATGGCACTGAGGCCTTCCTGGCCATTGCAGATACCTTTGCAGAGCTAGTGATAGCTCGCTTACAGGCTCAGGTGAGAATGAGAGTGATTCACCGCAACACATGGGGTCCATGCAGTTTCGCAGAATTGAACATCTGACATTTGCCTCTTGGCCGAGCCTGAAAAATGGCACTTCAACACCATTGCAAGAAGCCATAAGACGCCATAAGACGCCATAAGA
>Ga0126342_10000059_pt1 | contig 61593 bp, 60 predicted proteins | sample Cyp1metagenome_FD_92528 | JGI IMG/M metagenome (GOLD analysis project Ga0126342, IMG submission 92528) | Coral microbial communities from Lord Howe Island, Old Settlement Bay, Australia - Cyphastrea 1 metagenome | ecosystem: Host-associated > Invertebrates > Cnidaria > Coral ...
CAGTGAATCGCGACTTTCCTATCTTTTCGCGCATCTACCTCTTCTTTCTTCTGATCTTTTCTCTTCTGACTCTTTTCACCTCTGCTTTTCAACTGTCCATATTGTCGGAAGTTTCACTTCTAAGCTTCCTTCGATCAGATGGCAATGGGGAGGGGGAGGTTAGACTGGTCAAGGCAGGTTCAGGTTCTACCTTTGAGCGACCATTATGGAATTCAAATGAATTCAACATGTCAATATGTAATCATAGTGAAAGAATGTGAAAGAGATGCTAATTTTTTCTTTTGCTCCAACAAATTTTCAATGCAAGTTGCAATGCGGTTCCTCCTTTTGCCACTGCTAGTTGTTGGTCTATGTTGGTCTAACTTCAATTTGCTTCGCTCCCAGGTTTTACCTTTTGCCACCAAATCAGCTGGCATTGGAAAAGGGTGAGGCTGTTCCGAACTACTTGGCCACCCATGGCATAGCAACTCAACATCGAAAACAGGTATGCTGATGGGCAAACTCCCCGAGGAGACCCGAAGAAAAAACATCAGACTCCTTGTTGTATCCCTTTTCAGCACCTGAAAACACACCACATGACTGGATATATGTGGTACAAATGAGATTAAATATATTAAATATTATTAAATTGTATTATATGGTATTATATAATAATGATGTTGATTAATGACTAAATAGGCCTATGATATCCAAAAGAACATTGCCCCAACGCCAACAGCCTAGGCAATGTTTGTTGTGCTCATCTCCACCGAGCTGGCCATTGGATATGCGTGTTCAAAGAAATGCGTCTACCGCTTCAATGACTTCATTGGATCTTTGTCTTCGGGGACCTGCCAGCAGTTGGTTGGGACACTAACTTCAAGACTTCTGAACCCCAAAGGCAGTTTCACAGTGGTTCAGAGCAAATACAGCCTAATGACGCTGAACGTCAAAGCAAGGCCACTGGGCCACTGGTTGGTGATTTCTGGTGACTTCAAAATTTGATTGTCCATCCTATATGGGATAGTATGGGATAGTGATCCAAGTTGCCTTTTTTGGATATTTTTGTGGGTTAAAGCCACCAGGCCAATTCAATCCTGGCTTCTGCTGATGATGGGTGTTGATCTTGCTTACTACTGGGCACACCGTTGCCTTCATGTCTTTCACTTGGGCTGGGCGGCCCATAGTGTCCACCATTCAGGTGAAGATTACAACTTACCAACTGCCTTGCGTCAAGGCGCTTTGCAGCCACTCATGACCTGGATATTTTCACTACCCTTGGCCTTGTTTTTCCCAGCAGAATCAATCTTGGTACATTTGCAACTGAATACGTTGTATCAGTTTTGGATTCACACCGAATTTTGTGGCCGCTTGGGATGGCTGGAATTTCTCTTTAACACTCCCTTCCACCATCGAGTGCATCATCGGCCCCCTGGAAACTGTAACTATGCTGGTGTGCTCATTGTTTGGGACCGACTCTTCAAGACATACAGCACTGAAACTGAGCGCCTGGATCACTATGGCTTGGCGCAACCCGTGCGAAGCTTCAACGTTTGGGAGCTCAATTTGCAGCATTGGCGGAAGATCGCGGGAAGTTCACGGAGCTTTCAGGGCGTGGGCCTGTGGCGACTGATCCGCGCATCTTTGGGACACCGTCGCTTGGCTGCAGGTACATCTATAGGTGATAGTCATAGTAGGTTCATGATAGGTTCTTGTGCAGCATTGAAGGGCTACACTTGAACAACTTGAATGCGTAAATGCAAGTGAATTAGAAACATTTGGAAACAGTAGACTCAGTAGACACCCGTGCTTCTGAACACTTCTGAACACCACCCATCCAGGCTTGGCTCAAGTTATAGTGTTGGTTCATTGCTAATATTGCTTCTGATTCTCATGCTGATGCAGCGCCCAGGAGCTCATCATCCCATGAGATTTTCACCGCAGGCATTGCTGGATCCCTTCGACCCAATGAAGAATGGGAGCTGGGCATTGCCCAAAGAGGCAACGGGCAAATATCAGGGCGCTGATCTGACTTTGATCCATGGCAGCAGCTAAGTTTTTGCTGTGACAAATGCCGATATATATATATATATATATATAATCCATTGTAAACCATAATTCCATCATAATCCATCACAATTAATCCATGATAATCCATCATAATCCAGGATCAACCATAGCTGGGGGGTTTCCAATTCCGACAAAGCTATTTCATGCCAAGCCTCCCGTGGACTCGAGGCTTGGCAAAACGGCCGCTCTCACCGTGTTTCTGGGGAGTTTTCTGTGCCTCCAACGAGCTGAACGAAAGAATGTGGAGCTGATGCAGTTGTGTTGCAACGTTGGCGCTGGTTTGCTTTGGCTCGGTGCTTTAGGCAGCTTGGGACAGAGTTGGGCCGAGCTAGGAGTTTCGCTTGTGAGCTTTGGAAAGTTGGGTTGTATGTGTAATATACATATATCATATTATATATATATATATTAATATATAAATTATTATTATTATTTGTGATGAATGTAATTAATGTGTGTGTGCGTGTGTATTTGTGTGTGTAATTAGCAGTTCTAATGCAAACATCAGCATGCTCACAGTTATATAATATAGAATAGACCACAGCTGGGCTTATCGACTTTATTTTGGCATAGTTTTCCCAAAAGGTCATACTATAGTAGCAAATAAACAGATAATCAGTTAAGATCTTCCTAGTTTGCACCGCCCAGGTGACATGTTGGACCAGGGCACCTGCAATAGGTCACTGATGTTGAAAATGTTCACCGCTGCAAGTGTCACTTTGGGGGATTTTGCCCTGACCGCTGGGGTTTAGACTGAGAGAAAAGTTGCGAACTGCTGGATGTTGCAAGGAATCATTGACTTGATGAGGCGGAAAGTTTTTTTTGGTGGGGCTACTTTGGGCCGAAAGACCACGGAAGAACCAGAAGTGTTGGAACAAAGTATGTGGAATCGTTTGAACCGCTTTCCGCGCCTGCGCAGCCCATTTCTATCTTCAAATTCCTTCGAAAGTATCCAGGAGCAGAGGAGCCCCTGTTTCCAGCCTGGAGCTCAAAGTTTGCCACTGACGGGGTAGGATGTCGAAGAAAAAGATGCAGAAAACAGCTCGCACTGAGTCCAGATGGCGGCACTTATGAACGGTGCCGGAGTGTTCTCGTCTTTTGTTACTTCCGAGTCCGAGGTAGCATGGAACAGCTCCTGGAATATGGCAGCTTTTTGCTCAATCCATGGTCGTTGACCTTCCCGATGTTTGTCGCCATTGTCATCGTAAAGGAGCAAAGAGCAAGCAGATCGCTGCACACCCTTCAAACCTGCGTGTGAGTGCTTGCAAGTGAGGTTACCAAAGGATTCTTCTCTTTACCAAAAGGTTGTGTACCCAGGTTTGTCCGAAACAGGGCACCGCCCAGTCAAAAGGATTACTATCATTATTTTCACCTCTGTCATAGTGTCAGGTAGGCTATGTGCTTCTTGAGTCAGGAGGCTGCCCTCCAATTGACAGACTTTTGCCTGTGACTCAAAGCTTGGCACAGCAAGACACAGTTTCAAAATCAGGCTGACTCAAACGTTCTTCGCAATGATTGCTGCGTTTGGGCCTGAAATGCACAGCCTGACTCCCTGTGTGAATTAGCTGTGGCCTCAGGTGTCACATGTGCGTGCCAATGCTTGAAACCATTGCCAAGCCGCACTGGAACACGATCATTGTACAAGAACAAGCTTGACAACAAGGTGACCGTCACTGCTGTGGATAGAGAAAACATGTTTTTCTCCTGGTGCTTGGTGTGGAGGCATCCATTTAGGTTCTCAAATCCCTCGTCATTTTTGTCATTACCGTAGGACATCATAGGACGTCATATAAGCGATGCAAGGGTAGGGGATACGCATCAAAAAAAAACATATTATTAGGATCAAACAAGATTAGTCGGATCAAGAAACATATTCTTGGAGAGGGAAGGAAGGAAAGAAGGAAGGAAGGAAAGAAGGAAGGAAAAGAGGGGAGGGGAGGGAAGGGAAGGGAAGGGAAGGGGAAGGGAAGGGGAAGGGAAAGGGGAAGGGGAAGGGAAGGGAAGGGGAAGGGAAGGGAAGGGAAAGGAAGGAAGGAAGGAACGAAGAAACGAAGCAAGGAAAAAAGGAAGCAAGGAAGCAAGCAAGCAAGCAAGGAAGGAAGGAAGGAGGGAAGGAAGGAAGGAAGGAAAGAAGGAATGAAGCTGAAAGCGGTATTTCAGGACACTTGTTGCAAGTGGCTCTCCAACTATATCTACTTGATTTAACTTACATTCTATATCTCACAGTAGGCATGTTGTGCATTGTACATTCCTTGAGTATCATCAGTATATAAATTTAAATATATATTTATATATACATACAGACACATGCGTAAACCCTGAGTACCAACCATATTCAACCTACAGCAGCACACGGGAGCACAGGCATTGTCATTCTGCTTCGGGGGGAGGGGCTGTGCCCTTGTTTCAGCCCTCCCCCCAATCCCCCCTCCCGCCTTTTTTATTTGAATCCAAGCTTGCACATTTGTATATATATTTCTCTACATATGTATTTCGGTATAGTCCATTCAAGAGTTCCAATTCATATGCTGACATGCACAAGACCCTAACCCCCCCCACCCCCCACACCACCCTACCCAATCCCACACCTAACTTTGATCCCCCCACCCACACCCCACCCAAACCCAAAGGCCTGAACTGCTTTATGTGGCATGAAACATGTTGTGCAGTAATTATATAGTACCATATTCAACCTAGAGCAGCACTTGGGAGTACAATTATTTTCAGTCTGCTTTGGGGGAGGCCCCCATCCCCTCCTACTACATTTGTTATGCTCACAAGATGCATGTTGTGCATTGTTCATTATTTACACTATGGAGAAAGTGGTGCACTCAATGGTTGATGAGGGCATAGGTTTCTGGGGATAATTTTGTTTGATACCAATGATAATATGTTTTTGATCATTTCGGATATTTTTTTGATACCAATTTTTGATCATTTCGGATTTTTTTATCCTTAACCCCGTTTAGCGACCATTCTCCATAACTCTCGCCAACTTGATCCAGGATGCTGCTTTCCTAGCCATCAATTCCCTCATTGAGACAATTTTTACAGGTCACCTGGCTCACAAGCTGTGCCTGGTCTGCATCTTTGAGGATGGAGTTTTGGTTAGACTTCCCAAGGGTGCTGCACATTCAATTTGTCTCCTCTAGTGACTAAGTGGTTTGAACCATGAATCAGACTCATTTCCAGTCAGTACTGCTGACTGAAACTCGGAGAACATTTTGGACTCAGGTGGTACTCATCATGGATTGAAAGAAGCTTTTGGTCTTTGGGCATCCTGAACGGTCCGATTGCCTTGTTGCCACTGGGCAAGAGTCAGACGTGGAGAACTGATTGGCCGTGTCGACTCATTGAATCGGTCAACAGCCTCAACAGCCATTTAAAGCGATTGCTATTGTTGCCGAAGAAGCGAGCCTTTAGCACCGAGGCTCTTGATTTTGTTTAATGACATGCTGTACGCACCAGCGCACCGTATCTTGGCAAAGTTGATACATCAGCAGAAGAAGGGAATATCGGAGTAAGAACACAGACAGACAGATACTTGTACTTTGGATCTCTTTGCATGCCAGATTGACAGGTTGCCCAGGATCCCATTGTTTGAGTGTAGGCGGTGTAGGATGTTTGTCATGAGAAAAGTTAAAAGTGTGCGTGGATTTACGTGGATTCAAAATGATAAATTGACACTGAAGGCTTGCTTCATCACCCTTCTTTGTATGCCTACATTCACAAGCACCACCACAGCTCTGTGTACCCCTTCCGGGGAAACATTGATGCTCGCAATGAGCATCCCATTGAGCAGCTGCACCTTGCCTGAACTGAAGCTCCAGTGTCAAGTCACTTCTGCAGCCAACTCATACATAAATTGAAGATATCAGCAGAATTTCATGCACCATGATTAAATTCAGGCAGAGTTGGTTCTTCTTCGAAAAATGAATGGATTCACCATGGTTCACCAGCCTTGCCGCCCCGAAAAAACCTGAAACTTCCAACACCAGAAATCCACCTTCCAAATCCTGCCAAGCCCAGTTCTTCCCAATTTTTGCTTCGGGGGAAGTTCCATGTTTTTTTTTTTTAATGTTTTTTTCCCAGTTCCACAGGATTGCCATGTCCTTGTGGATGATTGCTGTTTACATGACCGCCTTCTCCGTTGGGATGCACGCAGCCTGTTTGGCGGGGCACTTGACCTTGATGATGACGGGGGCCTCGTTGAACCACGCGGGCTTTGATCTGGAGATTCGCTTCCTAGGCGCAAAAAGGGTTGTTTCGCAAAATTGGTCTTGGTTATGTCTTGGTTTTAAAGCATATTATTGCTATATATCCAGTGTTTGAAAAACATGACAAGCCAGTGGTATCTACATAGATTCCATATAGATCTGTATATAGTCTATATAGTTGTTGCTAGTATATGTTATTATATTTATTGGAGAGAGTTTGTTATGCTTTGTTGTTTGTGGCATCGCAGACTGTAAAAAATCCAATCATACCCTGGGTATTTTATCTGTTAAACTAAACTAGGAAATAAAGATTGATGACCGATTACTGATGACTTTTGGTTGTGATTTGACTGGGTCAGATCAACTTTTCTCTGTGGTTGATTTGACTTTTTGGTTCCGACCACCAGTTGCAAGATGCATTTATTAGTTGAAGGATGCTTCCTGATCTTGTTCTCTTTGGATTGTTGGACAGCTGCGATTGCTTTAAATGACTCTTCTGTTGGTGTAGACGGGTTGGGAGGTGTGGATTGGTATTCAACGGCTGCCCACGAAATGCACCATCGTCGTCCAGACAAGAATTTCGTGCCATGGCATCCATAGAGAGGTGGATTTGGGTAGCATTAATGCCTTGTGTACAACGCAAAAGTGTGAGGAAGGACAAGCATGCTATACCTGAGGCACAGTTCACGATGTTCTGGGTACCTTGGCTGAAGATCGCGCAAGCAGTGGTGATCCTTTCGTTCAACAAAGTTAGATCTTATTTTCTGGCAAATGTGTTACAAGTTGTGCCAGATAGTGGCTAGCAACCTCTGAAGCAGTACTGTATGTGACGAGGAAAAACCCGGAATGGTATATAGTCATATACATATACGTAAGATTTTGGTCCTGATTCTGTTGCGTAGATGTTTCCTTCCCCTTCCGCTTCTTCTGTCCTACTTTTCTCCGTTACTTCTACCTTCACGGTTTGGACAATCCAGAATGGTTATTTGTTGATAGAGTGACTTCGATCATCCCTTCCTAAGGGTTTTTCAATATACAGATACAGTATCTTCCAGTTGCTCTCGCTCACAACCTCGCCTTTCTTTTATTTCCCGTTTGTTGGGCCTTACTCACAAAAGTTAGCGGCCAACTTTCCTTAACTTGAAAAACTCAACTTGAAAACAAGCAGATGCACTCTCGGAGAGGGCGATGGAGAGAGAGAGAGAGAGAGACTCAGGCTAGAGAGAGAGAGAGGGAGGGAGGGACAGAAAGAAACACATAGTTAATATCCTCTCATCGAACTTGCATGGTGTTTTTGATATGTTTTGACTGCAAGCGCTGCAATTGATAGATTTGGATAGCCGCCGGGCTCTAAGGACAAGTTGATGGGGACTTACATCCCCTACATCCAAGAAGATGAAAAGGCTGACAAAGCCAACTAGTCAATCCTTGGCCTTGGCCCTTCAGTTTTGTTTGCTGGAACAGCTGCAATAGACCTGGTTGATGGAACAGTTAGGAGATTTTCCTGATTAGGATGGATGATGGAGGCTATTGAATCTTTGTGTTCCTATCGTTTTATGATCCTTTTCTACCATTTGCTGTATATTGGCCAGCTGGTTCCACACTCGTAGCCGTTGAGCCCCGAGCCTTTGAGACCATGTCAAAGGCTTTGACTAGGAATACCAACTGCCATCCATTCAAAGATGCAGCGGGTGCAGTTTTGCTGTGTGCAGATGCATTGGCCTTCGCCAGTGCCATAAAATCTGTACACTGGTGCCTCACGTTTCTTCGAAAATGGGAAGAAGTGTGGCACTCCTCGGTTCCTGAACATCTAAACTAATATATGCTGCGAGCTGCAACGTCACGATGGCTTTCGACTCAAGCTCTTGTCGCCGCTTGAGATATTTTCCATGTTGGAGCTTCAAATTGCTTCTCACACATACTGCAGTACAGCCAGTACAACCATGGTGCTCCTGTGATTTTTTCCTTGTGCAGATCAAACGATACAGCAGGTATTCTACATTATAATTATATTGTGTAACACTGTATACAATATTTACATATCCATGAGTGTTTGGCATCAGGGACGTTTACGCCAGGAGTACTGAGCAACCTAAAATGGTCTATAGTATGGAGTCTCCTTAACTTGAGAACGCTCAGACTGTGATCTTCGCATGTGCGAAGACAGCAGGTGGAGAAAAAGTGCCCAGAGGTGCAAGTGCCAAACCAAATAGTGCCACCAATCCCGGAGGTGGGAGTAGATTGGATGTATCGTACAGTATCCAGTTTTGGATCTGCCTCTTTGAAAAAAGCAACCAGAAGCGAATGCATGTGCATGTTTGAGAAGGATTTCTGATATCATTTGACAGTTGAGACATTTTGAGATCCCTCTTGACTCAGGTAACTCAGGTATGGCCTGGTATGGCCTGGTATGGCCTGGTATGGCCTGGTATGGCCTGGTATGGCCTGGTACTCTTGCAGTGGGAAGATCGGAGCCATGTGGCAGCCATGGCTCAAGATGTTTGAAGGCTCGCATGGCTCTCATGGCTCGCCACATTCGGCCATGGAGTGGTTAGGAAGCGCCTTGTCCCCGGTGTCCCCAGATGCCAACAGATCTGACGTCCCTTATGGATACGGCGCCCGGCGACCCGGCAGCTCCAGTTTCTTGGTGAAAAATGTAGAACATCCTTGGCCTTGATGGAATTTTTGGCGATGCTTATTTGATGCTTCGTGACCAAACAGTGTCAATGTCAGGTTGACCCTTGGAACATGTGTAGGAGCAGCATGGAGCAGCCCAGCGGAAACACGAATTACAAGCGCTTTCAGATGTTGATTACACTGCCATGACACACCCCAAAAATTGCAGCGTTATTATAATTTGATGACAATTCTGAATTACAAATTAATAAACCACTGTTCTCGCTTTCACACAATGTCGAACAAATCTAGTTGGATTTGCCGCTTTGCCATTGCCAAACATGGGGCATCATTGGGCATTCCGGCATACCCACCACTTTATGATAGATTTCTGTTTAGAAAAACGCATCTAAACAGATCAAAAAAACATAAAAACCATTGGATTTTGATCAGGCCATTCGTCATCATCCTGTTTGAGCAGCGCCCTCACTGCTGTGGGGAGTTTGAGTACAATGGCCTCGGATGAAGATTTGCAGCTGAACTGCAGCCGTAAAAATTCAGCGCCCATTTTGGGATGATTAAAAAAGAAAGATTGGGAACGCTGCGATGCGAAAATTGGATGTACATGGATCTAGCTACTATAATTAAGTTTTCAACAGGTACAGTACATGATACATGTCAATTTCGCACTATTTCGCACTTGATTGATTCTGACGTGAATGTATTTATTGATATTTATTGCATATATACATGATGCAGCATGGTGTTTTTGTTGATTGGATTGCTGCCCTGGCCACACCCACAACTTGAGTAAAATGCAACTAACGTGTCACGACTGAGGCACATAAGTCTCCTAGAGGAGGGTGAACTTAGTCCCTCCAAGTCCGTATTTCGGGATGCCATTCGATGGCGCGGACTCTTGGCATTGGAAAGCCACTGCACCAGAAATATCTCTGTCGACTGTTCGGAGATAATTGCTTGCAGCCTGGAGCAGGGGGAAATTGTTAGCTGGTTGGCGGTTTCAAGCCATGTGTCCATGTTTCCTGATTTCAAGCCACCCAGGAAGGAGACCTCTGCGAACCGATGAATGTTATAGCTGGCATACCTTCACAGTCCGCGTGGCTGCATGGGGGGCTGGGCCTGGTGATGTTGATGGGGTTGTACTAACCTCCCAATCCAATGTCAGAACCACCGTCAATCAGTGAGACTTCGATGGTTTTGGATGCGTGTAGTGTAATTTATGCGGATGAAGATTTGGTCCAAAACAGTTTGGAGCTCAAGTTTGCGCAGTTTGTTGTTTGCACTGAATGGCAGTCAAAGCGTGGGTGTTGTGAAAGTCCAGTTTGCATTCTCGATGACACGTGCAAATGGTCATCCTATCGGAATTATCGATATCTATCGATATCTATCGATATATTATATTCATTTGCTTTATTTGGGGTAGACATGCAATGACATGCAAGTCGCAGGGGTGACTTAATGCAGCTCACAGGATTTGCTTCCTCTTCCCGCCTGGGACAGGTAAAGTTGCTACTCCCCTTGGAGGAAGGAAAGTCCTTCACCGAAGATTCTGGGCCTTCAGTTGTCGAACCATGTCGAACCATATCGAACCATTTTCCCTGACCCGGGTTGGGTAAATCGAAATTTGATGCCAACAGTCCCCATAGTTGTTGGTTGCACCTGTTGGTACATGCTGGAGACAACTGCTTTCTTTGTTGAGTGCTGTTGTGTCTTTTGCCATGTTGCACACTCCTGCTTTGGTATATCTTTAAAGGCTCCTGGTGTTTGCGCCATGCCGAAGAGTGATGTGGAAGCTCAGGATGTGATTTCTCTGTCACCCACGTCTGAGTCAGAGAGCATGGCGGATATAGGATTCCATGCTGCTCATTCCCCTGATATCGTCCCAACTCCTAAAAGCTTGCATGCAAACCCAAGAGGAAGAATCTATCTTTTCCAGAGATATTGTCCATTCCGATCAGGGCCAACAGCAGGCGGAATGATTGCTGTACAGGTATGGGTGTATCATATTGTCTGAAGGTGATGGAGAGAGACAGGGAGAGAGAGAGAGAGAGATTATGTGTGTAAATAAATATATATATTACAAACACATCTCTACCTCTCTCTCTATATATATAATTATAACATATAGATACATATAATGACATAATACAGAGCTTTGCTCTGTGGGTCATGGAATTTGGCAGGACCCGCAATGCCGCGGTGTCGCTCTGCCTCGGCTTCGCCATCGTTCGAGCGGTGTAAACCCGCTCAGGCCGAAGGGAAAGATGGATAGATGGACCAGGTAAGATGGGTAGGTAGATAGGCTGAACTCTTGGAGAGGGCCATAATATAGAGAGAGAGAGAAAGAGAGAGATATGGGAAACATATAGGATTGAGAAATGGTTGGATCGGATTAGATTAGATTAGATAAGTTTCGAGAGAAGCAACCACACGAGTGTGACAGCTGAGTGATGCTTTCATATGCAGTGCGATTTCCATCCCCAAGTGGGATGATAAATGATGATAAATGATGATAAATGCAGAAAACACCAACCAGAGAGGGCACAGAATGGGATAGATGGGATAGCGGGTGGATGATCCGAAAGATGATGAGGCTAGCGGAGAATTTGGACTTTGAACATCACGGTCTCCGACCATGATGTGATCATCTCTTTGTGATTTTCTTCTTCTCGACGAGAACAGTGTTTCTCCATGAATATGTGTAATCTTCAACAATAACAACTGTGGGGTCCGAAAAAGTGCAGCTCTTAATGTTCTGGAAGTGGCACCAGCTGTGACATGCTGTGACCATGATGTTGATGTTGATTCGGCAAGGACTTTGGTGTGGATGACAAGTTCCGAGACTACGCAAAGGTTATTGCGCGAGACGTTGCCAGGATATACGCAGGTGCCCACAACTGAGCATGGCATTTCGTTTGCGTATGCATCAAAGCATGAGATTGTGTAGACTGGCCTTAGATGGCCCAACCATAGTGAAGTGCATCATCCAGTTTGAGGCTAAGCCATTGTGATGTGGAATGTTATAAAATGTATTATAAGATGTTATAAATATATCACACACACACATATATATAACATATAACGTACCTGGAGCATCCTGGACCATCCTGGATCTTGGAACATTTGGAAAGGACACGGATAAGAGATGATAAGAACTTCTTCCCTAGGGCGGATTTCCATGGATTTCCTTGGGGATTTCCTGAGGACATAGAAATGATATGAAATGATCATGTTTTGTAATCCAATGTCGTCAATTTTGCCCTGGGCTCCCTGGAGAGAAATTGAAGTAACCAATGGATATCCAGGTGTATGATATATGAAATATGCTGTGTATATGAAATAGATTATATTCTATATTTAACTATATTTATATATTTTATGTTATATAATATATATATATATTATAGAGATTGATATGCACACATATCCATGTGCTCCTGGGAGGTTTAAATGTTACACCGCTTTACAGAGTCCGGTGACTTTCCGCTGCTCCCGCTCCGAGGTCATGAGCAGGTGGATCAGCTGCGCTTGGAGATGGCTGCTGTTTTGAGAGGCCGACGAGTCCGGGCGCAGGTGAGGGGTTAATGGATTGAATGGTGGTATATCAACTAATCATAGAATATGTTACATTAATGGGGCTTAATTAATGGTTATTAAGAGTTATTAGTTGTTATTATATATATGTTATCATGATAATATTTATAATCTATATAGTTACTCGTACCATGGGAAAACCCCGACATTCGGATACAACTTGATGTAACAACCCCCACAGCTATGGTTAAATATGTCCATGGTGATAAGCCCAACCACATCGCATGTCGCATATCATGCAATGCTTCAGAAACTTCAGAGTCCTGGGTATCATAACGCCCTAGTGACCTGGTTTTCACATGTTTTCACATCAAAGTAACTTCTGAAGGGGTCTTCATCCAGTTTTATTCATTTTCATCCCTTCATATCCTGGAAGATCCCTTCCCCCATCTATTTGACACCAAGGCTATGCACGGAAGCATCCGCACCTGGGCTACACCCAAGGGATGTGTTTCCTGGCCCTGGTGACCTGTAGCAAAGAAAAGGACCTGGCAGAGCAGCTCTTCGAGGACTACATGACTTCGCTGAAGCCGCTCGGAGCTGTGGTTTTCAAAGATGACTCGGTATCCAGTTGTACCGTGCTGTACCATCATTGCGATACAATTTACATCAATTCACTGCCTAATATACTACGCATACTACTCGTCATTGGTCTTCTGAACCATGAATGTTTGCTTTACATATCTTTGCATGATCAGCTTGCCATGCCACTTTTTTGCTTATGATGCTTATGTTTTGCTTATGTTTTGCTTATGTCGCGTTTTGCATGATCAATTTGCTGCTTTGCTGCCCGAGGCTTCTTTGGTCGCCGGACTTTCCACTGATCCAGGAAGGTATTCCGCTGCTTCCTGGTTTGCTGGACAAGGCCGACATGCAGCTGAGTTACCATCTCTTCCACACCTTAGGACGGGCAAAAAAAACAGCGATTGCCGGATTTCAGCGGATGATGTTCATTGAAGAGTGAGAAAAGAAAAGCATGGGAATTGGATGGGAATGGCAGATGGCTAATTTCTGCGACCTGTTCACACATCTCTGACGATTAATTATCGTTTGGTGTTTTCTAAATGTATCAAACATGCAACCTAACTAACCTAATCATTAGCCTACAAGCGCTAGCGTTAAGTCGTATCAGCTTGTAAAAGTCGTATCGGGAGGCCGTGCGCCTGGAAAAAAATCAATTTTGGCGTCGCCACAACTTTTAGTGATTGATTGATTTATTTTTTGGGGGGGCCGTGCGCTTGGAAAAAGTTCAATGTTTGTTTCAATTTTTGTATTGCGGCAATTTTTAGTACTTATAATTAATAATTAATCATTCATTCAAGGGGCATACACTGGTTGCTGCTGCTTGCTTGCTTGCTGCTTGCCTGCTGCTTGTTTGCTCCTGCTGCTGCTGCTGCTTGCTGATGCTTGCCTGCTGATGCTTGGCTGCTGATGCTTGCCTGCTGCTGCTTGGCTGCTGCTGCTGCTGCTTGCCTGCTGCTTCTTGCCTGCTGCTGCTTGCCTGCTGCTGCTTGCCTGTTGCTGCTTGCCTGCTGCTGCTTGCCTGCTGCTGCTTGCCTGTTGCTGCTTGCCTGGTGCCTATATCCGTATATCATAGCCCTGCCAGTAGGATTTGCTGCCAAGAATTTGTTTGTTTTGACTTGTGCCCTTCAAAATCGTCACTGTGCGCAATGCCTCGGCTACTTCTAACTAAATCTCCGAGTACAGATGAAACAGGCTGTGCCATGGTATTTTCCTTCAAAGATTATATGATTGTATGTGCCAAATGGTCGCTGTACCAGTAGGATTTGAATCTGAGGAGGTGATATGGGTATCAGCTGTTTTCCAATCATTCCATTAGGATTCTCTACAAATATGAACCTTTTCAGCAAGGTAGGTAGTATCTATCATTTTCCCTGCTGTGCGCAATGCTTCGGCCATCTTCGGCCACTTTTAGGTATATGTATCATTATAGATGAAACAGGCTGTGCCATGGTGATTCTTATTCCCTGATGTGACTTTCCACTACCTGATGTGACTTTTCTGTATCGCCGCTGTGACATGGGGATGATGTGACTTTTCCCACCTGATGTGACTTAAGTACGGTGTTAGTATCATTATATATATTATAATATATTATATGTTTGTGAGAGTGCTTGAGCTGGCGGCCCACTCACCCACCAATCAGATCAGGACTGAATTTGACGGCAGTCCTTCCCACAGCTTGGCTCTCCATGTTCGGCAAGTGGCGTTTGGCTGGTTGTTTCAGATATGTTTTGTGTTTCTAACGCAATCACCTACATAGTAACCCCATGCAACCCCCCAAAAAAACCAAGAGCAATTTGCCGGTATGAATGTAGAAGGAATTTGGCTTAGTTTTGTCTATTTTATTCGAATTGTCCAGAAGGGGGTTAGAATCACCAGGCTTCCCTTTCAGCAGCTGCTGGAAATCGTCCCCTTTTTGGCTGCTTCTGGGCTGCCGGGCTTTCTGGCAGTCACCATCGTTATCCTGACCTCGTGCTGCAGCTGCGAGAAGGGGATTGGAAGGATGTTGGGTTTTTCAGAGTTCAAAGAGACAAGTAGAAGCATGGTCAACAACCCAGTAACAACCCCACACTTCGGGGCTTCCATCGTGTTTGAAAGCATGATCATGATGTGAGATATTGAGATCCAGAACTGAGCGATTTTGATTTTAAGATGATGCAGGTTCCGATCGGATCTCTTGGGCCATCAGAGCGTGGAGGATGTTTTGCTCTTCATTGCAGCCCTGCGGAAGTCGCCAGCACCGGCCAATCTGATGTTTTTGTGCCGACAGATTCTCCCTGGAGTGAGGGAAGAGGTGCGAAACAGGCCGGAGATGTGGCAATGATCCAAAGCAGAGAGGTGGTCTGAAATGGAACTCTTTGGTGCTGAGACTACAGACTACAGCCCTCATGATTTCCCGTACATGATTCAAATAGTTCAAAATAAATGGGGCCATTGTAGCAGCTTCTAGCACTTGATGTAGATGCGCCCTCCGCACTTTCCTGGCAGCGTGGCAGGTTCCTGGCTAAGAATGTCAGGCTGAATGCCTAGCGCCGAGGCAGCCAGCGCCGTGCGAGCAGAATGCCTGCGACCGTGAGACCGTGATGTAGGATTCCACACTGGGTGTGAACGTGTTTTTTTTGGTGTTTCATGTTCTTTTTTCTCCCTGTAAGTTAAATTTAATATCGTTGCCATTGATTAGTACTCGTAGCTTCTGCAGCTACTGTTGAATCATGTTGAATGGGCATCCGTGCAACTCCATTGTGCATGAGAGTTCTTAAGGTGTCTCCACCTCGGGGATCTTATGGAGAACTTACTGTTATCTGATATCTCCTTACATCATTAATCATGTGATTCAAATTCTTGATGCTTCTGAAGTTGGATAGTATCAGTAATTCAATGTCAATGGTCGCTCACTCATTTACCTGTGAGTGACAGCTTTCTCAAGATGCTAAAGGTTGGCAGCCCATGCATGGCAGGCCACGTTTGGCTGCAAGATAAATAGAACTGAACGTGTTTTTTTTCACTTGGCTTTGTGCATGGGAGTTGCCATCCAAACTCTCTGCAGGGGACTCGATCGAATTGGCTCGATCTGCTAATTTCAAAGGTCGAAGGCGGTCAAAGGTGTTTCCGATGATGTTAAATGCCAACATAGAGCCAAACCAGAGAGTTGGCTGGTGGCTGACTGCAAGAATGAAGCTTTTTCTTGTCAGCTAAAGAAATCACGAGCACAAAAAAGAAAGCTCGAAATTATGAGTTTCACTCCTGGTCTTGAGACCTAATAAGACAAAGAGGCGTGAGGCTTCAGGGATGTGTATTGACCCTGCTGGCATTTCTGGCACAAAGGCCCACAAGAGACTTAGAGAGAGTAGATTAGAAAGATCATTGATCGCATGAATGGCTTTGAAATGAAGCGGTACTGTGGTGCCTGGTAAGCTAGGAAGTTCCGGCTGCCTTCCTGCCTGGTAGTTACTGACTGTTAGCTCCCTTGGGGGTTGGTATGGAATGAATGGAAGCAGAGTTGGAAAAGTTTGTAAGGCTCTTATGGTTCAGTTTTTTCCCCATGATGCTTGATGTAGATTTATCAATTTGAAGCAGCTTTGTACTGTTGGAAACCTGGCGGCTAATCTCCACCAGGAGCTACTGTTCGTGGGCAGTGCATTCCAACGAGAAAGCATTTTTGCTGGGAGCAATACTGCGGTTCAGTGCATGCAAGAATGCAGCACTTTCACCATCAATTTCAAGACTTTTGCCACAGCTCTTGGCACCCACGCAATCCGCTGCAATCAACCAGGATATCATGGGGCAACTGTACAGGTTACATCAGATTGCTCCAAGCGTTGGGACATGTTGTTGAAAACAAGCGACCTGCGCAACAGGTGGTTTTGCAGGGAGGTATGGCAGTTGCGATGACCTTAGGAACTGTGTGCTGTCCAAATCTCTGCGATTGCCGCATCCTCCGGATATGCATGTCTTCAGCAGGTTAGGACGGTTAGGATAACAGGAGGGCCCGACCAAGTAGAAGATCAACAGCACTCCTGGTCAGTCTAGTCATTTTTGCCGCTTGAAAGTGGGAGTGACGCTTCTTAAATATGTCCTGTGATTTTGGTGTCAACATGCAACAACAACACAACACTGTACCACTATTTACCACTCACCTTGTGCAGGAACTTAGTGGCTTATGCATGAATCCAAGTTACCCCCGTAGCCAGCATTAGCCTTTGAACATCCTTTGAACTTTGCATTGAAGATCATTTTCATCTTCAAAGCTCAGACATTTATCTTCGATCGCGCCATGGTCAAAAAGCTGAAGAAAAGGAAAGCTGCCAAGGCTGGCGAGGTGGCAGTGCCCCCAGATGCAGCTGCTCCTGTCCAGAAACCCGCACGAAAGCGACGGTCAGCTGTGGCAAATGCTGATAAGCCTGGCTCTCCACCAGCAAAGGCGGAAGCCACTGAAGCCGAAGTAACAGAAACGAAGCAGACCCTCTTTCAGACCAATGCGTCCTTTTCCAAGTTGGGACTTGCAAAGTGGATTGTGCAGACCTGTGCCAAGCTGGGTATGAACTACCCAACCGACATTCAAGCCATGTGTATCCCCGCTGTTTTAGCCGGTAAGAATCTCGCAGGCAATGCTCGGACTGGAAGTGGAAAGACGGCATGTTATAGCATGCCAATCCTGCATCATTTGTCAAAGGACCCCTATGGAGTTTTTGCATTGATCTTGGTGCCCGTTCGTGAGTTGGCCTTTCAGGTCACCGAAAACTTTCGGGCCATGGGTCAGGCCATTAACGTCAAGGTGGGTGAGATTGTGGGTGGACGAGACTTCTCCATACAGAGCAAAATGATCGCGGACCGAACCCATGTGATCGTTGCCACTCCTGGTCGCTTAGCAGACCTACTGCGTGGCGATTTGGCTCTCGCTAAAGCTTTCCGCAAGTTGCACACACTTGTCTTGGATGAGGCTGAAACTTGTCATTACCGGATATTATGCCGCACATTTGGCCAACGTGGTGGTAGAACATGGTATGATACTACTCAATGAAATTTGTCTCCCCTATTGGTGTATATGGCCCAATATTGCCCTATGCCCAATATTGCCCTATCCTTCCACTTGCAACTTGCAACCCGTGGTTGGCCCATGTTGGCCCTACTTTTGCAAATCCCCTAAACTCCCGCAAGCCCCAACGAGGATACGCAGGGACCTCAGACCTGTTCTGTTCTGGACACCCTGGGGACGCCCCCTTCTAAAACGAGAGCTTCCTTAAAACATCTTACAAGAAGGCCTCGGTTTCTTGTCCAGTTGTTTTTTGCCTTGATTTCCCAATGCCAGACTGCTGTCATCTGCTGTCAGCATGTTTCATGTGAGGATCAATTGTTGACCCAGACCTTCGAGGAGCCCTTGGGTCAGATCTTGGAGCTGTTGCCAAAGGAGCGTCAGACACTCTTCTTTTCCGCCACTATCACACAGTGCATCCAGAAGTTGAAGAAAGGAAAGGATCTCACCTTCATCGCTCCTGGGGCCAAGAGTAGATTTACACAGATTTACACTGATGTCTATCATGCTGCATATGTTTTTCATGATTTATCCCAGGTTGTCTAAATTTGTCTAATGGTTTATCGTGGTTGTGCGGGAGGTGGTGGGAATGTGTATGTTGATGTTGATGTTGTTTTTGTTGTTTTTGTTGGTGTTGTTGTTGGTGTTGTTGTTGTTGTTGTTGTTGTTGGTTATTGGTTGTTGGTTGTTATTTGTTGTTTGTTGTTTGTTGGTTGTTGGTTGTTGGTTGTTGGTTGTTGTTTGTTGTTTGTTGTTTGTTGTTTGTTGTTGTTGTTGTGGTTTTGGTTGTGGTTGTTGGTTGTTGGTTGTTGGTTGTTTGTTGTTGTTGTTGTTGTGGTTGTTGGTTGTTGGTTGTTGGTTGTTGTTTGTTGGTTGTTGGTTGTTGGTTGTTGGTTGTTGGTTGTTGTTGCTGCTGCTGCTGCTGTTGGTGTTGTTGGTGTTGTTGTTGTTGGTTGTTGTTTGTTGTTTGTTGTTTGTTGTTTGTTGTTTGTTGTTTGTTGTTTGTTGTTTGTTGTTTGTTGTTTGCTGTTTGCTGTTGCTGTTGCTGTTGCTGTTGCTGTTGTTGTTGTTGTTGGTGGTGGTGGTGGTGGTGTTGGTGGTGTTGGTGTTGGTGTTGGTGTTGTCGTTGTTGGTTGTTGGTTGTTGTTTGTTGTCTGTTGGTTGTTGGTTGTTGATTGTTGGTTGTTGGTTGTTGTTGGTTGTTGCTGCTGCTGCTGCTGCTGCTGCTGTTGGTGTTGTTGTTGTTGTTGTTGGTTGTTGTTGGTTGTTGGTTGTTGTTTGTTGGTTGTTGGTTGTTGGTTGTTGGTTGTTGGTTGTTGGTTGTTGTGGTTGTTGTTGTGGTTGTTGTTGTTGTTGTTGTTGTTGTGGTTGTTGGTTGTTGTTGTTGTTGTGGTGGTGGTGTTGGTGGTGGTTGCTGCTGGTAGTGTTGCTGATGATGATGATGATGCTGATGATGATGATGATGTTGTTGTTGGTGGTGGTGGTGTGGTTGTTGTTGTTGTTGTTGTTGATGATGTTGTTCTCGTTATATATTGGTTGTTTGTTCTTCTTTTTTTTTGCTTCCTTGTCTTCTTCTTCTTCGTCTTCTTCTTTTTCTCTTCTTCATATTCTTATTCTTCTTCTTCTTCATCTTCTTCTTCTTCGTCTTCTTCTTCATATTCTTCTTCTTCTTCTTCTTCTTGTGTTTGCTTTCGTGGATTGCACCATGTGTGTTGCTCTGTCACTGTGATTGCATAAATGCATACAAATGCCGTAATTTACAACCTGCGCCATGCAGCAGTTTTCATTTTGAGCAAGAGTAAGATGCGACTGCACACCTGAGGATGCTAATCCAAATGAAGAAAGCCTGGAGAACCTGACTCAGCTTTATGTCTTTGTCCCAAAGTCTGTCCAGGTCAATTACTTGCACTATCTTCTGCGGCAGCATTTTCCCGAGGATAGCTGCATTGTTTTTGCTGCCACAATTGAGGAGTGTCAGCTCTACACCACAATGCTGGACATTTTAGGTTTTGAGGTCACAGGCCTTCACTCCCTGCAAACTCAGAGACAAAGGTTAGCCAGTTTGGGCAAGTTCCGAGCAAGTCGGGCCAAGATTTTGATCGCAACTGATGTGGCCGCACGTGGGTTGGATATTCCCATGGTGGCAGTGGTGATCAATTTAGGTTGCTGGCTGATGGTTTCACAATGTTTGTGCATAGTCTTTTTGTTGAACATATTTCCATCTCGAAAGACTGAGAATATATAGCTAGAAGTTATAACATGTTACAATGTTTTTAACAGAAGGCTCCTGGAGATGGCGAGAGAGAGAGAGAGAGAGATACATATATATATAATTATATATATACACATAGAATAACACAGATGATGATCCCCAAATCACTCATATGTTATTTGATTTAATGACAAATGGTTCAAGCACCATGAAATCCATGGCCAGGTTTGCCCTACGATTCCAACTCCTACGTGCATCGTGCGGGCCGAACCGCCCGCGCTGGACGACCCGGCAAAGTGGTGTCACTGATGAGCGAATTTGACGTGCCCAGAGTGGAGGAAATTGAGAAGCGAATCGGCAAACAGCTGCAACTGCTCGAAACGAAGGACCTTTGCAACGCTTGTTTTTAAAAGACAGTAAAAGATCTAAAAGACATTCTGACTCAAGAAAATAGCCATTTGATTTGACATACGACTTGAATTGCATTGGAGAACCTGGCCAGTCAAAGACATGTTGAGGATTTGAGGATTGTTGAGGTAAATATATAATAAGCTTGTTGCATACCAGTTGTTATTTTGTGGGGCACCCAGCCAAAGGAGGAGGATGCCATCAAGCTGCTTTCCAAGACGAGCAAAGCCCAACAGCGGGCCGAACTTCTACTGTCGGAGGTTGGCTTCACAGATCAAGCATCGGAATACCGAGGTTCATTGAAGGCCAAAAGATCTGATGCCAAAGCTGGCCAAAAAGCTGAGGCTGCCAAGGCCAAGGATTCCAAGGATGTCAAGCTACCTGAGGCTACACTGAAACCAAAGAAGACGCTTGGAAAGAAGAAGGTCAAGAAGCCAACAGAAGCTTCCATTCTGTAGGGTTCGGCTCGTCCAAAGGACCAGCTGCTGACAGTGAGAAACGCGCTGTAAAATCATCCGGATGGCTTTGTGGCCAATAGGTTTTGATGGATAGAATCCATGCAGCACCATTGACATTCATTGAAGTAAACAGTAAACAGTATAAACATGTATAAACAGTCCTGTCAACTGTCATTGCTGCTTCCGAGGCATCCTGCCATGTGCTGACCTTAGCTGGTTTTTAGTGTATGGTTGTAACTATGTGGCTGGCTGAAATGTTGGACTTCGGAGCTGCCTTCAAGATATACTCGCATGATGACAGATCCATAGGTTGAACATGTTTGAATAAATTATGAGACTGGCATGGGTTTTTTCATTGGTATTTCTGTTCCTGCTGGGCATAGGTGTTTTGCCATGTTCTTGAGCTGTTGATTCCTCAAAGAGGGCGAATTTGCATTTGCATGAATCTGAACGAGTCAGCCTACAGTAGAAACTTCAAAGAAACAGGATGGGTTTGAAGTTTTCTAGCAGTCCATTATTCTGATGTAGTGCAGATGGCGATTTCTAGCAGAAACATTGTTCAACTATGTTCAACTCACCTGGGTGGCTTTTCAGGATCGTTTTTCTTTGAGTCGCATTTGCCATATTAGCATATATTTGCCTATGCAATCCTGTGCATGTCTATAATTGTTTGTGTGAATCGCTCAAAGATCACCATCAACCAGCAATCAACCAGCAATCAACCACCAATCAACCACCAATCACCCACCAATCAACCACTAATCAACCACCAATCAATATCAATCAACCAGCAATAAACCACCAATGAACCACCAATCAATAGACACAGATTGCCCAATCTTCGCATCGCTTGAAATGGAGCCATGTCCCGATCCAATACGCCCCCGGGGCGGAACCAGAAATCCAAGGACGGACGCAACATGAACTGATTAAGCCGGAGATAGATTCATTGGGGATGTTTTATAAAACACCTGGTTGAACCAATTATTATAGGGGGTTGTACTACCTGATAAAAATTGGGGATGATGAACTATTGCACCAATTTGCATCAATTTGCATCAGCCAAAATGGGAACCCCTATCGACCAACCAGTAGGTGATGGCTCAGGGTTTTGAACACTGCTCTTACCCTCTGGTAATTTAACATAGCTATTGAAAATGGCCATTTATAGTGGATTTTCCCATTAAAAATGGTGATTTTCCATAGTTATGTTAAATTACCAGAGGGTATGTTGTTGCCTTTCAGAGCAGATCAGTACACCCACAGAGACCACTTTACAGGCTGAAAAATGTGCAGCTGCATCCATTGGATGCACACCTTATTCGACTCGCGGCGCATTGTGTGAGTTGATTCTAGCACGGTTTGGACCATTGCCCTTCATACTTGTCCCTGAAACACCTATATAAGTCTTTGGAATGCGTACCGTGGTAGAGGTGATTACCCTTCTGTCCTACTCTGTCCTATAATTACTAAAATCCTACTAACGGGATTTAAAGAATGGGATCCTCATGAGATCAATGGGATTTAATGGGATCCTCATGAAAAACTACAAAGGGGATCCAAGGGGCACCATTTCCATCCATTTCCTTCTCCTGTCAGGAGAAGCCGGAGAAGGTGCCCAGCAAGCAGACTCTGGAGGTGCCATGGCACCTGGCATGTGCTGTTCATGGAGCTGTTGTGTGTAATACACCATATACAATGCATATATATATATACATATAGTACATAGACCGATACCCAATTAGTCATGACTAAAGATGTGATATTTAGTGGTATTGGATGATATTAGTATAGTGGTGTATGTGTGTGTCTTGTGCGTCGTTTTTGTGACAATATGTTGATATGGTTTGTCCATGTTTATCCGCCGAGGTCGCCAGCTCCAGTAGCCGCCAGGTAGCACAACAACCGGGGACGCGAAGGAGCGCGGTGGAGACACTTATGACTCTATGACAGATGTTAAAATGATGAACACATGGTGAAAAATGCTGAACATTGTATGAAGAGAGGATGACATTCTTGAGCACATTCTTTGCCACTGCCACTTTTTTGTTGTTGTACATGTTTAGTCCAACCGTCTCCAGAAGTGCAGCTAATGTCCTCAGTCCTCGCTGTGAAGCTTGAGAGGGGGAGAGGGATGGCCACAGGAAGGAAGAAACTGTGCGCAGACATTCAGCGCATGTCCGCAGCAATTCAGCGCAAGGCTGGACAACCGCATTCCGGGCTTGTGCGCTGCTATTTTTCTGCAATGCACCAAAAGTATCCAGAAGTATTCGCTTGCTTCCGCATAAAATTTGCTCTTCAATTCTTTCCAGATCTACTTTCTAGATCTTTCTAGAACATGTTGAATCAGAATGCAGGTAGATATTACATTAGATATTATTAGTATACATATTAGCTAATTCAAGGCCTCTTCCCCACCCAAAACATCCCTTTCAGGGCTGAAAAGCAGCGCCTCCACGACCTCGGCGTCCTCGTTCCTCTTCGATGCCCAAGCGAAAGGCCAAGGCTCCGAGCGCTTGAGCGCGGCCACGGAGGCGGCGGTGCAGGATATCGCCAGCGAGATCTTGGGAGAGGAGGGGACGATGTCGTTGGACTTTGAAAGCAGAACATGATGACCAAAAATGGGGATGTAAGATGATGTAAGATGGTGGAATAGTGTTTTTTTCAGATTTTTTCTGTTTACTGTCAAACCTGGGGATGATCATAGTTATAATATAGTTATATTATATGTTATTATACTGGTTCAACAAGATGACATGATTAACGATTTTAATGGGTTCCTTGAGGAGTGAAAGACAATCACAGACTGGAAAGGAGGAACTAGCGTAGCCGATTTTCGCCGATTTTCGGATTCCACAAGTGCTGATTTCTGATATTTCTGGTGTGGTTGCCACACAGCGACTGATGGGTTGGTGATTTGGGAATCGAAGATATGAGGACTGCCCACGTGTCACAAAGGGACCAACGGGACCAAAAAAGGGGTGTCTCTGTGAGGACACGGCCCCCAAGCCTGGCCTTCAAGCCACTTGGTGCAGCCCAACCCATGCCTGCTGTGATGGAATTAAGACGTGGATGCGTGTTTTCTGTGTTTTTGTGGGCTTCATGGTCAGAAAGTATTTGCTTTGGCTGTCACAGCTGACGCACTTGGAAAGAACACAATGGAAGTGAATGGATGTCAAGTCAAATGTCAATGGTGCGGTTTTCAGTTCAGCAAAGGTTGCCAGTTGCCCTGTGGATCCATGGGCTTCAAGTGACTCAGAGTCCTCTGAGAAGGCGATGGCTGGGGCTGCAAAAGTTAAGCCATGGTCCCGATAGTTAGGGTAGATGGATGCTTAATTATGGCATGGTTAATCATCATTCACCTTAATAATAACATATAATAACATATAATAACTTAATAAGATTGCCATTTGGGCAGGGTTATACCATGTTATACCCAATTTTCAGACAAAGCCATGTCATGTTTTGTCACGCCCAGTTGTTTCTGATTCCGCAGATCCTCATGCAGGGGGAATCAGAGCAGCCAGCCTTGCAAGATGCTCCGGCAGCATCTTGGCTGTTGGGCGGGTTGGAGAACTTCCTGTCAAGGTAGCCGAATGTAGCCGATAGTGTTAGATTTGTTCATGGATTTTAAATGATTTTATTATGGTCAATGCGATTTTAAAATATTTTAAATGAATTCATAAGTGTAATGTACTTTTACATAAACATATTAAATTGATCTATTTTGATCTTGTCTCTGGGATTGAGGGCTTCCCACGGCTTTGAGGCCTCCATGTCTAGCACAGCCCAATCGTCTGTTCCATCAGCGGAACCTGAAGTTGAACTTGAGCCACCAGGCCGCTCTGATGGGGATGAGCTCAACTGTCAGGACTTTGGTCCACTGGTTTCACATATTAGATGCATTGTTGTAACTACGTGTGACACACACACACATTATATATAATGTATATATATATATATTATTTATCTTCCATGCTACCTATGGGATGGTCCCAATTGATTCCAGTTGCTTTCAGTTGACTCATCTGAGATTCTGCGGGGCAGTTGACACCAGCAGGGCATTCTGCCTCCGCAGACACCTCAGCCGCGGAGGCTCCAAATCGGTCCTGAAGGCGGCGCGACTCCATCGAGCGTTGCTGAAAGTGCAGACCAATGCCTCGCAGGGGAAGTTCGCGGAGGTCCACCAAAGCAGTGTTTGGGTGTGTTTGAAAAACATGAAAACGATAAATGCTGGTTGGTGATTTGGAACATGTTTTATTTTTCCATATATTGGGAATAATAACCCCAACTGACTAATATTTTTCAGAGGGGTTGAAACTGGTCTAATAATTACGCTATTATGGCCATTTCGTACGGAAACTGACGATCAACCAGCGGATGGAATGGGGCCTATTTCCAGAAAAATGAGGAATCGCCAGATGGTAAAGCAACAAGTCCTGCTAGGAAAAACATCCAACAAGTCCTCCGATTGTTGGAGTATCCTACCATATCCTGCCCATGAATTCCGTCATGACTGCAGGCCATCCAAGACTGCTTGCCAGCCTTACTTGGACCTCAGGCTAGGCGAGTTCACGCGAGTAGCACTTCATTTCTTAGTCTCCGTTCAGTTGGATAACCTTCACATTTCAAGGTGATTTAAACAAACTATGATGTGATTGCGTGCGGATACCTATCTTGGGCCTAGCCCACCCTGATCGTCAGGAGGTTGTGGACATTGTCGGAAGCCTGTGTGCAGCATGGCAGGCCAGCATCAAGAAGCAGAAAAGAGCACCTTGGCTCAGCCCACCCAGACATGTCTTGAATTGGGACACCAAACCATTCATTGGTCTATGGATGTCTATGGTCTCTCCCAACATTTTTTTTTATGTTATCCATTCTCCCAACATGGATAACGATTAGATAACGATTATTATTAGGTTATCCATGGTTATCCATGTTATCCCCCGACTGATAATCGCCCTGGCGAGGAACACCAAGATGCCATGGAGGCCTTGGTTTCGGAGGCCTTGGAGATTTGCTGAGTCGCAAATCGCAGATCCAAATCATTCCAAATCTATATAATATATATATAGATATATATATATATATATATCGGTTATATAATGTTATATAATTTAAAAAATATTAAAAACATATATATGGGTTATATGGTTTTGTCATGTTTTGTCCAAAGATTGCTGGATATGTGGTGGAATTACCCACCATCATAATTCAATGGCAATGATGGCCATGTGATATGTGAATGGGAAAATGGTGCTACGATGTGATACGCGGAATAGATTCATTAAACAAAACATAAGAAATCAAACCCTGCAGAAATCTACTGTAGCTTGATATAGCTGGTGTAGCTTCGTTTTCCTAACAGTTAGGACCACCAATGGTCTCAGATGACTCGGGGAATTAGGCGAAAGACGTGCACAGCGTCACGGCTTTTAGGGACTGATGCGAACATATGCGAACTAATGCAGCTCTGTGTGTGTATAGCATTTTTGCTCACAGCCCGAGACTTGTGGTAATTTGCTCAGCAGCCATGGCGCGATACACTACCCATGATTCATATGAATCATGTGAACCCAGGCCCAGAGAAGCTGTATAGATCTCGGTCACTAGCAGGTTTTGTGGAGAATCACTGCCGTGACTTACAATTCCAAATTATTATAATATCTATTTACCAGCACCTGCGTGTGTTGTGCGAGTTGTTTGAGTGAAAGGTTCTGCAACTTTTTCCGGGCTGACCAGTCATTGTTTGGCTCAAGTCCACTCTGTAAATCTCTGTGATAAGGCGGTGGCCGCAGCTGCGGATTCGTTCCTCGCAATGCCGCGGTTGATGTCGCAGCCCAGTGCGCAAGTGGTCATGGTGAAACATCCGCAACGCAGTGGTGCATTGGGTTTTGCTGCTGGACTTGTGTTTCTTAGTTTTGTCAGCAAATTTAGTGAGCGCGTGCAGATGTACAAGGCCAAAACTATGAAAGTCAAAGGCAAGAAAGAAAAGCCGGTGGAAGGTTTGGCAGATTTGATGAAGGGTATACTTGCATCGACCTGTAGTTTTCGAGAAATGCTGACTGTTACAAAGCTGTCCCTCATGTTGCTTTTGCGAACGGTTGGCTCCGTTTGGGTTTCAAAGCATTGGGGTAGCATCGTCAACTCGGTGGTGTCTCAAGACTTCAAGCGGCTTGCAAAGCTCGTGTCTGAGTTTGCTGGGGCCACTGTGCTCCTATCCTTCTTGAATGCCCTCCTGAAGTACTACATCAGTGCTCTTCGACTACAAGTTCGAGAGAAGATCACCCTGTGGTGCCACGACAAGTATATGCGTGCACAGGATATGATCTTCTACAAGGCCAACAAAGTGGGCAAGAAGATTGAGAATTGTGATCATCAGATCACCTCAGATGTAGAAAGATTTTCCGAAGTCTTCGCAGAGGTTTTCTCTCAATCCTTGAAGCCCATTGTGGATTTCCTGGTATACTCTGTGGAACTTAGCCGTGTACAGGGCCTTGCCACCCCGCTGACCTTGTACTCCTGGTTCGCACTGGCCTCGTGCATCTCTGCAGTGACTTTGCCACCTTTTGGTGAGTTGGCTGCTACAGAGCAGACGCCTGGATTTAGTTGGGTCGATGTGAGGGCTATGATGGGGTCATGATGGGGATTTCAATGGATATATTCGGATATATAATGGGGGTTTAATATGGTTTAATGGGGTGCAATGGGATTTGCTGATTTTGCTGATGATTTTGATGACTTTGCCATTTGTTAAAGCCCAGGAAGCTGGAAGGAAATTTCCGCGGAAAGCATTCCGAGCTCATCACCAATTGTGAGCAGATTGCCTTTTTGGGTGGAGAGCGTCCTGAAAAGGATGTTCTCAATATCTCCTTTGCGGAGCTCATGACCCACTGCCGGCGAACCATCAATGCCTCCTTCAACTCAGAAGTTCTGCGACAATACCTGAACAAATATTTTTGTACAGTCATTGGGCTGGTTCTCATTGCCAGGCCCTTGCGTTTTCGTGCCCCTGAAATGGGGGAACTTCGAAATGACCAAATTGCGCAGTACTTCACCTCCACCTGGAGAAATATGGAGGCCATGGCCACAGCCATTCAGGACCTTTTTGAGCTCACGAATCGCATCGGTCGCCTGAGTGGCTTCGCCACTCGCGTCAGGGAACTCATGGTGGGTCTACAAGTGAGGCCGCCTGTACTGGCAGAGGAGATTGATGCAGCCAAGCAAGGTGTGGTTCATAGCCAAAGCTCCTGTTGGATCTTTTGGTTGGTGGTTAAGATTAGACATGATTAGACCAGGTTAAGAACTATTCAGACTGGCGCAAGGTGGTTTTACATGGTTTACCACTTCAATCATGTCCATTTAGTCATTATATAATTATCGGTTTCATTGACGAGAATTCGTATTGATTGAATGTGAATGAATGTGATATTTGTTGCATGTTACTGTGAGATGCTGCAACCCATTGCATCCCACTGGAAATCCTTTTGAAGCACCCAGTCGGACCAGTCCACTACCAGTATCGTCAAAATGACCGAGGTGCTCATCCACCAGTCTTCCAGAAGGGTGAGCACCTTCAATTCGAGCATGTTTCAGTGTACCGGCCAGATGGAACTCTGCTGGTGAAGGACTTGAACTTCACCGTTGAACGGGGTCAAAGGCTCCTGGTGACCGGTGGCAACGGCTGTGGCAAGTCGAGCCTCTTTCGGGTCATTCGGAAGCTGTGGCCACTGGTGGAGGGGACAATCACCATGCCACCGGATAAGGAGATCTACTTCCTGACCCAAGTGAACTTTGTCCCTTGTGGTTCATTGCGAGACTTGGTGATATACCCACAATCCCACACAGAAATGCTGGCTTCGGGAAGAACAGATGAAGATGTTCGAACCTGCCTGCGCTGGGCCCATGTCTCACCTACAGTGATTCATGATGGCAGAGCGCAGCTGGAGTTCAACGATCAGGGCTACGTGGTCCGACCTGGCTTGAATGATGTGAGGGATTGGCAAAAAGACCTGTCACCTGGCCAGAAGCAAAGACTGGCATTTGCCAGGTTGTTTTACCATAGACCCAGCTTCGTGGTTTTGGATGAATGCACCAATGGTATTTCACCAGATGTGGAACATGATCTTTATGATCGATGTACTCGCCTGAACTTGGCTGTTTTCTCCATATCACACAAGATTGAACTCAAACTCTTCCACGAGAGAGAGTTGCACTACCATGGCGACCTCAAAGGCTCATGGACGATGAGAGAATGTTCACAGACCCGGGACAAGATCACAAGGGCATCTTCCACAGTGAAGCTCCCTGAGCCTGACAAGTCAGGCAAGAAGGAATCCAGAATAACATATGAGCGACACATATGGTTTGCAGAGTAAAATCAGAGTGATATGATGTGCTGGTTGTGATTCTGTGATGGATGGGCTAGCCGTGACACAGCAAGGTGTCCGGCAATGTCCACCTTGCCCCGTGGGTTGTGCAGTCCAAGTCTAATCAGCTTCACGGGGTAAGTATCGAAAATGGCGGGATCGTGTATTTCGCACGAAGTCCCATATGGAAGTGCAAGAATGACACGCAAAGAACGGGAAAAAAAGGCTTGCAGACTTACAGGTAGCGTTCGCTTGCAAAGCAGCCTTGAATAGCGTTGAAGATTTGATTCCAGCTTGAAGTTCTGCAGACCACAGGTTCTGCTTGGGCATTTAGCTCCACAAGTGAAGAGTTGTTTCGCGTTGTTTCGGTGATTTTGGGAGGAGCATCAAAGCTGTGGACAGCATCCACATCGCGAAGCTTCGCCGTGAACAAGAAGAGCTGCAAAATCAGCCAATGAAAGCTGTTGACAGCATTGCTGTGACAAAAGCTCGCCGTGAACAGGCCCAGATCTCCAGGGATGTCATCTGATGTCACTGGGCAGGGCAGTTTGGCGGTTTGGCAGTTGGTCATCCATGGTCATATCCGGACCGGACCAAGGCCAAAAGGGAAAAGGACAATGACCAGGTGGAAAGGGAGGCTGGAATGATTTGGATTTGCAGCAGGGCAAAAATCGGGTCAGATATTCTCAAGAAACATGACGCACAGTTCCAAGAAACTCCAGTCAAGAATGGATAATGTGGCCCATTTCTGTGAGTTACAGCAACTGCCCATGGGGACGATTGTTTGTTTTCTCCTGAAAAAGATCCATCCTATTTGTTGACGATTGTAGCAGCTCTGCCAAGATGAATGGCATCAACGTGCATCCATGTGCCAGGTCTCCAACTTCAGTGCAAGAGCAAACACCATGTATCAGCAAAAGAAAGAGCAAAGAGAGAAGGCCAACAGGCAGATCTGAGCTGCGCAGCTAGCTGCGCTGAGCTGTGAGACTTTGGCAACACGTTCTTCTTGGGGATGAGGTGGCAACAATCAAATGGGAAAATTGTTATGTTCAATAAGAAAGTATTGGAGAACTATGGAAAACCAGAAAACCATTGGAAAACCATGGAATCAAATTGCGATAGTTGTGGGCGTTCCACTGCCACCATCAGCTCCACATGTACGATGCAGGGCACTCAAGAAGCTCAGGGAGGATTGGCTGAATAAAGTTCGTCGCAGCGTGTCTTGACCAAAAGTTTGCCAGGCACTGAGGGATCTCAAACACCGTGTGGCCTCAGCATTTTGCTAAGGACGTCAAGCCGGAGAATTTGCGTGCGATGATGCAAGGGCAATTTGGTTGCCTAAGCATCACAAACCAGATTGTTCTTCATGGTCAGATTCATGTTTGATGCTGTGATGACTTAGACATTCAGAATCATTTTTGATTCTATCAGAGATCAAAGAAAATGCGTTGAATAGGAGCCATGAGGCACCCAATCTGAGATCGTTTCGGCCTCGAGATTGATGTTGTTCGCTTGCTTGAAGGCACTTGGATGCAGAGGACAAGCTCATGCGATCCTTCCTTCGGATGCCTTGACCTTACAGGGATTTACAGGGCATCCAGCCGCAGCATGTCATAAAACGGGAAGATTTTTGCAGTTAACACATGGTTCAACGGAAAGATTGAACATTTATAATTATAACCCCGACGGTCAACATAATGAAAATGTAAGCCATGTGTTTTGTTTTGTGGCTTAAAATCCCCCCTCAAACATCCAGAGGATTGATTGATGAATCAATATATAGATTGAAATCATTTGAAATCGAGAAAATTGAAGCCACGAAAAAACTGAGATGCTTTGATGGCCCAGTGAATGCAACCCGTCAAATTGCTTGAACTCCATTGAGGTGGACCACTGCAGATTTCTCGCCCATTGCAGTCTTGGGCCAGGTGCCGCGCTTCACGAAAATGTGGCATTGTAGCCATGAAACATCAAACGCTTGGGACTGGCTCAGAAAGCGCGGACACAGAAACAAAGGGTTGGGCAGCTTTTTTTTTTGACTTAACATAGTCAACAGAGTCAACAACATGATTTCGAGTGAGTGTCCGCATCAGATGTATGTGGGATGATGTCGCTGCTCAGGGCTCCTTTGGAACAGTGCACCTGGTCAGGCGGATCTCACGTGTATGAACTCCGAATTATTGTGGAACCCAATGACGCAGCAAAATTGCCATGTCCATCCATTTCCATCCATTTCCCATCATTTCCCATTAAGCAGCGGCCAGGTGTACCAGCAATGAGCAGATCTACGCATTGAAATGTATGAGCCCAGTGCTTGGTGAATAGTGCAGGAGGAGTTAAACATATGAAACATTATAGTTGATGCCTGGATGTTCCTTGCACCAGCGCATCCAGTAGCAGTTTCATGTCAGGCAAAGCCTACTACAAACGGAAGAATTCCTTGGCCATGAATGAGCGCGACGCGCTATTGGGCGATGGCTTATTGGACAAGACAGATCGATGGTGTGCTCGGTTGATGTGCTCCTTTCAGGCTGGCAGGGCGAAGTTGCTAAAATATGTTGAAACCATGACATCCTACCATCATGGCACATTATGGCACGCGGTGTCCCTTGTAAACTGGGAAACACCAAGAGGTTCAAAAAGTTTCTCATAACCTACGTGGTCTAGCTCAACATATAGTTTGAGAGCAATAGATTGGTGATATCACATGACAATGCAATGTATTGATATATATATATAATATATATATATATGTTGTAGGTTCGGGGTCGGAACGTTTGGTATGTGCACTGGACGTTTGTCCTGAACTGCACTTGCAGGATGCTTCAAACCTGTTTCTGGTTATGGAGTTCATGCAGGGCGGAAGCCTCGCAACACATCTCTCCAGGAGCGAATGCGGTGATTCTGAGCTGTGTGACCCTGTATCCATTGCTCATTTGCCCGGCAGCATTTTTGCGTTGTTCTTTTGGTTTGCCACTTGAGAGATTAATGCAATGCTCAAGATTGCTTAAGTCTGGAGGAGAGGCAGACTGTCTTTAGAAGAGACTGCCTTTTACATCGCAGAATTGATTGAAGCTGTAGATGTGATCCATGTGACCTTCGGTACAATCCACCGAGACTTGAAACCAGTTCCTTGGCACCGCCATGCACCGCCATAACCTCGACCCATCGCAGGCCTGGCGCTGAAAATATCCTGTGCACTAAGGACAATCTGATGCTGACTAAGAAGGGCCACTTGAAACTGTTTCTTGGTCGAACAGTTTGGTGCTGTGGTGGTTGGCGATGTTTGGTTTTGGTATGTTTTGCTCAGACAACGTCATATTTACATATTTACCTTGGTACGGCCTTTTTCATTTGCAGCCCAGCCGTGCCAAATTCCGCATGTATTCCACATGTTCACCGTCGTTCAAGATCCTTTGCTTGCCTGAGTTGCCCGGGTTGTAGCCATGTTCCTGAAGGCCCAAGGGGTCGTTGGATTTAGTCTCATGGTTGGTGCTTCATGGTGCCTACATGTTTTAAAACTCTTCTTGTTGCAAGTACTATATCTAGATTCCTGGGTGTTGAATGCTTTGGGGTTGTTGTGGCAGCACAATATGTGTTAGAGGATCATAGGTGAGGCCCGTATTATTCTATATAGTGTGTATATACAGTGTGCGTGTTTGTTTTAACTAATGACTTTAAATGTTACCTTCATTACGTGCAAATCCCTCTCACATCAAGTCAACATGGTAAACTGTCTCTGCGTGTGTCCCACTACTGGTCCGCAAATTCTTTCCAAACAAAATGTATCACACCCAGGCAGGAATTGACCAGTCGCACTCTGAAATGAACTCGCAGCAGATGAATCAAGTTGTGTCATGTTGTATCCATTTGTGCTGGTATCTTCTATGTTCTGAATTGATTTCAGTTGATTTCCTCATGGGAGATCTCTGTTCTCAGATCTGCTGCTCTGCTTAACGCGCGCTAAGTCTGGACTTTGGACTCTCAGCTGGGCCTTCGGAGCAAGATGATGGTCGTCCGGAGATTGTGGGAACTCCAGCGCCTCGGAAAACTCTCGGAGATGGCAAGGGAGAGAGAGAGAGAGATCTTTATTTCCGATTGGATGCTAATATCAATCAGAAATGAAAGATTGATGATTGGTTGCTGCTTCACATCCAGGGAGTAGATGTCTCATGACTGGAATTTTGCAGCTGCTTTTGCACAATTTCCACTGCCCGGCTGGCAAAAAGGCAGAGAATCGACATAGGTAATTTAGTCTTGGGGCTTGGTGGTTCGAACATCATCGTGGCCGCGCAGTTGTCTATGCAATACACTTTCCAAAAATGGTATACCCCCTGGTAATTTAACATAGCTATTGAAAATGGCCATTTATAGTAGAATTTCCCATTAAAAATTGTGATTTTTCCCATAGTTATGTTAGTTTACCAGAGGGTAGAAAAAGCAACGGGCAGAAATCGAAGAAAAACGGGTTGCATGAGGTTTGCGGGCTCCAACAGCATTTGGGCAACGTCAATCCACAGACTGTGGTAAACCCAACAGTAAACCATCCCTAATTTTATCAGAAATAGGTGGAATATAGTCATACAGTTAGCCAATTGAAGGTTCATAGTTGGGTTTTGCATGGTTTTGCCACATCATGCATATTTCGATATATTTTGATATATTTTGTTGGTTGAATCATGTAACAAATCCCATAGTATCCCCATGGTGGGTGAGTTAAATCATCTTCACCAAGGCCTATATGGCGCCAGAGTCCTTCAAAGGCTTCAGCCAGGCGAAGGCCGACATTTGGGCCATCGGAATCATCACCTACGAGCCATGGCTGGACGAAAGCGGTAGCTTTCGTTTGGATGGCTAGCTTTCGTTTGCAAAAGCATCGGGATTTAGGAGTACCAGGGCAGCCATGGCATATACATGCGTATAATATTTATATATATATATATAATAATTATATAATAAATAAATATATATATATACCCTAGAAAAAGACAAAAGCTGAAATTCATAGATTTGCACTTCTAGGTATATGGATGAATCAAAGGATGTGTCACTGAGAATCGTGCAGTGATGTGGCCACTCCAACTTTCAGCTCAGGAATGCCTAACTGGCCTTCTTCCGTATGATGAAGATGACTCGTACGAGAATTTTGCTCAGCAGTTGGAACACTTGGAAGATCAGGCAAACAACATCGAGACGGTTCTTCCCCCGAAATTAGATGCGGCCCATGACCTTCAGTCCGTGCTGGGTGCAACAGTCATTGGTCTGCAGAGGGCTGGGGAAAAATTGCCTAAAATACTGGCTCATCTCTGGGCTGTGGACCTCTTATTTATTTGATGAAAATAGATAATGTTAAAAAAAAACAACATAGAAACCTGAACATTGCTCAATTGATGCTTGTTTGATTTAATGTGTCGTTGTACATGTCCTTTGTTCAATGACTAAGAAGTTTAAGTATGTTCAATCGAATCATACCCCAGAGAGTGAATCATAACAATCCCAATATGTGAATCAATAACCGCAGAGAACAAACAAACGAAAGAGGTGATGGGGAGAATCATACAATGCTTCACGATTATTGTCATATCACAAGTTATAAGTATATAAGTATAAGATAGGATAACCATGTAAAACCAATGAATTGTTGTAGGGTATGTTTATTATTATTGCGCAATTGTTTTTTTTAATGGTTTATGCTTGTGTGTGTGTGTTTCAATTTTCCTCATGCTGACTTTGACTATCACTCACTGCCACTTTCGTCAAAGAATCAAGCATTTAAGTCATCAGCTATGTCCATCCCAAAACCTTCACCATAGAGAACATCATTCTTTTGACATGTATTTTGAAACCAAAAGTACGCTAACCTACTACTGAACTTGCACGGTTCAATTATGCTGTATGTTCTGTAAACATCGCTCAAAGCTGATCGCATTCATAATCGTGTTATACTGTTATACAAGAAAAAGTCATCATAACTCTCAATTCCTTATCATAATCTGATCATCTCTGATGAACGTCAATGGGATTTCCATGATTTTCCCATAGGTTCATGTACTGGTATTTTTTTTTCCTATGCTCGTCCGGCTCGTCCCCCATTGGTTGCTTCAACTGACATCCTAGGCCGCCAAGTTCAACAAGGCCCGTCGCTTCGTCGAAGGAGTGCTCCGTTCCAACGAAGACGAGCGGCTCTCCCTGCGGCGCTGTCGGAAGGAGGCGGCTGGGCCCGTTTGAGGCAGAGATTCCCACAGTTTTCCCGGCGATACCGTATAGAATCGTATAGATATTTATTCGATAGATATTCCATAAATATCATATAGATATCACAAAAAAGAATAGATGTGGAAAGATAAGACAATGAAAGATATGGCATATCAGATATGGATAGGCGAAATTTCCATAGTGGGATCATCAGGCCCTTCCAAAGACCTGAATATGAATGGACCATGGCGCAATGGTTGAACATTCACACTGCTGATGTTGGTGTGTCAGGGCTGATCATGAATGCTAGAAATCAGCCAACCGCCCTGCGGGTGGTGAGCGCCTGGAAGTAGAATCTAAAATGGAGACATCATCCGCAATAGTCGCAGAGCATGATTTTTTGTGCCCCGAAATCAGATGCATGATTGAACGATCTGAAGCCTCACAAAAAAAGCAATAAAAAGCATTTGCGGTTATGCTCGTGGTTGAATGATCTTTTGAGCTGTGGGCTGCATGTATTCGTCCAAGATGACATAGCAAACCTGTGGTTTGTAACTGGACTGGATGTCCTATTTGGTGTTGGTGTTTCAAACATTCTGTAGGATGCCGCATGACCCAAGTGGCCAGATATGCTAAGCACCTCAAGCAAAGGCTTTCTTCTGAAAAGGCTCCCCTCATCAATCCAAGCCCACATGTGTTTTAATTCAATGATTGAGCACCCGTCAAGGCAAGACGGCACTTACTTATCAGTATCATTGGCTCGTGTGAACAGAACCGGAACCCAATTGGGCTACGGACACCCGCTGGATCCCGCTGGGCTGAGGCTTTCTTTGAGGAGTTGGACTTTGGATATTTGCACAGGATGAAGCCGCCAATCAAAATCCAGGCGGCTGTTCTGGTTAACGGGGTGAACCTGATGCCATAGATTGCCATAGCATTAATATACCATTTGGGGATGGTTTCCCTCCCACCCATCTGTGGTATCTATATGATTCTATATAGTATATAGGTACTTGGGGATGGTCTATGAGTCCATGGCATTGGCTTTACCACGTTACGTTACAGGGGACCCGGCCATGTTTCAATTTCGAAATATTTCGAACCATGAATTGATGATTCGTTTCTGATGCGTTTCCTGTCTCCAGCCTAGGTGAGCAGTGAGACAGACTTGGAATATTTTGATCTTTTGCCGTGCCTTGGCAGCACAGCAGGCATGTGAAAAAACGCTAGCGCAGTCGATGTGGCCAGCTCCAAGGCCAGTCGATTTGCCAAAGCCACATCAGATTGCAGCTTCTTGGTAGATCTTGGTAGCAATGGTAGCAATGGTGCCGGGATGACCCAAAACAATCCAAAACAGCTGTGAATTACGGGATTCAGTTTTATTTTTGGGAGCTGCCCTGCGGCTATATAATGTTCACCAAGCGACCTAACAATCTCTGAGGCCTGTGATGCCAGTCTGGACTGGGTGGGCTTTGACCTTGATGCCCAATTCCACAAAGCCACAAGGGGCTACTGAATTCGATGCACATCCGATCCATGAAAGAAGGGCAGACAACTTAGGCGACTCAATTTTTGTCACACTATCACCTTATAGTAGCCATTATAGACCATATACCTAATGGTTGGGTGATGTTCAATGGGGACATTTAATGACCCATGTATCTTATCTTGCAATGCCTTTAAGATGTCGTGCCTGAAGTGTACAGTGGAGAAGCTGCTTCCCCTGTGGAACTGTCCAGAAACGCCGCAGCTGCTTTCCTCTTTTGCGTTTGGACAGAAATTTGTCTGGCCTGGGTGAGGGGTGCCAGCATGTTCACACTGGCGTCACGGAAGTGGTGAACATGTAGAACATGTTTGATACTGCAACATTGGTAGTCTTATAGTCATGAGACATGAAATCAATTCCAAATGGACTATATAGGTTACTAGCATTACATATATAATCATATATATATATACGTGCGTGTGAGTATAGCATACTATATATACTATGGCATATTGTAGCAGTCTTAGACCGGACGTCAGGGCTCTACCATTGGACCTGGCGGAACTCACCTTTGAAGGAATTCAGTGGCTTTCGGCCCTACCATGGCATGTCTCCAACTGTTTGCTCCGTGGCACGGTTGATTTTACGTGAAAAAATGCCTGGAACTCAGCCAGGAAGCTGTTGTCGTGCCACAGGAGCCTAGGTTACCAGGTTCTCGACTGGTGTATGTCCAGACCCATACACTTCCGTCGATTTTCAGACAGGAGGTCACATAGCAGTGACTTCTGATAAGAATGCTGTGAAGAGCACGATCCTTCAAATATGGGAGGACATGCTATTCCTTTTCTACAGGAAATTCACTACTTAGTTGACCTCCTCCATGCATAGTTTGACGCGGTAAGTTGTCAGCAAAGCTGAACTGCATCACAGACCATCGCTCGCGCGGGCATTGCTTACCGTTCGCAAGGCCCAAAAATCAAGGACATGGATTGAAAGTTGAGGGTGTACCCGGATTCCAGTTGGTCATCCATTGTCGAGGCGTGCCGTTTTCCCAAAAGCATTGCTTCAAGGCCTTCCAAGAATATCTTCGGATTATCAATATGATTAGTTGCCGGATGTTTCCGGTCAATAATAGTATGAACATCCAAGTCACCCAATCCATTGGAAAGAGAGATTTGCAAACATGAACATCCCAAAACTGACTCTTCTATTATATAATTATATATGTTCATTTATCTTCGAATGTTCTATTTGACATTTACCCCCAAAAAGATAGCACAGTATGTTTTACCACTACATTTTAGGGTTGGATTTGTACGTGTCTATCTTTTTGGGTGGTTCCCATATAGTTCTTCATACTTGGGATGCCAGGTGACGACTGCGCGGGAGAAAGATTCGCCAGAAGTTTGGCGCTTGCTGGAGGAGATTGACGAGAAGGAGACGGAATCTTGACTCTAAAAAGATTAAAAAGATGGGTCGGTCATGCTTGGTCCTGTAAAGGGTTCTTCATGGAATTATTGCCAATTTAAAGAGGAAAAGTGAAAGTGCAATGGGGAACATGATCAACCATGATCAGCCAACGATTTGTTGGATGTGTCCGATTTTCAGGGGATGTTTCATATGTGCCATGCAACAAAGATATGGGGGATCATGTTTGTTTAATCAAACGAAATGATCCAAGATGAGTATGGCCCTTTTCGGGCTCACAAGACAATGGCAAGATAGGAAGGCTATGTTGGAGGGCCTCAAAAGGAAATTTCAGAGGGTGGCTCTCAAACGATGAGTAGCCTTTGGACACGTTTGATTCTTTAGTGCTCCTTTTGCTGGCTCAGGAAGTGACAGAACAAATGCAACGACGAGCAGAGCTTCAAGAACTGCTCGCTACGATGGAAGAGGAGATTTGTCTAAGCGGCTAAGCTCAGCTGGTAGATGATCCCCCGCTAGTGGGATACGGTCTGGGAGAACGATGGGTCCCCTGCAAGGATAACGCAAATAAACCATCTGCATGCAGTCTGCAGATGCCGGAAATATGTGCGCTACTTCTGCCGAGCGCTTGTGAGGAGCTTTCAAGTACAAGGAAAGATCTGAAGGCGGCCACATTTGAAAGGAAGTCAAGCATGACCTTCACTTGCAATGTTTTGATGTCTCCTCTAGCAATCAAGCATGGCAATGAAAAGCTCATGCGAACAAAACAGCTCATGAGTTGATTTATATAATATATCACCTGGTCATGCCCCCATGATTCTCCTACTAAAAGTGGTGATCATTGCCATGTTGTGGGAGGCATCTCAGCAGCGCGCGGACCAGTGGCGGAGACTCAAGGCTTCGGAGTCCGGAAGATTGGACTTGTGATGACTTGTGAGTTATTTATAGTTAGTTCATGTTATTTCACTATCCATTCTGATATGATTAGCCATGACTAAGGACCACGATGATACGGTATTTGTTTGAATGTATTTATTAGATGTTACCAGGATTTTCTAGATTTTACGAACTCTACGAACATTTAGATTTTCCATCGGTGCTGGCAAGCTGCAGCTGCCATGCCCAGGACGAAAAGGAGCGAGAGCTCTTTGCCCAGATCCGGAAGCGCGAAGATGCCGAGCGAGAGGTGCCGTGATTTCAAAAGTCCCATGCATTGGGTTGGAACAGAGGGGATAGCCCAGTGAAATGGCAATTTTCATGTTGGGAAAATGATGAGCCAATAAATGTTCCATTGGATTTGGGGGTGCCATATTTTCAGACAAACCCCAGTTTCAGGTGTTTGAAGCAAACCTGTTTATGGAATCGATAGATTCCATGAATTTCCGCAACAACTGTATGATGCGAGAGATAATACAGAAGCCTGCTTGGTTCGATAGTTCAAAGCGAGTGAGCAATTTGCTGATTGGTGATTGAGGCCTCATTTCTGAGACAGTCTGCATGGCTGGCAGATCGGACAGCCAGAGAGCCAGCATCTCAATTGCCTTCGCCAAGCCTTACCTGTTTTTCAAAAAAATGAATGGTTTGTGTCCTGACTTCACGGCCAGCTTGCTTTGCCACCTTAGGAATGTCGCCCTGAAGAAGCAACTCCAAAAGGCAGAGGCAAAGAAGTTGCCTTTCAAAGTCATGGAAACCAGAAAACTGGCAGATGTGGGTCATGATTCTGATTCATAAGTGGCTGATGTGTTTGATGCGTTTGGTTGCATGCTTTGGCGTTGCATACGGCTTCAGCAAGGGCTTCAGCAATCCAAAAAGCTTGGCGTGTTTCTGGCCCAAGTCTCAAGATATGGCGGCATTTTTGCCGCAACCTTTGAGACAACTTGCTTAGCTCCATCACATATGAGATGGCAGGAGATGACCCTAAAGAGGATGCTTCTCAACAGCGTCCCTGTCCTCATGTGAATGTTGAGACCATGAAGTTCTTTCTGGACGCTTTTCAAGGAGATGCTCCTGTGGATGAGGAGAAATGGATAGACACATTCCTTCAGAAGCTTCAATGCTTCCAGCATGGCTGTGATGCAATGACGAGCTTCAAGAACATGCAGATCACCTATGGAAGCTTGGGAGCTGCCACACAGGTTTCAGGAGATTTGACCTTCGAACATTTCTGGAAAGCCTCGCTTAGGTACTTCGAGCTTTCCAAGGAAGTCTCTGAAGACCAGGCATGCGAAGAAATTGGCAAAATTGCATGCGCAATCCATTGCTACTGGGCCAAGGCCTTGTTTCGCAACCTTGGCGGAACGGGAAGGCGTGAGGCTTTAGAAGCAGCCCTTCAGGCTACCAGTAGCCTCTGGTGTTTACCAGCGACTGAGGTGCCCGTTCCATCGGAAAAGTCCGAGGAGCGCTTCCTACAGCACTACGAGGCAGAACGTCAGAAGAGAGAGTGGGGCTTTGTGCAAGAGTTCGCCAAGATCAGGTGGGCGTTATTATTGGGGGACCAAAGCGGACCCTAATAATAAATTTAAGCCCTTAATTAGAAAAAACACATTTTTTTTGATTTCAAAAACAATTAAATTTCCTTTTATAACGCAATTAAAATATTGCCGAAAATTGGATTTCGAAGCGGACCCTAAAAATAAAATTAAACCCTTAATTAAAAGAACTAGTTTTTTCGATTTCAAAATCAATTCAATGTCCTTTTAAAATGCAATTCTAATATTGCCAAAATTGAATTTCGAAGCGGACCCTAATAATAAATTTTAACATATTTTAACCCTTAATTAAAAACAAAAACTATTTTTTTCGATTTCAAAATCAAGTCAATTTCCTTTTATATAACGCAATTAAAATATTGCCAAAAATTGGATTTCGAAGCGGACCCTAATAATAAAATTAAACCCTTAATTAAAAAAAACTAGTTTTTCGATTTCAAAATCAATTCAATTTCCTTTTATATAACGCCATTAACATATTGCCAAAAATTGGATTTCGAAGCGGACCCTAATAATAAATTTTAACCCTTAATAAAAAAAGCTAGTTTTTTCGATTTCAAAATCAATTCAATTTCCTTTTATAACGCGATTAAAATATTGCCAAAAATTAGATTTCGAAGCTACCCCCTAATATTAAATTACAAACATTATTATAAAAAACTAAAATCTTCGGACGGACCCTAATTAATTTAAAAAAACTGGGGTTGACTAGTTTTGATCATTAGGGGGTGAAACCCGCAAATAGTAGCTTTATTCTTGATTGTTTTCTAAAGGGGATCAATGAAAAGTCAAATTGGCCAACCTGAAATTTTCCAGGGGGGTTAGTAATAGAGGGAGGGTTTATTGAGTGTATTTTTCAGCAGCTGAGCCAAGCTCCCGAGAGAGAGAGCGAGAGAAGAGAGGGCAAAGTGGCGCAGGTCCGATTTAGCAGCCAGCATGATTTAGTTCGATTTAGCACTATCAGACTATTACATGCTGTTATTATAATCTATTATATATTACTATATATTAATATACTATTTATTAGATACATGTTCCATATCCAGTTTATCCAGTTTCTCACTGCCAGGTCTAAAGAGGCTACGCTGGAGGATGTTGAGGACACTGATGGCTTGGAGCCAGATTGCTTTCGATATGAGGCGAAAGGCTACCCAGATGAAACCAGCAGTACCTTACATCCACCAAGCCCTGCAAAGAACAGCCTTGCAGGGCGCATCTTCGGCCAGCATCGCTTCTTGGCTCTTCGCTTGGGAAAGTGTCAAGAAGCCCCACAAGAAGAGTTCCACTTCCTGGGGCGAAGATACCGAGCCCTGTATTGGCGGTTGCCAGATCAGGTGACTTACTTTGCTGAGGAAGGGGATGGTCTTGAGTCCCTCAAGGTGCAGGACCTCATGGACCGTTTGGTACCGCTAGAGCCCAATCAGGACATGACTTTGTTGAAGTACAATCAACGACTTCAACTATCATTCTCAGAGACAAGAGCCGAAGTTCAGCTCAAAGTTCGGTTGGAAACGGATCTCAGTGATGTCAACAATGAATTTTGCCTCTCGGATGGTTGTGGTTGCATCTCCATGGAAGCAGCCCAAAGATGCGCATTGAAACTGGGCTTTGAGGAAGTTCCAGGCGTCTTCCAAGCGCGCTGTGGTCCATTCAAGGGGCTGTGGGTCCTCGACCCTCAACAAGATAAACAGGTTGACTTGATAGTGAGAGAATCCCAGCAAAAGTACCAGCTATCGGACTGCAAGGAGGAGTTTGATTTCGAGGTTTTGAAGACTTCGTCAAAGCCACTGCATAGTGATCTTACCCCAAACTCCATCCAAGCGCTGGAAAGTTTGGGAGCTTCACCTGAGCTTTTTATGGAAAGGCAGCAACAAATTCTCGAGACTTTGCGCAGGGTCTTTGATGACGACAAGTCTAAGGGCAAAAAAGCCTTGCAGGAACTTTTGGACAGCAATATGTTCAAACCTGGCATTGAGAAGCCACTTCGTGAACACATGGATCTTGAGTTCCCTTGGTTCCATCCGGCATTCCAATCGCTTTGCCACCGCGCGTGTGCTGAGCTACGTTCACGTTGCTGTGAGGAGTTGAAACTGCCCTTGAAAGAGGCCAGACGTGCTTGGATTGTGCCAGATCACACAGGCACATTGCAAGAGGGAGAGTGTTTCCTCCAACTACCCCATCATTTAGACATTCCCTCCTTGGCTGGAAAGGAGGTGCTTTTGATTCGAGCTCCCTGCTATCACAGCAGCTCGGTCTTGAAGCTTCGCATTCCAAAGGAAACTCCAATGCGCCTTAAGCATTTAGTCAATGTAGTGGTTCTAAATGCTTGGGCGGAGCGTAGTGGGCCAGCTGATGCTGAAGTAATGGGTGGTGATCATGACGGCGACACGGCTCTTGCAATTTGGGACCAGGAATTTGTTGCAGCTGTCACCACCACTGGCAGTGCTGTTGTGGAGGCGAAGACTGAAGTGCGAGAGTTGAAGCGGATCCAAGATGTGGAACCAGACCAGCTTGCACGATGTTTGCTTGCTGAGCTGCCACTGGCTGCCAAGTCCCATGCAGCCTTTTGCGATGCGGACAAGAAACGAAGAGACTGGGCAGATAAGGACTGTTGGGTGGTTTGGATATTTCTGCATTTTTGATTTTTTGAGTGTTCCATCCTTAATATGCAGTGATGACACCAGTGATTAGTCATAGATAAATGAGCGACTTCCATTTTTCCGGGGTGATGGGCGTTGAACCCTGTTGAAGCGATCAACAGGAGCCTTTTGACTTTGGCTTTGGAGAGAAAACTACTCGCCTGGCAGCAATTTGCCAAGCAGGCGTTGATTGTGCTTCCAATGGCCGCGTCATTGAGTTGCCAGAGGATTTGCAACGCCCTGAAAGGTCAGATTGGGCATATCGGGGCAAGCAACGAAAGGGAGCCGGTTATGAGTCTGAAAGAGCCTGTGGTCAGCTTTTTCGCACCCGGTGCCGCTTTCATGATGGCGAAGTAGATAATGTGAGGGTGGCAGAATACTTCTCCGCCAGTCAATTGGGTTTCGATGATTGGAGTAGTGACCAGCTGTCTGAAGCCACAACATTTATTTTGACAAAAGTGTCGCACTACTATGAGCAAAAAAGAAGGATTCTTGATAGGCAGTATTTGTCCAAACAATGGAAGTTAGATCTGGAGAAGGCTTTGTTTAGAGGTTGTGCTCGCGGCAAGCACGACTATCCAGAAGGACTTGTTGGAGCGACTGCTTACATGGTGTGGCTGTCAGCTCGAACTGCATGCAAGTCCCTCAGCGGAGCCCAGAAAGATGTGATTGAACCAACTTTGCAGGACATGCTGAAGCGATCCCAAGTGATTTTGGAGCCTCCAACCCTTCCAGCCAAAGACATTTGGCGTTTGTTCGAAGGCGAGATCCTGACTGCCCGGTCAAGGCGATTGCATGGCGTATGTTTGCACAAGCCGGAGGAATCCTTTCTGATTGATCCAGTCAAGGTGCGCTTCTCGCACCCATGGATCAGCCCGGAATTTCGTTCCGGCTTGTCACTTGAGGAGGCAGTCAAGCTTCTCATTTCTGGGGAGAAGCGAAAACGGGATTTTGCAAAGACAGGGATGCCGCTCCCAGTGAGATGGTACAAGGGCCATTGGCATACCATGGGCAACCGCCGTTTGGCAGTCTATCGGCTCTACAAAGCCACATGGACGGTCTCACAAGATTTTGGTTCGCAGGGTCAACGAAGCAGAGGCTTTCAGGTGGCCATGGCATCGCAAGTTTGAGATTGATGAACGCCAAGGCCGCAGCATCCGCCTCAGGGAGTTTCAGACAGAGATTGGCGAGACATCAGAAGAAACTACTTTCAAACTCTAAGACGATGGATGGCTCCAGTTAATAGCATTATCTGTTTGCAAGACCGGCCCTCGCTCGAACCAAAAAGAAGCTGCTCCGAAGCTTTCAGGTGGAACACAGGAAGAGCTGAGATCCATCAGTTGTGCAGCATGATGTAGCCATGTAGCCATGTAGCTGTTGTTCCCATGAAAACTATGGCTGCATTCCACGCGCAGGCAACAGCAGCAAGTAGAGCTGCCGGAGCCCTTCCCAAGCAAATTGCAGAGAGCCTGGACAGCAACAGTGACAACATCCAGCTGGAGTAATGATATTTTATTTATTTTTATTTGATGTACGTTCTAGTGCTGCTGTCGCATGTTGCTGCTTGCTTTTTTTTTGTGCACATATTTTCGTTCCGTTTAAACTCGCTTTGGTCATTTCCAGTCGGAAAATTCAAAAAGTTGACGAGTGAGGATGGAATGCAGCCCCCTTCGGAGCCTCGGCAGATGGACCTTGCGACATGAATGGGGGCTCTCTCAAACAGCGCCAAAGTACTGCAAACTACTGGCAGAAAAAAACACACACATACGCGCCATGTGCAGCATCATTATTGTCATGCGTGGTTGTTATTGTATGTTATTATTGTTGTTCTTATAACCAACAATAATCATCATCATCACCATCACCATCACCATCATCACCACCACCATCACCACCACCATCACCATCACCATCACGATCACCATCACCATCACCATCGGCATCATCATCACCATTGGCACAAGCATCGTAGCTTTAAGGCACAAGCATCGTAGCTTTAAGGTGTATATAAGTATATATATACTATATACACTATATTTTATATTAATAACATGCGCATTGTCAGCACGGGACTCTTTTCCCTTGGTTTTAGCTATGTCAGCTATGGTTGAAACACACGCGTTTACTGAGGTGCTGCAGAGGAGATGCTCGTCCGACCATCAAGTGCCTTGCAAAAAAAAACGCTAGACCAATGGGTTGGTTGATTATGGTTGACTCATGGTTTCAATATGGTATTTATATGGCGTTCAGCTGGTGCCGTTTCAACGAAACAGATGCTCAGTTTTAGCATGATTAGCATGATTTATTTTCAACCAATGTCAAGCACCTATGGGTTGACTTGTCCTATTGATGATGTGGTGGATTGAACACTTGAAATCACCAATCAGTTGGCCATGCGTTAGTTTTCTCAAGTCTTCTCATTTTTTTTGTGCCCGCTTTATGTTGGCTAAGGAAGAAACTGATGATGCTGCTTGGATGGCATTTCAGTTCCGACACTCTGTCCATCATTGTACTGTATTGGCTACTAAATGCATTTTCCATATCTTTGTACTCCAGTGCAGTTGGAGGAAATGGCATCCAGACAAGCAGCCTACTGCAGAGCATGTGGACGGGAGCTCAGATTCTGACGCACAGTTGGCGCCCCAAAGCACGAGCTGAAGATACCTGACGGCCTGACGGGTAAAGACCTGAAGTGACCTCATGGCAGAAATTCGGACAGTTCCATTTGAGTAATTTGTTGTGGCCCGCGGGTCAGTACGACGGCACAAGGAGTCCCAACAGTAATAGCATCAGCGAGCACTTGCACCAATCAGCATCGTTAGAATAGAATCCAAAGGTATGCTAAAGGTAAATGAGGCCAGCAAGAGGTACATCGATCCAAGAGACTCTACTTAAATTGCAGATGTTTACTGCAGAGGGTATTTGCACTCCAGAACTGTAGATGTTCCTGCAGCAGGTGAGCATTTCAGAAGTGTCTTAATCCGTGGGTTTGCAGCTTGACCCCAATGACCATTGTACTATCTGGCTTGCTTTTTTACGGACATATTGGATAACAAGATTAAAAAGGGAAACAGATGAAAACGGATTGTCGTACAGCTTTCCCCACGGCAACTGCATGCAATCTCCGGCGCCTCGTTTTGCCAAGGAATTTGCCACGCAAGTGATGCAAGCTATGCAGAATCAACCTGAGTGGGAATGATGGCCAGCCCAGTCCTGCTGTCCACAATACATCAACACCTAACCTTCCATAGGAAATTGGTGAGCAGCTGCAGCAGCTAACTATTGCATTTCTTGAATTTTCTTGATATTTCTGGGGTCATTTCCGGAAATTGCAGCAACTGCAGCGGGACTTGCAGGAAGGCTCCCCATTTGTTAACGTAATGTAGAGGACTAGTGGCCAGCTACCAGGTCAGCCCAGGTCCTAGCCCAAGTTGCTTTTACAAAGCTGCCACACTGAGCACAGATGGCACAAGTTTGCCGCAGAAATCGGCCAAAGAAAATTGTGCCCATGGCCCAGGCGAGAGAAAAAGAGTTGGATGAGAGGGGAGATGTCTAGAATTTTCTAGGCATCGAAGTGCACTGGAGCATACTGGAGCCATATCTCACACAGCGGATCAATTGCTCTCCGTCAGCAACTTCGAATGTGAGGCAACACCCAACCACCACAACTTCACCAGCAAGGACGGCGAGATTTGGGGTCTGAAAATTTCAAAGCTGCAGACCGCAACAATATTCATTGCATGAATGTTATATCTCTTTTAAGATGTGTTAAGACTCTTCCTTAATCTTGAATGTTTGGACCCCAGTTTCCAGAATGCATTTATATGTAATAGACCAAAAGGGTTGAGCCGATTGAGCCGGAAAATGGGATTGATTCAGTCATTCGCTTAGTGCAAGAAACCAATCTCCAAGTTGGAGGAATCGATTGGAACAGAAGCCGTATCACTCCCAGCATGCCAAGCCAAAGCTTTGGCTCGAGCAAGATGAATGCGGCCACCGGCACATGGCAGCTACGGCGAGTGATCATCCGAAGCTGGGCTGCAACATTGGGACATCCGGGGAGAAACTGGTCTATTTCGCATTCTGATTGCTGTTCGTCACGTCGATGGCATTGCTCATTCCCGGTTGACGACGGCTCAGAGTGCGAGGCTACTCTGAGACTGGTGGGAGCAGCCTGGGTACTCGCTTCTATTTGCGCCATTTGCTACCCGTTTGGAAGGAGCCCAAGGGGCCCATCGGGATCATGGATTAACAATGGCTGACTACTAATTAATTATTATTTAATTGAGGGGAATTCACGAACAGTGACAGATTATATATACTACTTGTACTTGGTCATCTTTGGTCAACCATTATTAAAATGGAACCCTCCCTACTTGTATTATTGTAGTAAACTGAAGGGTTATAAATGCCGGGATCATGGCCATGTGTTGTCAGTGAGGCGTCAAGTTCTGCGCCAGGAGCGAAATCCTCAGGTCGTGGTGATCACTGAGCACTCCCTGCTGGATCACCCTGAGCTACAGGCAAACACAAGAGTTCAGGTTGCAAACCTTTCTGATGCACTCAGGGTGTAGTAATCAATGAAAAAAAGCAAAGACGTGGAAAGATAAACTTCACAGCTAACAATTCTAACACATCTAATTCGCAAGCAGGACGGTTGCTGATGACACACAGGGCATCCAGCGGGTTTCGCAGAAAGCTGCAAGCCGTAGGCTGAATGGGCCAGCGGCGAACGGTTCGAAATCTCTCTTCGCCGGATGCGACCTTGGCAAATTGAGGCCATGGATGATCATGGGCCATGCCCAAAGCCCAATAGTCGACATATATATAATATAATATAATATATAATTACATAACATGTATGTAATAACATATATTGCTTTTGACCCCACATCTGCCACAGCTTTCAAAGGGAATCAATTGGTTGAGGTCTTAGATTGTTTGTCCATGCCATTTGAAGCCTGGATGCCTGAAGGAACTGCTGAACCTACAGCGGAACTCGGAGTCCCCCAACCTGTACCTGCGCCATGGTGGCCCCCGGGTTTGGACGGAGCGCCGGAGTGTTCAGGGCCTGTGGCAACCTTCAGCCGAAGGGATGTTTAGGGTGTCCCAGCTGCAGAAAGTCTGGTGACATGTTATGGCAAACCGGATTGGAACTACTGTGGATGTGTGGCGTCAAGCCACTAAAGAAAGATTTTTTCTAGTCAGTTGGGGTAACTTAAGTTCAATCTATGAAAAGTTTGGCCTGGCATGGTGGACAGAGCTCTGAGTCTGCATGAGTCTGCCAATCGGGGCCAGGGCTGGACTCCTGAGAGTCCTAAACACCAAGCTGCTTCAGGATGGGCTATGGCTGTCCTTTTCTGGTTTGTGACCTTTTGCCCGAAGTTGTCATTAGTCAGTCTTGCACTATACCAGACCATGGAATCTAGGCCCTAGTAGTGAATAAACTACAAAAGCATAGAAAAGCTAGTTTGCACTCGCACTTCGTACTAGGACTTTGAACAATCCGGCAATGGAACAAGGAGCCGCCATTGCACGAAAATATGTCAGATAGATATTGCGTTCCTTGTCAGATGATGCACTTCATCTAGAATAGATTGAAGGCCATGGCAGCAATAGCAAGTGTTGGATCAGAGTGGAGTGAATATGAGTGAATGTGCTACGATGAGTCGATGATTTGATTAGCCTCTGATCAAACATTGCGATGGGAAATGCCGGCTTCTGTTGAACTCTCTGGTGAGATAGAAAATGGAAAATGCCACTGTTTTCTGTGAAAATGAACGCTTTGGATAGATAATGATAGATAATGATAGGTGGATATATATTATTTATATTTATATACAAACGAATACAAACAAGATAACACTACACAGGGAAATTGCACTGCTGCAGGGCCACCATTTGCAGTTGAGCCATGCCAAGCTATGCACCTTCACTGTCCCGTTTGCGCTGTTGGTTTGGCCTTGCACTGCTGGCGCTGACAATTTCGAGAGGGCAGCTGTACCTTGACAACTGGTGGGATGCTGGAAGGCAGTGCGTCTTATAACTTGGGAAAGATTGGATACATGATACAGGCCTGGAGTTGTCATTAATTATATTAATTACTGAACATTGTGGATAATCAAATGAAAGCATTCCATCCTGTCGTGTTCCAGTTGCCCAACTGTGGTCATTTCACTGCAGGACGGTGCAACTGGAACGTTGGATGACACTATGATGACACATCACGTCGGTACCACTGTCAGCCCCTCCCACCCAAAGAAAGCACATTTTGGAGGCCTACATAAAGGAATGTGCTGCATCATTGTATGGTGCACGATGGCTGTCCCAACCTCTTTCAGATGTCAGGTTCGTTGGAAACTCCTTTGATCTCTGCAAAGATCAGAGACAAACCCGTCATTTGAGACGGCGTGGTCAGTCCTCAGACGATGCCTCGACATGGTCTGTGCGTGACTTGGTGGCTCAAGAGACCTTGTGATTTAGAGTGGGGGAAGGTAGTGGCTTCGTGACACAAAAATTTGGCAAGTTTGAATGTTGTTGAGTGAATAGGTCCTGAATAGGTGCAGTGATATACTGATAGACGTTGAGTTTCATGCCCTAAGAGCCCAAGAGCTGTTTTGACCTCTTCCAACATATGTCGTTCCAATTCAGCGCAATGCCACAGGTGACCTCAAGCAGTTCTTGGACGAATGTGGTCTTCGCCACTCTGATTGTTTTGAGAAGAAGGTCCGGGTTGGCAAACGAAATCAGACGAGTTTCAACAAAATTCCAAAGGTTGCCGAGGGATGCCCCTGGGGATCATAGGGGATATATTACTTTTCATGTCCACGTCATGTGCTTGCAAGGGTGAGAGTTCCTGTGCCAGAACCCTTTGGACAGGAGATATATTCTAGTCGTTCAATTCAGGTGCAACTATGCTGTCCAAGCAGTTGGCAGGTCTAGAGAAACATATTGTCCAAGATGCCAGTTTCATGGCCTTCAGGCACATGATGCGGGGGCGCATATATATATATATACATATATACACATTATATAATATATATATATATTGAATTTGAACGAATTTGACATATTCACGGTGCATGCAGCCTTCAGCGTGTGATTTCAGAGGGGATTCTGCCGCCACTACAGGAGCTCGTGGACCGTGTTCAGGCTGCCTTGGCCAAGAGCAAGAATCGCGAGAGGAAGGCGGGAAAGCTGATTTAATGGAAGTGGATGTGCCTGCGGGTCATAGTGTCGGAGATGCACAACTGTGGTCAAAAGAATGTTGTTCCTGGTAACATTAAACCATCCAATGCCCATTTCTATGTTCATGTCTAGCTTGTCCTTGCAGTTTGCACTCGTTGGGGTCCGCTTTACCCAAGGGTGTGATGGTGATGATGGCGTGATAGTGCGACAAGTCTTTGCGATGCGAGCCGCACATCTTTCAGCAGCCTGTGCTTCGCTGGACAGGCTCGTGGGACATCGGATGAGGAGCTCAGCGCTATGTCGGCCAGGGAGTTAAAGGCAGCTCATCTCCATTCATATCCCAAATGTGTGCTTCCCGTTGACCAACACCATCCAACTCCTGACCCAGCGATCTTCTTCCATTAATTTGCATGGTGGAGTTTGCAACCTTTTTTCGGCAGCGCAGTTTCATTCAGATATATCCCAGGCCAAGATTGTTGAAGCGGGAGGCAGTGTGGCTGGATGCGTCTTCAAAGAAGACTATTTGGACCGCGCGCGGCAGATGTTTCTTACGGGGGGCTCAACAAGGGAGAGCAGCGGCAAGAAGAGCTACGAATAAAAAAGAGTGTGCAGGTGGACGTGTAATCCTGAAGATTCCTGAAGGGTACCAATAGCTTGCCATCGTCATGCCACCTGATTTCATGACAGTTTTCATATGTTTTCATGATGACATTGAAGAGGTCCCAAACTCAAAGGTCGGTCAATACATATCTGTAGCAGTGCCATGGTCGGCTTGACCAAGGCATTGAAATTTGGGCGTGAGACCTCCTGGACCGGACGGAAACATGAAGCTCTAAAGTGCCTGGATTGAGCAAGGCTTGTTGTGTCAGCCTCCAGGGGATGTGTTGAGGTGCGATACTGTAACACAGGAACTTACCTATATATATTATATATATAATAATGATAATAATAATATATCCATCTAATATTGTTGTACGTGGAAGTGATTCTCTGAGGTATTCCTCGCAAACCATCAAGCTTTGCAAGCAGCATGTGCTTGAGAAGCATGGACGTTGGGGTGATCAATCGCAACCAAAGGGCTTTGACCGGCATATCTTGGAGGCCTGGAGTCCGGTGTTGCCACCGCAACAGCTCCGGCAATAGAAAACATGGGACTGATGGGACCTTCCCAACTTTTTTTGAAGTCCTTTTCGGTGAAACCTTGGAGTTTCCGAGATTGCTCATTGGATTTGACTGAAAAATGGGTACCTCCTAAATCCATCCAAATCCATTGGTTTATCATGGTTTATCATGGTTTATCATGGTTCGGTTTATCAGTATTTGTCCTATTTGAATGTCGATTGGAGGATGTGCTGAATCAGCCCTTCCTACCAGATCCACGCGACTTGAATGAAGAATGAGGCAGCGCCGCAAAGAGCACGGGAAAGAAATCAACTTGCCTCAGAAACTGTTGGCCTGCGAAGGTTAGCTTTGACTAGTTTCACTTGACCATTTATGGTCACAGCAGATTCAAAATAAGCGGCCATCTCTGTGGCTGTTCTTGTGAGCATTTCCTTTCAGCAAGACTTTGCATGTCAATGTGGGCGTGTACACAGCATGCAGATTTTGTGTTTGGTGTCTAAATCGCTTGGATTTGCGCATTCCAGTCCTTGGTCAAAACATGTGTCAAAACCTCGAGCTATTGGGCTCAAGTTTCTTATCGAAGTACTGAGTTGCACAGCGGCGGGTTCTGTGTGACATGTCGGCTGCGGCGAAAGAAATCGCTCATGTCTTCAAATGGCACCGTGCTTTTGCCAAGCTGAAGGTTCCCACGAAGGAGGTGGAACCTTTGTCGCGCTACACCAACTTCACTTTGAACCACGTGTGGGAGAAGTTTGATTGCCAGACCGCCTTGCTCACCAAAGAGGCATTGCTTCCATTGGCAAAGCGCAATCCGGAGCTCTTTGATGCTGACCTTGACAACATGAACACGGTGCGTCTCTCATTGACGCAGCCAAAGAACAGCCCTTTGAGCAAATGAGGTGCCAACGTGAGGCTCCAGAGAAATGGAATGGATCAAAATGTGGCCTTTTGGCGCGTGAGTCAAGATGCCATGTGACTTTCTTCTGGGATGCAGGTCTTACCTGTGTCTTGATCAGCAGTAGGCCAAAGGTTGATTTTTGTGCACTAGTTGACGGACGATGACTTAATTGCAGCGCAATGGAGGAAAAAAACAACGCAGGCTAAAAGCAGGAAGAAGCTTTCTAAGACGGAAGTGCACGCTGTGCAGGGAGGTCATGTTAGCATATTTTGGCCTGACTATTAGCAGAGCTCAGAGTTGCCATGGCATGGCACTGCAATGTTCGTAAATCATCTTAAATCTTCATCCTTGTTTCTGAAAAAGAAGCATTTTGAGCATTTTGAGCAACTTTAAATACTATATAGCCTGGTTATGTCTGGTTTAGGAAAGAAAGTGGGCACACGTTCACTAAGTAGTATAAAACTAGCACAAAACCTGAGCCTGTTGGCTGCAGGACCCGTTTGCTGACAGTGTTTGTAGAGGCGCTGCCTGCATTGGCGGGTTTGGGCGATTTTTTTGAGCTGCTTTGCCAATTGGTGCACCAAGAGAGATGATAGAAGAGTGAGCGTGCCATCAAGTCTCAGGATAGGCTTAGATGGAAGAAAAAGAGAGAGAGGATGCGAGAGGGAAAGAGTGAGAGAGAAACGAAGGTGCTGAAGCTGCTGCTGCAAAACAAAGCATAGCTATCATAACTATAACATCTATAACTGAAAAAGGCCGTTTCGGCTTTCCCAGCAGGGGTCTCAAGCCCTGTGGGAGATGTTTCATTGTAGCTGCTAAGGACAGGGCAAGGGAGCGGTCTGGGAATGCTGCATTTTTTATTGCCACATCTTTGCGCAAACTCAAAGCTCTTGATTCTCCTTGGTGCAGCAAGCAGCAAGGATGTTGTGCCAGCATGTGCTTCATTGCTGGGTCAGCCTCGGTGCGGTTGCTATGCTGAAACCGACATCCTGGTCCATCCTGTTAGTAGTCCTGATAGTTACTTGTAATTAGAAAATGCCTCGGCGTTTCTGTGCTAAGTTTTGGGCCTTCACAGGGGTGTGCCTGAAAATTGGGTATGCCAACTGGCCCCAAGTGGCCAGTTTAGTTGAGCATATCAGGTTTTCCCCAAAAGAAGCCAGAATGCAATCCGCGACAGGACAGAGAATGGCTAGGGCTCTCTATTTCCTTAGCTTCGTGGCCGTCGGCTCCTCAGTGGATAGCGGGATATCGCTGTGAACACGCCCAAATATTCATAACATTCCAGAATATTCCATGACTCTAATAACTATCGGATGAATATACCTTGCGAGTTGTTATTGACTGATATATTTTATATAATGCATGTAATTTAACTACAAGTTAAAATAAAAAATTGACCAGAGAGAAAATAGTGAGAAAACCTTTGCCTGCATATTGGTGTTTTGGATGTGTTTGATTTTGAGTATGTTTTGATGTAGGTGTGGTAGTGCATCGTCTGTACACTTCCCCCCACCACAGGCGCTCACCAAGTTGGGCAGGGCCACTCAAAGTGCCCTCGAGCTTCTCAGTGAAGAGGCAATCGATGCCACAGATATACGATGAGTCCGGGGGACAAAAGGGCCAAATAAGCACCCCTGTTTGGGATAAAGATTTTCTCAAGTGACAACTATTTTTGGGACGGATTAGTAAGGCACATGCATGTTGAATTGTTTTGAGTATAGTCAGTCTGTTTTGATGATTCAATATTTGGCAGTGTGGGCCAAAGTGTTCCAAGGGGCCTTGCTGAGCCTTGCAGGAGAACGAGTTCCATCAAAGAAGGCTAGACTTCGACAACTGGTGCAACCGAGAACTCGAGAACCAGGATGGATCGCTTTCACAGAGTCCAATCAAAATTCGAATCAAATGCTGTGGGTACCCCTGCACGGAGTTGTTTTGTACATCAATTCAAGTTCTTCTCTTTGCAACATTAACTCCAGACTGCCAGCTTGGACATTTACAACAATATGAGAGACCTTTGAAGATTACTCACCAATAGTGCAATTTGTCATTAACATACATTATATAAGTATATCACATTATATCAACATATATCAAGAATTTCACTAACATGTCAATGTTAGCAGAGGCCGTAAGGCCGGGCAGAGATAGCCATGACACCGGTCCGGCCACCTCAAGGAGAAGCAGCGGAAGGAGCTTGCGGAGCTCCAGGCTGAGGACCTGATGGAAGAAAGCGAGCAGTTTGAGGCGCCACTGTGCTCTAATCATCATCATTATATAATCACCATTAGTCACCATTAATCACCACTAGTCACCATTGATCACCATTACTCACCATTAATCACCATAGACCTTTGCCCATTCCCAACTCTTAGAACCAAACAGGCTTATTTGATGTTATTTAAGTCACCAGAGGATGAACGAAATTGAACGAACACTGGCCATACAAAGGGATTTTGAATTTAGACTTCCAGGATTTAGGGTTTATGGTTCTAGGGTTGTTGGGAATCCGGTTTTAAGGGCTTTGAGTTTGTTGTTTTGGAAAACCTAAAAACAACTCTGGCTCTACGCAGGGATTTGAACATGTCAAAGGATATGCTGGATCCATGGTGGACAAACATTTGGCGTGTACCTTTTAATAGTTTTTAGTCATCATGGTTCTTTATCACAGCTTTTATCATCATGTTTCATTTACAGAAGAGGACGTTGTGGAGGCCCCATTTTTACGGTGCTTTGACAAAGTCAGTAAAACGCATCTTTGATGAACATATTTATCTAATGTTACTTGAATTCTGGTTCTCTGTTTTACTTTTTGTGTGTTATTTGCCTTGTGCCTCAAGGAGGCAACCAGACATGCCATGCTGCTTGGACTTGACATTTCCTCATGTTGAGCCAATTCACATATTATTCCTTCAGATTTTTATGGATAGTTAAAGTTCCGGCTTCATCAGCTCAATGCAAAAGGCTGAGAAGGGTTGGGTCAGAATGTATGCCTCTAAGCCATTCTAAGCCCCGGAGCTGGTTTCCAGGAATGTGGGGGGGGTTCAAAAAAACAAGAAAACATAGACATAGATTTTTTTTGCTCCTCCTGCCCCTCAGACCCCTGATGACCCCTGGAAGCTAGCTCCAGCACACCAAAGGCACCGGGCCGGCACCGTAGTGCCAATCCGAATTGAACTCTAGGTGATCCGGTGCCTTTGGGGTGCCATGGGGTGCCGGAGCTAGCTTCTGGGGGAGGAGCAAAAAAATAAAGATATTTCAATATTTCTTGTTTTTCTTGTTTTTCTTGACCCCCTCCCTCCCCAGATCCCTGGAAACCAGCTCCGGGGCTTAGAGACACACATTCTGACCCAACCCTTCTCAGCCTCAGCCTTTTGCATTGAGCTGATGAAGCCAGAGCTTTGACTTTCCAAAAAGGCATTGATGTAATTATATGTTGCCAAGGATGTATCATGAATATATTCTGCCAATGGATAGGCCATTGCGTGATATTCCAGCATGTCATTCGCAGCAAGAAGACACACGATCAAGAATGATGTGAAGATAATATCGTCCATATATGTTAAAAGCAGCTACACGCAGCATGCCAAGAAAAATGATGTGTAGATAATCGTGAAACAAATCTGCAATGTATATCACATATCTAGTTTATTGGTATGACCAATGTACTCTCATTGAAAGTACAGACAATATAGTCACTACAATATAGTCAAGTTCTCAACACTGGTGCCAGATACAGAGAAATAATATAATAACGGAGCCTTTTCTATGTTTCATTTGTGGCAATGCATGGCAAGTTGCAACGATCAATGATTATTCCTTTTGGTGGTTGGCAGCCATCAATCCGATCTATGTTTTCCAAGAATAGCTAGAACCACCTTTACCATGCTAGTTTAGCCAAGCCAGAATGCGTAAAATTCCAGTCGTTTTCCAATGAAAGTTTTGCGTGCATGTTGAATTTTTGCCTTAGCCTCGTTTGATTTTGTATTGTAGGTTTGCTCCTTGCCACAACTGTATGCAGACATCATTGACAACATTTATGTTTTAATTGCATTAGCCAAGGACTACCTCCATTGAATCTGAACAATGTGCTTGATCAGCGCATTTATTCGTAGGTGTTGCTATGGACAGTATCTTTCAATTTTCGTTCCATATGATCATGTATCTAGCAACCATTTTGCCAGCCTACTGTACAAACTAAGAACGGCAACTGCATACCTCAAAATTATACAAGGATATTCTCTACCATAGGCATGCGTGATTTGAACACAGCGATTGTGTGCAATGTTTGTGTGCAATGTTTGTGTGGGCTGTTTCATTGCACTGATTGTATTGGATATTCCACGCTAAGTAAAGAAATCTGCCCAAGGAAGTGGCAAAAACCTGGCTATATGACAGGATAACTCGATGTGTTTTTTCTTTTGGGACCAAGGTTTTGGAAAGTGTGTGCTATGGATTAGGTTGAAACTAATGTATTTCATACAAATCTAGACTTATATTGTCAAACTCTACATATATGATGTTATATTCTATGGTTGGGTTGGGTACATTACAAGCATCCTTACATCCTTTAGCATGGCATGAACAGTAAACGAAATGATTTAGATTCTTACGAAGAATGATATGCTGCATGCATTGCCATGGTGGCTTGTAGCGACATGTGACAGGGATCTCATTGGTAGTTTCAGGCTTGACCCCAACCTACCCCCATTTTCCCCGATTAACTCTCTGAGTTTTTGAGGTGTTCTTCTAATTCCAAACAAAGTGACTTCCATTGAAGAGCTTGGGATTGGTATGCGTATCTTCACAGAGGATTTTTTGCAACATAATCTTACTGTAATTTTTCATTTGCTGGTGTAATTGTTACGATATGCCGCATGGTATTGGAAATGTTGTAATTCAATTTCCCTTGTGAGACGTATCCAGCTCACTCAATTAGAATACACAGTTCTTTTCGGAACAGAAGTTATTTACAGTGATATTTCAGGGAAAATATGCCTTGGAAGATATTTGTTTGTTTCAAGGTATGTATTGTCAAAGTGCTCTACATAAGAATACGCAATGTTTGCAACGGGTATGTTTGTATTTTAATGAAGAGAATGTAAGATTAAGGGATGCACCCTTATGTTCACCCTAACTATCTTATGTATACATGTGAAGGATTGTTCAGGGACAATCCTTCAATAAGTGAATCACTATTATTGTTGTTATTACTATTGTAAAGAAGCATTGGAAATACATATAAATATAACAGAAAACACACCAAAAAAAAAAGCATCGTAATCACAGCGTCCCACTCTCTTCATCTAATACCTGCAGTAAATGAGTTCAGAAACACTTAAAAACCCAATTTTGATTGGTAAACTATGGGTTGTCTATACCCTCTGGTAAACTAACATAACTAATTATGGAAAATCACAATTTTTAATGAGAAAATCCACTATAAATGGTCATTTTCCCATGATTTGTTGGGCCCCAAAACATCACTGCTGGAGGTCTCCGAGACACTGCTGGACGTGGCCCGGCAGCTGCAGCCGAACTCGGCCAACGCGCCGCCCTATCGGCAAAGGGCCAACGTGACGCTGACGGCGCTGCAGGCGGTGGAGAAGCTGGGTAAAACCGTGGGACATTAAAACATCATAAGTTGGGGTTAGTTCTATAGTCTATAGTCTATAGTTATGGTGAATAGATGGTGAATAATACATGCATATACATGCATTTTTTGAAATTAAACGTTGATGATTGGGTTTTGCCACATTAATAGACATGGAGGGAGGCATTCATGGGCTTGTGGTGGGATATATTAGTGGGATTGAGTGGAATATTAACGGGAGATATGGCAAAGCAAGATAATTGTGGATGCTTTGGGGCGCGTTTGCACATAATTGGGATTGGGGTACCCTAGAATCATCCGTGATGGATCCACAAGAAGAAATATGAATAAAACATAATAAAACAACGAATCGTGTTGCCACTGGCGCGTGGTTGTTCAAAATAGTTGTTAGTGCACGGCGCATGGTGAGGGTATATACGCAGTGGGTACAAGGTGAAAATCTGTTTTGAGTGTTCGAGTTGGGTGGTAGTTTCAAGTTTGAATCCTTCCTTCTCAATTTTGGGACAAACTGCTACTTAATAGGCCATGGATGGCCATGGTTTTAGACACAAGAAGACAGACTTGACCTGTACAGCACGACTCATGTCTGGTTGTGAAGATGATCTCAGTGGTTGGGGTTTCACTGGACAAGTTTGCAAGATTTGCAAGCTTTTGGACCTTTGGATGATATCTTTGGATATCTTTAAGTGACCTAGACTTGGGAAAGATAGGAAAGATACCGATGCTACTGTTTTTGGAGGGCTTTCCAGTGAAAAATCCTCCAAAATGTATCCGACCTTCTCAGGGAACTGGAGGCTATTTCAAGCACCGTCATCAGTGTCAGCTTAGGAGCGATTTAGCAGCTCGTGCACCACGCTTCTTCTTTGGCGGGACACGTGGGCTACAGGCGGTGCAGAAGCTTTTGAAAGAAACCAGGGACAAAGTGCAACTTGTTTTGCAGTGGGTGACATGGAGATATACCCTCTGGTGATCAACTGGGGCAATGGAAAATCACCAATTTTTGGATGAGTTTCCCATATTCAAAGGTGCATTTACAGGGGGTCCCAGCTAGCAATGTTTTGATTTCCAGATGGTACATATGGTACAATAGTTTGTCGGGCCTCTTTCTTATGCAACACGGAAGTACAACCTTGAAAAGCCTGGTTTAGTAATTAGTATTGGATCAATTCATTCTGGGGGAACATATAGGGGATTTGATATTGGGGGCATGGGATTACTAGATGTGGCATGATGTGGCTATCTTAGGGCTTTCCATCGTGGATTTTGTTGGGTTCCGGATCAACTATTTGGATCTATTTGGAAGTTGATGAGAAAGTCACCAGCTGACAATTGTTTATGCTCCCAGGCATGGGTTCTCTTTGGCCCAAACAGAGCGAGCGTCGCTGGAAGCCCGACTGGAGGTCCTGAAGGCCCCTGTCCACTGTAACAGATGTGGATAGATGTGGCATTTTGTTTTGTAAGTGGTCCTTTGGGAGCTTGTAAAGCATGGGCAGAAGTGCCAAACTATGATTTTGTTGCAGGATTTGAATGTACACATGTTTTCACATGTTATCACATGTTCAGTATGTTCAGTATGTTCAGTATGTTGTTCCTATGGAGTCGCCATGTTTCCAACTGTTTCCAACTGTTTCCAACTGTTTCCAACTGTTTCCAACTGTTTCCAACTGTTTCCAAGTGTTTCCAACTGTTTCCAACTGTTTCCAACTGTTTCCAACTGTTTCCAAGTGTTTCCAAGTGTTTCCAACTGTTTCCAACTGTTTCCAACTGTTTCCAAGTGTTTCCAAGTGTTTCCAACTGTTTCCAACTGTTTCCAACTGTTTCCAACTGTTTCCAAGTGTTTCCAACTGTTTCCAAGTGTTTCCAACTGTTTCCAAGTGTTTCCAACTGTTTCCAACTGTTTCCAACTGTTTCCAAGTGTTTCCAACTGTTTCCAACTGTTTCCAACTGTTTCCAACTGTTTCCAACTGTTTCCAACTGTTTCCAACTGTTTCCAAGTGTTTCCAACTGTTTCCAACTGTTTCCAACTGTTTCCAACTGTTTCCAACAGTGCCAACTTCACAGGCAGAGGAGAAGAAAAGCAGTGAAGTCTTAGCTGCTCGCAGAGCCCAGGGCTTGGCAGCGCACAGTGGCCGTAAGGTGGGGATCCCATGATCCCGTCATCCCATGATCCCGTAAGGTGCCTATCAAAAGATTGCACTTCGATGGGGACAACAAAGTGCAAGGTCAATGACTTCTGGATTCAGTTTTTTAAAAACAATAGATATCACCAACATATCACGAATCAATATCAGTCAATGATCAATGATCATTACATGACTACTGGCCTCATTTTTTCGTGAAATCAAGTGCATGGATGTAGATATTGATGACACTCCTCGATCCTCAGCTTACCAATCAATGAACTTAGCAATATTGTTGGTGATATATATATATATACATATTCGAGTATATTCCCATATGTATATATATATATGTGTGTGTAATTATTTATTTGTATATATTACTATCATTATTACATTATTGCTATCATTATATCATATATATGTATGTATGTATGTATGTATGTATGTATGTGTGTATATTTGTGTAATTATCTGAGATTGCTATTATTATATATATATATACAGAATATCCTATGTAAATATATGTATACACCCCGAGTATATCCCCGTCGGTGTCATCCACCCGGAGTGTTTTTCACTCTTCGCCAGGTCTTAGAGACCGCCCTGGCGCAGACCGAGGCATCCCTTTCGGAGGCTGCAGGACTCTGTGCCCAGCCATTGGTAGAGACCCGGATCGACCCTGATCCCTGGGATGGGGATGGCATGGGTCAAAACCTATGAATTTACCATCCATAGGTAAATATGGATTATTTACCTATGATGGTAATATGGTAATATGGTAATTTACCCTTACCATCCATCATATTACCATCATATTACCATCATATTACCATCATATTACCATCATATTACCATCATATTACCATCATATTACCATCATATTACCATCATATTACCATCATATTACCATCATATTACC